>Ga0123342_1000244_pt1 | contig 78436 bp, 31 predicted proteins | sample Turbeawhitnodule_FD_89960 | JGI IMG/M metagenome (GOLD analysis project Ga0123342, IMG submission 89960) | Root nodule microbial communities of legume samples collected from Mexico - Turtle bean Mexico white nodule | ecosystem: Host-associated > Plants > Roots > Nodule | place: Mexico: Nepantla... | reverse complement strand
ACAAAACCTAGATGAACAGCGGACAATGGTTGCACCAGCACACAACCACACAGAAAACTGCAAAAACCTCCAAGAACTCACGCTGTGGATGGGAACAGGTTTTACACGGCCCCACGGTGGGCGTCTGATGATCCTGCCTGTTGACCAAAACGCTGGAGCTTTGCCTCGTCAAACTTGGATCGACGTATGCACCGTGTTTACCTCCGTCCTTCTCCGCGATCCACCTCAAGAACCTGCAAAAGACGAAACGGCCCGCTGCAGCCGATCGCACTCCAACGCCCAAGTCAGTGACTGAACCACCAATTACTAAGAGTAACACTCAAGAACTAAATTTTGTGCTCACAGATCAGTGTGGAGCATTCTAATCCATGTATGTCTTCAAATCAGTTTGGAGCTTATGCTGCATGGCCTGGGGACATGTACTATAATTCGGGGGGTAGGTCGAGCAGATAAAGTAAGACCATCTAAAGTCGTAGATGAAAAAATTTAATACAAAAGCTTGTTGAATTGCTAAGAAGAGAAGATTGAGCATAAAAGAAAAACAAAACAGATATGACACTTATCTGATACACATTTAGGTTTTAGGAAATCTGAGAAGAATTTTTTGGAGGGTTATGTGATAATAGGGAACGATATTTGGATTTTGAAGGAAAAGATGAAATGATTAAAATGAGACCTAAAAATATGGAATAATGAGGTCTTTGGAGACAAACAAAAGCAAGCTTACGAAATTGTTAAACATAAGTCATCTAGATAGAATAAATGAAAAGAGGGGTTTACACCAAGATGAGAGAGGGGAGAAAAGAAACTTGTTTGCAAAATTAAGACAAATCAATTTTTGCCAGGAGGCTCTAGCAAAACAAAAAGCAAGATATAAATGGTTAGAGGTAGGGTATATGAACACAAAATACTTCCATAGGGTAATCAAATGGAAAAGAATGAAAGACACAATTAAAGAACTACATATATAATATGTAGTGTGAGGAGTCGATTAAGGTTAAAGAGGAAATTAAATATCAATATAAAAATAGGTTCATTGACCACAAAAGGGTTATAGTTAGGATGGATAACATAGAGTTTCCTAGAATAAGTGAGAAGGAAATGAAGGACTTATTAGGAGAATATCATAAGAAAATGTTAAAGACGTTCTGTGGGATTGTGATGGAAGTAAGATTTCAGGACCAAATGATTTTAACTTTAATTTAAAAAAACAAGTCCTAGAAAGTAGTGAACGAGGATGTAATGAGAGAAATAAAGAAATTTTATAGTTATGGAAGTTGACTAATAAGTGTCATATTTCAGTAACATTTCGTATTAAAATACAGACACTTATGGATATTAATTGATAAAATAACTATAATATATCCCATAATTTATGAATTTAAACCTTTTTATATATTTTGTGATTATAATTTGAAAAAGAACGATTTATTCCCAAATTTGTGTTAATTTCAAGATTCTAGGGAAGAATAGAGATGAAAGGGCAAAAGGAGAATAAAAAAAGATAAAAAGGGAAAGTTGGAACACTCCAACACTCGCCCAAGCCAGAAGCTCCTAGAAGATCTCTCCCAGGCGAGATCACTCAAGAGACATTAGGTCTATTTTCGTCCAACTCGCCCAGGCAAGCCAAATCATGTCTAGGCAAGAAGTCACTTAGCCAAAGCCCAACTAGGTTAATAATGAGGCATGAGGAACAACCCTAGACATCAATTGGGAGAATAGAAGGTGTTAGAAAACCCTAGAGGAGGCAATCGTCAAGTAGAAACATCCTAGATCTTCTTTTCTTGCTTACCATGCTTGTAATGGCCAACATTAGTGGCTAATTCTACCCTTTGGGATTAGGAGTAATATGTTCAAAATCTTATGTATTGAGGTGATATTTAAATATAATAATTTGTTTTTGATTGATGATTGGTATTTTCATTTTATTTGTAATGCTTGTTTATCATGATCTAGATCCTTAGATTTGACTAAAAAGTATCTATAGGTTTCTGACTCAAATGATAATGCTTAATATATTTGAATGCCAGGAGTATATTTGAAATGTAAATTGCTATCAACATTTAATCGTAATGCTAAAGAGTTTTATAAATATGCGAGGAATCGATATTTAGGAGACTCTTTTAATTATTTTATATGCAAGGAATCGATATAAATAACTTTTATATGGGTATCAACATCAATAAAATGATAGAATATTACTATGCTTTTCAAAATACAAAAGAGTAAGAAGGATGAATCTCAATCCCAATTTTCCGAATTGAACCAACAAACTCTTTGACTTGCTTTCTTTATAATTCTTGCAATCATTATAATAAACTCCCAACAAACTTTATTATTTTGTTTTCTATTTAGTGAATCTTATACTTGATAATTCAAATGTTTTTTGTATGTTCGATATTCGCCCTTAAAGACAAATTATTACTTCTGACGCGGTACACTTGCCATAAATTGTTGAACAAGATGCTTTTATGCCTCCAAATCTGTATGGAAAGCTTGAAGACCTTGTTGATGTGTGTGTATGTTGTCTAGTAGTTTTTAACTTGTTAATTCACTCCTTGAAATGATCCAAGCTCATTTTAATTTTATCTCTTTTAAAAGAAATGTTTCTTAAAAGCTAAGAAATTTTTATTCAGTTGTTTTTCAAATCAACCAGTTGAAAAAGCTGTTACTCAAGGATTTGAGGCTAAGGCAAGTTTTTCAACCTGTTGAATTGTCAAAACAACTTTTTATTTGACACTTAGTGGTTTTATAATGATTTGGAAAAGCTTTCCTTATTTTGTCTTTGCTGTCAAGCAGAAAAAATTGTTTATTTCGATAAAACAACTGGTTGTTTTTATCAAAACCTTAACAGAAAAGTTATTTCAATCCATTGTTTTGGAAAACAACTTGTTTTTATAAAAAAATTATGTAAAGTGGTTTAAACTGGTTTTAAATGATTCCAACCACTTCTGGTTTTTGATCTAACAACTTTGACCACTTCCTTGAGTTTATATAAAGACTCTTTTATGTTCTTTTAAAGACACTAAGAAAGAGAGATTACTTACAACGTTTTTCCAGAATTCAAGAGCTTTGGATAATCTCAAGTGTGTGGAATAGGATTGGGTTTTGTATAATCTCCTTGAACATTGTATTTCTGTGTGTTCTTGTATAAGGCAGTTTCAGAAAAGTGTTTATGGAAATTGTAGTGTTGCCAAGGGGTGGTGTGTGTTCTTGAGGGGTTCAAGATCATCACTCTTGGTGTGTGTTTTATAATCTAGGTTTGATTACATAGTGGTTAGTTGAGGACTGGATGTAGCTTTTGGTTAAGAGTGAACCTATATAAACCACTTGTGTGATTCTCTCTATCTCTCCTCTTATAAACTGTTTTAATTTGGTTTTATATTCTATTGGTATAAACAACTGGTTGTTTCGTGAAAACAACAAGTTGATTTTCTATAAATAACCTTAAAACATAATTTTATTGAGTTGAACAAAAAATCAATTCGTTGATTTTTCAAAACATTTCACTATACTTCCAAACTTTGTGAAAATTTTGTGAAAACAATTCACCTCCCTTTTGTTTAGGCCATTAATTATAACAATTGGCATCAGGAGCTGAGTTCTTGAAAATTACTCAAGTTTCGATCCTAAAACCTTTTTAAAATGACTGAAAAACTACCCTTTGGGGAGGGTGCTTCTAAAAATAGGCGACCTTTGTTTTATGGACTGAACTATCAATTTTGAAAGGTAAGAATGAAAATTTTTGTCGAATCAATTAATAGAGGAATATGGAATTCTATCACAAATGGCCCTTTTGTACCTAAGCTTGAAAAAGATTATGTTTTCATTGAAAAACCTTAAACCAAATGGACTGAGATTGAAAATAAAAAGGCTCCATATGATTACACTTTACTTCCAAACTTTGCGAAAATCTTGTGAAAACAATTCACCCCTATTGTTTAGGCCACTAATTCTAACATAAAATCGTCATCAATTGTCGGGGAACAATTTAATTTAGAGTACAAATTCCCAAATATTGTGAATATTTTAATTGTTTTTAATTTTTGTTTATTGATTTAATATTATTTTATTTTATTTTAATTGGAGATTTGTTTTATTTTTTTAGATTTTTTTTTAATTTATTTTATTTTATTTATTTTCAATTTTCAATTTAAAAACTTTTATTTTTTTACTACTAGTGAAATTTTGTGTTGACCCTTGATTTAGTTGTCTTATATGATATTAAAAGGTCAAATTTCCAAAGACCAATTATTATTTAAATTGAAGATTGAAAGGGAAACTAAGAGAAACAGGAAGACAAAGAAAAAAGAAAGACAAAGAGACACTAGAGCAGAATCCTCAACCACTTCTTCCCTTCCCATTAATATTTTTCAGGAGGAAAGCAACATCATAGAAGAGCAAACACCACCTCCTAGGAGAACACTTGGATATTATGCCATGCATCAGGGGCGAAGGCCTTTTTTTAGTATTGCAATACCTACTACCACCAAGGCCTTGGAGATGAAACCTGTTTTCCTCAATCTTGTCAGTACCCATCAATTTACAGCAATGGACCATGAGGACCCATATACACATTTTTTCACATTTTATGAATTGGTGGGAAAGGCTAAAGAATGACTCAAATAACATCTAAATAAGAACCTCACTAGCTGGAAGGATGTAGAGGAGAAATTTCTACAAAGACTTTTTCCAATATCTCACTACATCAAAGCAAAGTCTGATATTTATATGTTTAGACAAAGAGCAGATGAAGCCTTCTACAAGACATGGGAGAGATTTAAAACAATGTTGAGAAAATGCCCAAACCATGGGTTTGAAGACATTTCTCAACTGAGCATTTTTCATAATGGTCTCAGATCTAATACCAAGATGCTCCTAAATGCTGCAGTTGGTGGAACAATGATAGTTGTTGATGTGAAACAAGTGACAAAGATTATTGATGCATTGTCATCAACAGATTATCAAGCCTAAGATGATAGACAAGATATTCAGAAGAAAGGGTTGTTAGAGTTGAATACTTGAGAAACACTATTGGCTCAAAATAAAATTCTGACACAACATATTGAAGCATTAACTACACAAATGGCTAAATTTTCCCAACATTTATTATGTGATTTGATTTTTAGATATTTTCATTTAGGTGACACTTTACTTTAAGATTGAGATTTTAGGAGTCAATGGTGACACTTTACTTTAAGATTCAACCATTTTATTAGTAAGAGTAATTTGATCATTCATAAATATATCAAGCTATAATTTTTTAAATATATTATCAATAAAATTATTCATAAATTTTCTTTTCAGTCTTCTCAACTTTCCCCTCTCTTTCTTTTAATCTAAATAATTCTACTCTTCACTTTTTCTTTTCTTTTCATTTTCTTTTTTTTTCTATTCCTTCAAATTTACTCCATAGCCATGCGAAATGGAGGAAACATATAGATAATTTATCTCATTTGCCATTATGTTTGTTTGGTCAATAGATGCCTTGTATGTAGAAAAAATTAATAGATAGAGGAGTTGACCCCTTATCACCATTAGTGTTTCATATTTTTGCACAAAGTTTCAATATGATTTTTAATGAGGCAATAGAGAGAAAATGTTTTGTAGGGTTTTATTGATTAAAGTTAAGTAGGGTTGTTTAACAAGTTTTGCCGTTAGAGTAAATGTCCTAGTATTGATAGCATGTTATGACGAAAAAGGTTGAATAAACACTAATAATGTGAGAAAACTATATCCTACTAACATTGAAAAGTTTTGTAACAAGTAACTGGCAAAGCACATGCAAAGAATTTCTTAACATAGATTTTGAGATTTTGAATTAGAAATGATAAAGGTCTACTCTGTTTAGCTTGCATTAACTCATCAGACTCTTTTTGTCATATAAAAGTTCAAAATCTAGTTGTTTAATAAAAGTTTCAAACTTTCAAAATTATTCAAAAATATGAGAATACATTTTTTAATTGATAAAAGAGTTTTAATATTTTAAAATATCACGTTACACTTATTACATCGTTTAATGTATAAAAAAATATTTAGCAAGAATTAAACATTAATCATTCATAAAAAAACATAATTATTGAAATTTATGACTAATAAAAGTCATGACTATCATATAAAAAAAATCTTCTATCAAATGCACCCTTGATGAAAGATTTAATTCTCAGTCGTATTTTTTACCACTAATTTGATAGACATTTTTAGATATTTTCTAATTTTTTAAAACTTACTTTTAAAGTGGGGATGCGCTCATTTACAATTAACTATAAAAAACAATTAATAATATTGATAAAACTATATATATAAATATAAAATACACTTCCATACGGGAAAAAAAAATAAAATCCATATTCTCTACAACTTAATCTCAACTTTTATATTTCATTTCTATTTGTTGAAATCATGACTCACTAGTTTAGGCCGCACCAAATAAATCACTCATAACTAGTCTAACGTGAATTTGGTCTAACAGGACTGAGGGAATAAGGAAGGGAATATTAAAGTGTCAATAAATTTTCTCTAGCATAAACAAAGATCCTAACACACCAATCAGACACTAGCGGACAATAACAATATCAACATTTGTCAATTGGTATTAATCTACATAAACATTTCAACCTCCAAGGCGTTAGAAAGGTGAAGCTCTGGAAAATCATCTGCTAATGTTTATCCCCATGGGCAGCTTCATACAAACAAGATGTCCACATGCACAGTAACAAGGGCTCCGTGATGTTTCAGATAATACTCGAGGCCCCAAGAGGTTCTTCCTCTTAACAGTTAACACTGCTGAGGTAGATCTCAACTATTGCTATCAAAGACTACTAATACTCATACTTTAAACAGTAGGCGCAAAAGGGCAGAGGTGTAAAGACTACAGATTAATTCTGGCCAAATCTAATTCTAACAATTTACATTATTACACAGCAATTTCCCAGGGATGATCTTGCTACAAGGTTATGCAACAATGTTGGCCCAAGATCTTCAAATCATGCTCACTGCCTAGGTACTGGTGGCGGTGGTGTTGATGGGTGGCTTTGCCCATAAAACCCTATGCCAGGTGGCCTGTAATATCCCCCAGGAGGAGACTGCTGTTGCTGCTGTGCCGATTGATTACCAGGCACTGACAACCCTATTGCCACATGTGGAGGCAAAGGAGGTGGAGGTGGTAGGCTATTTGGTCCATATCCATAAGGAATTCCCCCAGCCATCAAACCCGTTGATTGGACATATTGGTTTGATGGTTGATTTGCTGAAGAATGAGGCGGGGGAGGGGGTGCTGAAGCAAATGCAGCTTGCAACTGATTGGGTTGAGACCCAGTTTGCATGCCAACTGACGGTGCAAGTGGTACATTAGCCAGTGATGGCTGTTGTATAGTGGCAGCATAAAAGGAAGAGCTGGTCATATCAGAATTGTTAACATCAAGCACAGGCGTTGGTTTTTCAAGTTTGGGTCTTTTCTCTGGGTTGAAAATAGGCAATCCTGATGACAATCCTGTAGAATTTAAGCTACCATTCAAGGAGGCAGCTTCTTCAGCAACAAAAGAACAAAAAACAGATGTAAGCATCTGGGCAGAGGATGCAGAGGCAGCAAGCTTAGCAGCAACAGCAGCTGCTGCTTCCTTCGCCTTCTTGTTATCATCTTCAGTAGTTTGGAAAGGTGCAAATGGTACTGATTGAGCGAATGCAGGCTGAGATGGATCTGCAGCTTCTGCTGCTTGGTTAAGCCGTTTCTTTATACCAACTGCTTTCTCGATCTGCCCTCGTGCAACCTTCAGAATATTAAAACCATCAATTTATATTAAATAAAATACACGTGAATCAGTTCATAGATAGTAAAAGTTCAACACATTTAAGCATCCGATACACCCTTTCGATGAGTAATTAATCTGTTGTGCTCTATCTTAGAGAATGACTAACTCTGTTTACATTTCAGATACAAAATCTAACGCATCAGATGTTAACCATCTACAATTCTTTTTTGATTGATTTATCTACAAACAAACCAGCCAAATAGCTGAACAGAAAAAGTTTCAAAACTAGCAGAACATAGAACCTCAAACAATTGTGAGAGGTAAAATATATTCAAAAAGGAAGATTAGTTTATCAATTTGTGATTTTTGTTTTTTCTTTATATATAGGAACCAGGAATCCAAAACTAATTTCACGAGCCACTTATTCAAATAATAATTTCACATCAAAAGTTTGACATTCCTTCGGACACATTTTCTGTTACAGTTAATATACAATTTGGTCTCTAAAAGTGGCAATTTGTGTTAATTTAGTCCCCAAAAGTGCATACTTATACAGTCTGGTCCTAAAAAGTGCCACTCAACAAAAAGTCAAATGGTATAAAACTAGGAAAGTTGAACATCCTATAAATGTATCTCAATGATATTTATCTCCCTTAGATTTTCCTAACAGAATTTAAATAGATTGGCTCAATAAACCCACCGACTGTAATAATCTTTATAAAAAAAGTATTTTTTATTTTGGTCCTTAGAAAAAAATGTTTCTCTTCCTTTTAAAATTTAAAACAATTGTTTTTATTTTCCTATAAAATGTCTAAATTTTGGTTTTTTTTCCTATATATATTTTTCTTTGACTTTTGTCATTCCAAAATATGAAATTACTTCTGTTCTATAAAATTTCTTTTCATTTTAGGGATCTATAAAAAAATGTAAAGTATTACATGTTGACATCATTTCAAAAACACTAACTCGTGTAAGGTGGATAGTCACCTAAATTTTCATTAAACACGTAAACATATAACTACTACATAATAGTAGGAACCAAAGTTTTTTGAGAAATGAAAACTATAGAAAACATATTTAAACCTATATATTTTTCATCATCTCTTGCTAATAAATTAATTGTGTTATGTCAGTTACCAATTGACCATATTGATGAAATCTACATGTCTTCAGTTGAAAATTGAACAAATGTTCACCTTTCTTAATCAGTGTAATATACTAGCCAAATAAAACGGAAATCTTATGAATGCTCAAAATGAATGTTATTAAGTGGCAACAAACACTTAAAATTATATTATAATTAGGCAAAGTAATACTGATAGACACCGAGAAGGCAAATACAGATTAAAGTCATGTTGTTCTTACAAGCAGCTGGGCATGAACAAGCTCTTGCCTTGATTCCTGAAAAAGCAGTTTAGATTAGTGAACATTCATCAATTTCAGTCTTTAACATAAGCATACTTGTAGAAACAATTATACTTGTTCCTGAAGTGCATGTTTAAGCTGAGAAAGCAATGAATCCCTTGCAGCCTCAGCATTTTCTAGTTGCTCCATATACTGCTTAAGCTTTTTTTCCTGCTCTTGTAAGTCATTGAGAAAGTCATTCACCAAAGTGGATCCTAGCTGGTTTCCTGATGTGATATCCAACTAATTGTCAGCATAACTAAATTTAATAAAGTATTATTGCTTCGGTATAGCAGTAGAAATAATAAAAAATCTATACTGCTCTGCTTAAAGTACAGAAGTGTCATCAAGTAGAATTGACCATGCAAGTCTTCACATGCCTTAAAAACCAGGTCTTGCAATATACTAGCACAAATTGAATCCTTTATATTAAGTGTTATAATGACAATACACTCATGAGAAAATCCATATTCACAATCCAACACTTGCAAGATATCCATACTTGTAATTGTAATGATCCTTCCAAGGAATAACTCCTGGACACCAATGATGGATATCTAAAATAATATCTAAAATCCCCAAGCCATGAGGAATAGGAAATCGATAGTGTTTCAGGTGGCGGCATGATAAAAAAATAATATCCCACATTCAACCCAAACAAGTTTTTTTTTTTAACGTCTTGCATGCTGATATATAACCCAAAGCTACTAATTGTTGCTTCAACTTTTTCAATTCTTCAACATGATTTAAGGGACTAGATATCAATTCTCCAAACACAAAATGATAAAAGAACTACAGGTAAAAGCATAAAGAAAGATTAAGAGCACAAGCTATGATGTCCAGATACCTACAGACATAACACGAATAATGTATAACAAAAATTTATAAAATGGTTTATATAGATGCAAAATATTGATAATTTCTTATCAGAAGTGTTATAAATAGCAAAGTATTAGGATAAAATAACCTCAATATCTCCAAATTGATTAGGAAATATCTTTAGAATTGTCCTATTCATATACATATATTTATATTTCCTTATTCTAAAGAGTTGATTGTTACAAATGGAGGTGATGAAAATGTAATTAATGTAATTGTTATTAATAAAATAACTTTTTATTGTCATACATAGTTCAAGTTCATATTAGAGTATTTGATCTTGAGAGCTTTATTTCCGGTACAACATAAACAACTGCCATCACCATGCCATTGAGGTCCGTAATCGGGTAGTAAGGTGCACCTTGCATCAACCGATCACAACTCTAAGAGTTGCGTCACTAATGGAGTTACCACATGCGACCACTAGCACTTGTGCATGTAGCCCACACACCTACCTCCAACAAAGCAGAGGTTTTGCCCACCACAAACAAGGTCATGAAGACCTCCCGAGACCATTCCAAGGGGCAATAATGTCTCATTTGACTATGATTTGGATAAATATGAGTTTTTTGCCAAAATGATGTTAACTTATAAGAACTTTCTTCACATACAAGGTGCACTTTATTACTTTCTTCAAATTTAAGCTCTTTAAGTTGTTTTAGTCACGAGTTAACAAGTGACTAATGTCATTGCCCTTTATTTTGCTTTACCACCCCATTTTGTTTCTTACTTTTACATGATATTAGATTACCCCTAACAAGAACATGGTACCATGAAGTGGAGTGTCTATCACTTGGTGACCATGTCCAAAAAGTTGTTTTAGTCACGAGTTAACAAGTGACTAATGTCATTGCCCTTTATTTTGCTTTACCACCCCATTTTATTTCTTACTTTTACATGATATTAGATTACCCCTAACAAGAACATGGTACCATGAAGTGGAGTGTCTATCACTTGGTGACCATGTCCAAAAAGCATCAGAATAACTACAATTTTTATATTTCCCACACATTCATAAATGAGGCCACTTAATATACTTTAGGATCTGTTCAATTGCATTGCATTGGTCTTGACAAGGAGAATTTAAAAATTGACTTACTATACCATTGCAAAGGCAATGTCAAGACGACTCACAATGAGATAATTAAGCTTATTGTATCTCCCAAGATTAGCATAAGTTCTCATTGGTCAGGAACAAGTTTGACATTTCGATCCATTGATGTTTCCATAGTCTTAGCATTTATCATCCTTGTGTCGTTTATGAGAGCATATTTTCTTTTATATAAGATCAAACCATCCTTAGATGACTCCCCCTTGACAACAAATCTAGGAGAAAACCCCATGTAAACTTTTTTACCGTGGTCACCATGTAGAAATGCACTTTTGATGTCAGTATAATCTTGGTCTTTCATTTGTACATATTCTTTGGCAACTACTTGAGCTTTATAATGACCAATACCATCAAGTCATATATTAAAAGGAACGAACTTTCAAGGGCACATATAACATCAATCATTGTTTGTTGCCACTCTAGATGTGATAAAGTTTCACTTGGAGAGTTAGGAATAGGAATAGGAGATAACAAAGGCAAACAAATATATTGTATGGTGGAATGTCTATGATGACTGAGATTTGTATGGCAGGGAAAAGGATCATGGGTAGAACAAGTACCTTTTCGAATAGTTATAGGTAAATCATTTTCAAATGAGATTGGATTTGTTACGAGAGATGGTGTTGGGAAAGGATCGAGAATGACCTCTACTATATCATCATTTATCAAGGATAGACTTTATGGTTCAATATCAATAGGTCAAGAACAACATTGATAAACGTTAATTGGTGTAAGAGAAGCATCCCCAATACTTGATCAGTAAGGATAGATAATGGCATTGGTTAATGAGATAACATGTTGTAAGGACAACATCTCGCCAAAAATGAAGAGGATGACTTGAAAGTGTCCACATAGTTTCGATAAAAATTCTATTTTGTGTTCGGTACACCATTCTTTTTAGTAGAAGGATACGAAGTTTGATGAAGGATACTATTGGCTGTCATTAAGTGTTGAAATTGGTTAAACAAATATTTAAGAGCATTGTCACTATGAAAAACATGTATAAATATACTAGATTGTGTTTTTATTTCATTAAAATATGTTTGAAATATTGAAAACACTTTTTATCAATTCTTCATTAATGAAATCTAAGTACATTTAGAATGATTATCAACAAACATTACTATATTTAAACCAAAAGGAGTAGTACCCGGAAAGACCCCAAAATATCAGGGTGAACAAAAGAAAAAGGAGAGAAAACTCATTTATCAAAACACTTTGAGAAAACCATTGACAAACATGTTTTCCTAATCAGCATGACTCACAATTCAAAGTAGACAAATGTTTTAAACTTGGCACCATCTTCTGCAATTTTGCTAACTTGCATTGTCCTAATTGTTCATGGCTCATCCAACATCAACCATCTGACTCGATATCCAATCCTATAAGTAACATTAACTTTAGTAAAGGTGATGGGATTGGATTATTGAAAGGGAAATTAAGGACATAAACAATAAGGAATGAGAGGAGTTAGATAGTACTAATGTTGTAAGCTTGTATTAGCAAACCATTAGAAACAATTATAAAAGGCAAATTGGTAACAATAGTAAAAGGGTAGCAAAAAGAACGATTATGTAATCAATTGCACCAGAGTAAATAACTCAAGGACCAAGAGAAAGAGATTGGGAGAGATAGGCAGATAAATTACTAGTGTGTGCAACTGAAGCAATGTTACTTATGGATTAGCTTGTTGCACACCATTTTATAAAGTCTTCAAATTTTTATTTTTTTTATTAGCATAAAGTCTTCAAATGTTGTTAGAGATAGATCAACTAGTAACGTAGGAGTCGCATGTGACTTAACAATAGATGTCTGAACAATATTGTATGGATAAGGGGGTTTCCCATGTAGCTTCCAACACCTGTCAATTGTACATCTAATGAGGTGGCAATGTTCGCATTTGGATGACTTTTAAAATTACTTGTGCAAGAGCATTATTACTCTATAATGCAAATGCAATGTTTCAACTTGTAGATGAATTATGTCTTTGTTTTTTGAGGAATACAAAGTAATGTAGATGATATGGAAGTCATAGTAGGGTTTATTGTTGATCCCAAAATCTGATCACAAGTAACAACATACTATTGTTGCAAGTCACAAGCCCAAGGTCATAAACAACATATTGTGGTTCTCAAGTTCCCTTCTTCACATCTGCAAATGGTTGAAGAAGCTCATTAAAATCATGTAAGGTAGCATGAAGCCACCCAATATAAGCAAACATAGGACCCTCAAAACGTCGTGCAAAAGGAAATGCTAAGAGATCCTACGCATGTTGTTTAGATGTTGTGTGTCAAAGGTATAACATGCACGAGCCTCACTACAAACTGATGCACCCATCTAATGGGGATGGAAAATAGGTTTAAGTGAGGTGTGGATAATCGTTTTAGTAACATAGCTCATGGGATTAGTAGTCCAACTTATTTAACTATAACTGTACTTCAAAAGCCAAGTGGAATAGTTAGACCCATCCATTTTATCAATTCTAATAATATGGTTACAAAGAGGTTCATATGGTCCTCGAAAACAATTTTTTTGGAAAGTTGGAATTAAAAGAAAAGAAAAAACTAAAAGGGGAAAGTAGATCAAGCCTCCAAACAAACTTTGATGGAGCCACAACAAGTGTAGAAGCGCACAGAGTGGGCGATCTAGGAGAAAATGGGTGGTCAACCATCAGGAGCCGTCACACATTAGTCAGAGTTAAGGTAGTCAATGTTTGGACAGTTGCATAGATCAGCGCACAATCCCAACCCTACAAGAGAAAAAGGTGGCTGCTTGAAATTTGCGAAAAACTTGCTAGAGGTACACAAAAAAAGTGCTTTAGAGATGGCGGGTCTACCAAATCAACACAGTTTTGAAGAAGTATCTAGATACCATGCTAAACTCTAGAGAAGAGAGAAAGATTTAGCTAAAACCTTGTGTTTCTAAGACCACAGGGGTAGGGATGCCAACCAAGCGAGGCGGGTATGGATTTGACTAGCCTCATTCCCATCCCAAAAGTAAAAATTCATCCATATCCCTATACCTAACATGGTAAGAAATTTGTCTCATTCCCATCCCCATACGAAACAGATATGAAACTTTTGCCTTATGTAATCCCTGTCAAGTTACGGGTATATCCATACCCATGTCCACCCCTTTATTGTTCCAAAAATTAATTAAGTAATTTTTTACATAAAGAATTCAGTAAAGTAAACATGATATTATACTTGAGAATAATACAAAGGAATTAGAAATTTAGAGAGGGTTTTAGGATCTCATATTTATAACAACTTTAGATATATCAGATACAATGTATAAGAGGGAAGAGAAGAGAATTTGAAAAGATACATCTAGTAACTAGGTGTAACACAAAGCACACAACACCTTTATAATGAATTCAATTGAAAACTATTTAATCTAACAATTACGAAAGACTCAATGTCAAAAAGATGCATTTTCTTTTCTTCAATATCAAATATAAAGAAAGAAATATTGCATAAATCCCAAAACAAAGAACCAAAGGATTTGAACACTAAATTGACAGTTAGAGATTCTCATGTGAAAAAGACAAACAATAAATAAAAATAGGTTAAATACAGTTTCTAATTATCATGCTTTTTTCAATTTCGTTCCACTATGTTGGTTGTTCCCAATTTGGTCAGACTTTTTTTAAAAATTGAATCAATGCAGTTTCTTTTGCCAAATTAATAATAATGAAGTTACAACAAAGACACGTGGCATGAACAATGAATGACACGTCATCAGTCATAGTTGACTTGTTCACAAAAGTTAAGCATGGCATGAGCAACAACTGTCACGTGGCATTGCACGAACATTGTCACTATGAACTTGCTAGAAGGGATTATATTGACTCATTTCTAAAAAAAGGGGGAACAAATTAAGAACATTCAAAATAGGGGGGACAAAAATTGAAAAAATTGTCATAATACTTCAAAAAGCCTATTTAACCATAAAAATATTAAAAAGAACTAGAAATAATATACATGTGTCCTAAAAACTATTTTGATTCAATGAAATTGAGGTTTGTTTTCCTGAATTCCAATACACCATTTGATCAAAACCACAAAGGGAAAAATGTGTAATCAATGTTGTTATAAGAGGGAAACTACTCTAGGGATCTGAGCAAACTTTGTAGATATTGACCAAGTCGAATAGTTGAAAGAGAGTGAAAAGTTGAGTAGAAAAAGAAAGCAAAAGAGTTTTCCGAATGAAAAGAAATTAAGGACCAAAGAGAACAACGAAGAAATTCCTTTTAAGTTACATAATAAACTATGGGTGTAAGAACAGGCACGGGCCAGATATGTATATACCATTACCATATCCATAATTGTAGCCGATCAATGTAAGGATTTCCCATCAAAATCAAAACAGGTTTATTTGTCATCCCTACGCAAAGGTGCTTTATTTATATTGAGAAAAGAGAACCAGTACAACAAATAGAAGACATTCAATATCATCTAATAACAAAGATATGATACGAAATAAACAAAAAAGTTTAAAATAATACATTTATAATTTATACCCTTTCAATCTTTGTTCCCTCATTTCAAGTCTTTCAAATATTATAGTTGTCAACTATAGAAGCATCATGATGCGTCTTATCCTACTAGTAATAAAGAGTACTTTCCTATTTCGGAACCTGTTTTAGAATCTATTTTTGGAGCAAAATGGTTTGTTACTTTCATTGACAATTGTACCCATATCATATGGACATATGTCATGAAAAGTAAATCTGAGGTCTTTCAACTCTTTGTTAACTTTTTTTGCCTTGTCCAAAATCAATTTGGAAAAAGCATTGATAGAATTAGATCTAATAACGGTACTGAATATGTAAATCATGATTCTACAAATTTGCTTCATAATAGTATTGTTCATGAAACTAACGTGAAAACATTCCACAACAAAACAGGGTTACAGAAAGCATGAATTATCATCTTCTAGAGGTAACAAGAGTTCTCTCTGCCACAAACCACACTAACAACTTACCCACACAGGTATTAATGCAATTGAATCCATTTTGTCTTTTTTGTTTCCATTTCTCCCCTAGTGTTACGTCTACCTACTTGAGTCTTTGGGTGTGTGTCATTCCTGTTCACTCACAAACTAATAACATTAAACTAGATCCTAGAACTCTTAAAAATGTCTCTATTAGTTATCCTTCTAACAAATAGGAGTGCAAATATTATCATCCTTAGAGTCATCGTGTCTTTACCACCATGGATATCACCTTCCAAAAAACAAAATCTTTTTTGTCAACCCTCCACTTCAAGGGGAGAAAGCACTTGAAGCAGTGAACTCTTTTTCCTATCATTTGTCTTTTCAAAATGTCCAAGATCAAAGTGATAAAGACACAACAAATGTGATAAAATCAGCCCACAATGAGGAAAAAAGATGAAACAGACAAATTCTTTAGCAAAATATATCAAAAAGGGAAGCAACCCACTTTGTCTTGAAAGCAAGAGTTGTATTAAATGAGGACCCCTAAGCATAATAGTGAAAGGTAAAAAGATAGTGTATTAAATCCTATTTCTCAACAAGTCTGCACAAATAATCTCTCGAATAAATATTGAAATTTTATTGCCAATGATGCCACAAAAAAAACATACCATAGTCTAAGATGCCAAGAAAAATGAACATTAGATTCAAGCCATGGGAGAGAAGATGAGTGCATTAGATATAAATTCAACATGGAAGATTGTTGACAAACCAAGAGACAAAAAGGTTGTCCAGTGCAATTGGATATTTAAGCTGAAATATGATGCAGATGGGTAAATAAATATAAAGTCAGATTGGTTGCAAAGAGATATACTCCAACTTATGAAATTGACTATTAGAAGACACCTTCTCATACAATAGAGATGAATATAATTCGATTTGTTTTAGCTCTACCAGATAATTTTAGTTGAAATCTACAACAGATCAATGTGAAGAAGGCATTCCTTCATGAATTCAAAGGTGGATTTGTAATTTCATTTGGACTAGTAGTATACAAATAAGAGGTTTCATTACGTTGAAATGGACCAAGGTTTGTTGTGCCAAGGAGGTAGCGGTCTAGGGAGCAATCAATCTTGCTTAGGACTTCAAATTCAGTGTAAGGTTGTGGGCTATTTTTATGAGAGGGAGGTTCTATAATAGCAGGGGTGGTGTGTTGGTGAAGTACATACATTGCTTCAACAGTTTGGCCAGATATTAAGATATGGTTAGACACGGTTCAGGATAATGAAGTGGGTTTTGGTAGATGGTTGTGGTATTATCTTTTGGAAGGATGCTGGTGTACTGCTGACCAACCTATTAGGGTGTTCCCCCAAATTTAAACATGCAAGCCAGAGTCCATGATGCATGGAATGGTGATTGGAATATCCCAGTAGAGGTGATGCAGCACCTACCTCAGTTATTCAAGCTGTTAGATAACATGACTCTCTTGGAATGTGTTGATGAGCATGTGAGCATGGTTGTTAAAGATGGCATTTTATCTCATAAATCTGCAAAATGTTATTTGCATGAATGACAAAACGAACCAGCATGAGCTAGGATCGTTTGGAATCAATTTATCCACCTGCATGTACTCTGGTGGTTTGGAAGAAGGTTCTGCTAGATAAGCTGCCAAGTGGATAAGAGAATGCAGCAGGTGGGGATCTAGATGTGCTCCGTCTCTAGTTTATGTAGGGCACACCAAGAGACTTTACAACATTCTGGGCTAGTTGGCTGGTTGCTTTTAACAGCCAGTTTAACACAACTTCTTTTATGGATCTTACAAATTTTCTTTTTTATAGGTGTAGCTCTCAGTTGAAGGTTTGTTAACATTTTCTAGATAATATGGAAGTTGCACAATTCTTGCAGGTTTGATAAAGCTCTTATTTTAATTCAGACATAGCTTTGGTCATTGCAAATTGAATGTTAACTGGTAATTTGACCAAGGGGGTTATGGACAACCATGTTCAGGAGCTACTTATTCACAAAAACTTTAATATTAATATTCATGCTAAAAAAGTAATGTGGATGGTATTTGGAGAATGCCACAGGTGGGTGTGATTAAATGTAATGTGAATGCAGAAGAAAAGAGAGAACCTGGTTTGGCAGCATGTGGTGGTATTTTTCGTGGAAATATGGGGAAATATTGGGGCAGTTTTACTTCTTACATTAGTATATCTTTTGCTATCAAAGCTGAATTAATGAGGGCAGTTCTTACTGAGGAAGTTGTCATTGCTCATGGTTTGTCAAATAAATGGCTCGAATGTGATTCAACACTTGTTCTTAAAGCCTAATATTGTTTCTTGGTCTAGTAAAAATCTTTGGAATTGTTGTCAAGCTGTACGTAATGTTATTGATTGTAATGTTGTTGATTTTTCTATTACTCATTTTTTGGAAAGGAAATAAGTGTGCTGATAAGTTGGCAAATCCGAGAGTTGATTCTAAGAACGACTTTATGTGGTTTCATACTTCAGCAAATTGTGTACAGGAAGATTTCTTTAAAAATAAGTATAGTTTGCCAGAGTTTAGATGTTGTTGAGGTACATAAGCTTTGGTTTGGTCATTCCATGTTGTATTTCTCTTGTTACTTTTTTAATAATACTTAATCCCTCTTGGCAACAAGTGATTGTTGAGCTTTAGGGTGCCAACCTAGTTAGGATCTCACAGTTCATAGTGATGCTTTCAGATGGATAGCCTTTATATAACAAAAAAAAAGCTTTAGAAGATGGGTATATGGATATTCCTCCTAGATTTGAAACTTAGAGTGGGAGGAATAAAGTCTGCCTCCTAACGAAGGCCTTATATGGTCTTAAGAAATCTCTAAAGGAAGGTTTGGAAGATTTACAAAAGCAATTGTCTCCTTAAGATACAAGCAAAGACAAGTAGATCATATTTTATTTATAAAGCACTCACTCAAAGCTAAACTCACTATACTATTGGTCTCCGTGGATGTATAAGTCTTGGAATGATAATTAAACAAACAAATTGAATTTAAAGGAAAAATTGGCATCCTAATTTGAAATTAGACTTAGGAAAACTCAAGTATTTCAATGGAATAAAGGTTGCTTATTCCAAATGGCTCCGAAAGAAAATATGTCGTTGATCTCTTCAAAGAAATAAATAAGCTAGGATTTAAAACTTCAGGTGTTCCTATTGGACATAATCATAAAATTGGAATGGAAGGGGAGTTTTCCTACAGAAAAAACTCAATCTTAAATGTTGGTAGGAAAATTTACTTATCTATCACACATGAGACCAAAGATTGTTTATGCAGTCTGGTGAGTAAATTTTTGCATTTGTCCAAGAGAAAGACACATGCAAGCAGTTGACAAAATTCTTACGTACTTGAAGTCAAGCCCAATAAAGGAGCTACTGTTCAAGAAATAAGGCACTTTAATCCTAAAAATATATATAGATGCAGACTATACAGGTTCAATTACTATCAAAACATTTACCTATAGATATTGTATTTGTAATCTAGTAACTTAAAAGACGTAAAAAACAGGATAAAGTATTTTGCTCAAGTGTGAAGGACTCTAGATGAAAATCATACTAGATGACCTTAAAATAAAGGTTGACATCCTATGCAATTGTACTATGATAACAAGGTAGCCACGAGCATTGCCCATGATCCAGTACAACATGAGAGAACTAAACATATTGAAAGTGGTGGGAACTTCTTCAAAGATAAAGGTCTTGTAGTTGCAACTCACGCTTTGACAAGACTTCGACTTAGGGGGAGTGTTAAAATAGTTGTTTATTACTATTTGTTGTACAGTATTTATAAAGCAGTTTTTTAGTGTACCTAGATTAAGGGTTTAAGTATCCCAGGCTGTAGCCTTTTTTCAGCTTGTAGGTGTACTCACCAAAATGTTGGACATATACATACATAATATATATATATATATATATATATATAATATGAATAAAATTTGATTTTTATCTTAGTAATTAGGAAATTTGTATAGCTGATAATTAGAGACATTCTCCATTATTAGTCATAATTAAGTCTCCCCATAATATACTTTGAATGAATGATTATAAATAAAGGATTTACTTGTGTGATTAAACACACAATAACAAGCAATCCTTTCAATGTAGTATACATCAAATGAGAAAAAAACTCACCAATCTTCGGTCATCATTAAATTAAAGTGTTAGAAGGGATATTTTAATCTAAACTGAAACTTTTATAAAATCAATAGTGAGATCATCACACTTAAGAATCTCTTTTTTTTAACATTAGGGAAACCATTCCACTACAAGACCTATTACTTCTAATTTTATTTATTCTTTCAGTCACAAGTATGACCAAGAATTCAAATTTTCTACATAATATTTTTACACTTTAAAATTGGTGTTTCGGTTACAATAACCATTCCTCCAAAACCATCTACAGTTAGTCCTGCAGAACTATACTTAGAAAATACAAATAAAAAGATTCATGATCAGTCAAGCTAGGGTAGAAGGCAGAACATATTGAGTCCCTTTAGAAATATTCTTACCTTGAGCCAATGTATTTTCAACATCTTCCACAACTTTACCCACACCAAGCACAGCAGCACTGCAGTTGTTTAAAGCAGCTTCCTCATTAAGATGTTCATCAAGAACAGGCTGAAATGCAGATAGTATTTTCTCTGGCAAACACCCAACAGCCAGTTTCTGCATTGAAGAGGACCAAGCATTGACTCATCTCAAAATCAGAAATATCAAAATATCAAACAGGCAACAGATCATAATCAGACAAGCTATTGCAACTTGCTTACTATTCTCACGTGGGCATCCCTCTTTGCTATCTTGATAGAATTTGAACTCTTTCCATTGCTTGCAGATGGAGGGGGGATCTTACCCATTATTATTTCATCCTTAAGTCCTTGAACTCGTGAACCAAAAACCTTCCTCTCCTCCCATATTGCAACCTATTAACAATCCCATCCAACACGCCAAACCCAAATTCAAACCAAAAGGAAATGAAAAAGAAGGAAAGGTCAGCTTAGAAAATACTAATTGATAAAACAAATGACATAAGAAAAAAAAAGGTAAGTAACGTATAGCTAACAAAAATGGATCTCTATGTAAAAACAACCCAGCAATGTAGCCCCATCCCACTAATGGGTGTTCAGTTCAAAAGTGGATTCTCTAGTATAACACTTTTCTTTGCACTTAAGTTGATTTAAGGATTAATAATACACGCACAAACCCTTTCCATGACCAAACTAGACATTTCTTTTACATTACTAAATAACCTAGAAATACAATACACGTTAATGAATTTGTAGATATGATATGGCATAACACAGGCATAGGAATAAGACAAATTTTAAAAATGGATAGTGATATACAAATTAGTAGAGTTCAATTGATATAAAGATTAAGAACACACACAAACCCCCAACTTGACCGAAAAGACTCTTCTTTTGTTATTATATTATGACAACCTAGGAAGCACAGATAGAGTATGTGATATAGATATAGTATATGATACAACTCAGACCCAGGAATATGGAAAATTTTAAAAATCGATATAATATATAAAACTAGTACAAAGTTATCATTAATAAAAAATTTAAAACATAAGAAAATTCATGTTTTACATGATATTATAAACATAATCTAATACAAAATGTATCCAATCATTGTGGTATTCTAATCAGAATTGGTATAGAAGTCTAAAAATTAAAAGTATTCAAAGTGCTCATGCCCTAGTTGCCAAATGAATAATGCACTATCTCCAACAATCGTTGTCATCGTCCACCACAGTAGTTCGTCGTTGTCTACCATCCTCACTATTGTCCACAACAAAGTCAAGGTTAGGTGTGCCTCGAGGAGCGCAACCCAACCCCGGTGGTTGCTTGTTCAAAAGCTCTTCGACATGCCACATAATGTTGCATGCCAACCCCTCACCAAGTGTGTGTCTAACACACCACCATCTCGATGCCAGAATCACATTAAATTGCCATCGTTCATCTTTTCAACGCCTTCTAGGCACCTTTCTACCCTTGATTCGTTGAACGTAGCTCACGGGCTAGGATCTTTCCTTCTCTCCAAAAAGTTGTAGTCTTTGTCTTTGGAATAGACTCAACTTTTTTTGCTACTCCTATTGTGACCACAACAAAGCTAAACTAGAAAAACTAATTATCTTGGTCTGCATCCGTGGATTTACAATTCCTTGGTCAAGGATACCATGACCATTTGGAGAAGGATTTGACTAAGGTTTTGAATGAAGAAAAACCTTAGTGGTAGAAATTGCATTTCCAATAATGTGTTGTTTTATGGCAACCAATTGAATAAAACATCCAAGAAATTATCATATTGTTTAAGGCATCTTCTTCCTTTGGAAAATGGTGCAAGATATTTTTCTTAGTGACATTCAATGTCTCTTTGATGCAACTCAAAGTGCAGTCTCTCTCATGCAAACCAATCATGATAAAATCTAATATGTAGCAAAGACTTGAGCTATAATAGAAGAATTGAAGAGATTTTTGGTAGTTGATCCATTGGAGGATATAAAAAAAACATGATAAGTTATATATGGTCCTAATTCTAAGAAGTCTACACTCAGATTTTAATCATGTATATGAGCAAATTTTAGTTGGTGATTAGCTTCCTTTAATGAACAGCTTAGTCACCAGACTTCTTTGGATGCCTACCTTCTTAAAAGATGAAAACTTAGTGGAAATTATTGAAACATCAACACTGGCAGAATGGTAGTCAAAATCACGAGTTGCGTCATAAGATCGTGATTTTATGATATATAGTCATGTTGCCGATCTATAATCACCAAAAAAGTACGATTTTGACGGATCGTGTGGGATCGTCTCTCTCACAGTTCTCGTGGCAGTTTTTGCAGCGGCACACCTTGCACTGACGCCTCTCGCGACGTTCCTCACAGCAGCTCGTCTACATGCAGTGCTTCTTACAACGGCGCGGCAATGCTTACAGTGTCGTGACAACGTGCGGCACGGTGGCTGAAAGGTGGATGTGGTGTGGTAGCTTCACAGATACACATGGTGTAGTTGATTTAAGGGTTTCTTTCTGTTTAAGATGGAGGCAACAGCAGCAGATGGGACCAATTAAATAAAAAGCCCAAATAAGTGAAACAAACCCACTCACTTAGTATAGTGAAACAAAATCACTTACTTACTACACAGTGAACGAAACCACTTACTGCTGAGTGAAATGAAACAAAACCAAATAAGTGAAAGTGGAACACAACTTCTCCAACGATAATTAGATTTTAATTAATTGCCATAACTTCCCCACTGCAATGATTGGATTCAATCAAAAGTCATGATACTGTCCAAAGGTATTATTAGGGGGTTTATCGATAGAAGCACCACTTGGTTGGTGTTAGATATTATAAGATATAATTAGATATTATGAGATATAGATATTGTTAGATATATCATATTTATGTAATGGGCTTAGCTCATATGTTTCTTTTCCTATATAAACATAACCCTATGTGTTCAATACACAAGGGATTTACCCTATTCTTTCTTCAAAAGGATGTTGGAGCATGCAAGGATGCTCCTGATGAAGTTAAAAAGGGAATATGGAAAATTGTTGTTGGTTTGCAACAAAAATTAAATTAGTATGGATGATGAGGAAATGGCAAAAGTTGGTGAGAAAAGAAAAAATAGTGAGGAGGAGTCCACTCGGTCTAGCAACAACCTAGTGACAGAAATATTTTTTAAGAATATACAAACTACCAACAACAACATGTTTAAGAAAGGTCTTACTGAGGAGCCATATCAAGCAATTGACAGGTTCTTTTAAAACAATTGTACCTTTCAATGTGGCAAAGAGTGGAGAATTCATTGCTATGTTTCAAGACATGGTCTTGGATTTAGACCTCCATCCTATCATGAGATTAGAGTCAAATATTTGAAGGGGGAAGTTACAAATGCATCACTTGCTCTACAATCACATAGGGATAAATGGAAGAAAACGGGATGTACGATTATGAATGATGGTTGAACTTATAAGAAAGGAAGGACAATAATAAACCTCTTGGTGAAGAGCTCAAAGGGAACTGTATTTCTAAAATCCATAGATGCATCTACTATATCTAAAACAGTTGAGAAAGTTTTTCAGATGATGGATAACATTGTTGAAGAGGTGGGGGAAGACAATGTCATTCAAGTTGTGACTGATAATGTAGCAAACTACAAAGTTGTTGGTCAAATGTTGATGACAAAGAGAAAAAAAGTTGTTTTGGACACCTTGTGTTGAACATTGTGTTGACTTAATGTTGGAGAATTATGAGAAGAAAATCTCAATACATGAGGAGACCATTCCAATAGGTAAATAATCACTACCTTTATCTATTCAAGATCTTTTCTAATATCTCTACTTCATTTCACAGAGAGAAGAGATTTGGTAAGGTCAAGTATTACTCGCTTTGCTACATCTTACTTCACAATTAGGGTGCCTCCATGAGAATAAGGGAGCTTTAGTTAGAATGTTTACTAGTGATGAATGGAAGTCTAGCAGGTTTGCTAAAACAAATGATGAAAAAATACTTGGATGTGGTTTTAGACCAAAATTTTGGAAGAATATCATAACGTGTTTGAAGGGTGCATTGCCTCATTTAAGTGCTTCGATTGGTTGATTCCGATCAAAAGCCAGTCATGGGTTTCATTTATGAAGCAATGGACCAAGCTAAAGAGAAGATACAAAAGGCTTTCGATTGTGTCAAAAAAGATGTATTTTATGTTTGTTGAGATAGTGATTTTGAAATTCAAAACAAAAACTAACTCAATGTAACATATTTTGGTTAGCTATTTGCCTTTGTGGAACATCATTGATGAAAGGTTGGACAAGAAACTCCATAGGCTTTGCATGTTGCAGGCTATTTTCTTAACCCTCAAATGCATTATCATCCTGGGTTTAAAGTAGATTTGGAAGTGAAACAAGGTCTAATGGAATGCATAACTAGAATGGTGGAGGATGAGGATGAACAAACCCTCATAGATGTTCAAATTGATGATTTCAAAAAACGAGCAAAACATTTTGGTTGTCCCTTGGCTACTAGGTCAATCAATTTAAAGACTAGCAGATTGGTGGGAGTCTTATGGTGATGAGTATCCAGGAGCTTGACAAGTAGCTCTTCCGGATCTTAGCGTAACAGTATTTCCTTTAAGATGGTAAGTTAATGTTAAAATATATCTCTAGAATAACATTAGTCTACTAATCCACTAATTGCTTATAATACTTGTCTTTGCATTTGTATAGGTCCACACAGAGAGTGAATAGGCTAAAGCAAAGCACAACGAATGATGTTGTTTTTGTTATGGCTAATTCAAAATTAGCTAAGAAGCAAACAAGAAAACCAACTCAAATTAATATTGATGATTATTCATCTGATGACGAGTGGATTATGGAAGATGGGCATGAGCATAATGAAACATTTGATTTGGATGAAAACTTGGTTCCAATCGAAGTAGAGGATGATGAATCTTTACATGGTCATGACTTAGACATGATTGATTTGAATGATGAAGGAGATGGAAATCATGAAGCTAAATATGAATTTAACTAACAAGATTATTATTTTCTCACTATTTTGTAACTAGTACATAGTTACTCTTATCATAGGATGTGGTGTTTACACCTAATTATGTACTCTTTTATATAGTATCAAAATTCAATTATGAATTTTGAATAATAAAATGATTTTATGTATGTATATAAGTTTTCATAAAATTTGTAGGATCTTACGATCCGTGTTACGGTCTTCCGATTGACTATTCATGTTTATCTTTTCGATCCTAAGACTACCTTGAGTGGTAGCATCACGAGGAAGAGGAGGAAATCGTAACAATTGAGGATGAAGACGCTATGAAGTCACCACAAATGGGATCGAACCAACTCACAATGAGGAACAAGATAAAATTATTTGGCAAAAAATATCAAAGGAAACAACACACTTCGACTGTAGAACAAGAATTGCCTAACTCAGAGGTGAGGATCCTTATATATACAAGTGAAGAGGTAAGTGTTATTGAGAATTTATCTATTTCTATGAGAAAGGGAAAAAGATCATGCATTGAATGTCTTATTTCTCAATATATATGTGTTGACGATCTTTCTAATAAATATCAAACCTTTATTGTTGCCATTGACACTACATAAATTCCAACCTCAGTCCATGAAGCCAAGAAAGATGAACATTAGACTCAAGCCATAAAAGAGGAAATGAATGCATTATAAAGAAACTCATGAAGGGACTTTTTTGACAAACCAAGAGACAACATGTTGCAGCGTGCAAATGAATATTTACAGTGAAATAAAAGGAAAATGGGACAACAAACAAATATAAAGCCAGATTGATTACTAAAGGGATACACTCAAACTTACAAAACTGACTATGAGGAGATATTTTCTTTTGTAGCTAAGATGAATACAAGTTGTTCTTGCTTTAGCAACTCATTTTGATTGGAACTTGGACTAGTTGGATGTCTAAAATTTCTTTCTTAATAGAGCTTAAGAAGAAGTGTACATGGATATCCAAAATTTGAAACTCGGTGGAAGAAATAAGGTATGTCTCCTAGAAAAGACTTTATAAACTCTTAAGCAATCTCCAAGAACATGATTTGGGAGATTTACCGGAGCAATGGTTTTCTAAGAACACAAGCCAAAACCAAGAAGATCATACTTCATTCATGAAGCAGTTTGTTACCGTAAACTCATTATACTTCTGTCCATTTGCATGATATCATTATTTCAGGAGAGGATGAAATTGGCTTTTAAGGAAAAAAAATGGCATCCCAATCTGAATTAGAAAGACTTAGGAAAACTCAGGTATTTCCTTAGAATAAAGGTTTTTATTCCAAAAAGGAAATTTTCATTTCACAAAGAAAACATGTACTTCATCTCCTTAAAGAAACAAATAAGCTAGGGTGTAGAATTTCAAGAGTTCCTACTGAATACAACAATAAAATTGAAACTGAAGAGGGCTCCGTTGTAGAAAAGACCCATTATCAAATATTTGTACGAACAATTATTTATCTAACTCACACAAGAACAAACATTTCTTACATAATTATTCTAGTAAGCCAGTATGTGCATGATCCAAGAGAAAATAGATAAAAGTAGTTCACCAAATTATTTTAGTACTAGAAGTCAACCCCAAGAAAATTAGTGTTTTTCAAGAAAGAAGACTTTTTGACCCTGATGTTACTAACAAAAATTTCCTTTGGATACTATATACTTCTTGTTCTAATAACTTGGAGAAGTTCTGGTAACTTAGAGAAGCAAAAAACAAGATAGAGTATATTGTTCTAGGGCAGAAGCTAAATTTCAAGCCCTTGCTCAAGATGTATGTGTGTGTGAAGGACTTTGTTTGAAAATCATGCTTGGGTGACCTTAAAATAAAGGTTAAAATCCGTGGCCATTGTCCATAATCCAATACATGATAAAACAAAACATATTGAAATTGGCAAACACTTCATCAAAGATAATCTTAACAAGGGTATTATCGTTACAACCCACCTTTGTACAAGACTTCAAATAGCATACACTTTCACTAAAGGGCTCCCTCATAGTAGAATCCTGTAGGCAAATTGGGAATGATATTTATTTACCAACTTGATGGGGAGTGTTGTAAATAGCAGAGTATAAGGATAATTGGAATTCTCAAGTTTATCTGTAATGGAATTTGGAAAAAACTAGGATGGGGATGGAAGGGGAGCTCTAATTGACCATTGTGGAAAATTTATTGGCTCATGATGCCTTATTAGAACGTGATATGTAGGAAATAAAGAAAAGCTTTACAAACAAGAACTGGATATTATTTTCACTCATTGACAAAGAGTACGAAAAGAGAGTCTATATATAGACTAGAAAGAGGTTACCTAACCATAACAAAAACAACAAAAACACCAATAGCTTACATCTAGTTGAATATCTGAATGTTTATGTCAATGTTGTCAAGTTTGCGAGTAAAATTGCAAACTCTCACGATTCTGGGAGTATGCGATGCTGCTAGCTTAATAAAGGATCATTGGGTCATGTCGATCCTATAAGAGGAAGTGGAATTAGAGCAAGGACTAATCCTATATGGAGTCATTGCATTTCTATTGATGGGAAAGCAAGAAATGTAAAATGTAAGTATTAATAGGACGGATTTATCGATTGAAGCATCATATAGTTTGGACTTCAAGGATGTTGGAACACATCCAAAATTTCAAAGATTTGCAATTAGAGTATTGAGTTTGACTTCGGTTGTGAGCATAATTGGAGTGCTTTAGAAATAGTAAGAATTTAAATTTATGAAATTGATTTTATAATTATTTTTAAGAGGTATAGTATGATGTGTTAATCAATTTTATACTTATTTAGGTTCACACCAAGAAAATAAATCATTTATAGCAAAAGATCATGAATGATGTGAAGTTTGTGATGACTAATTCGAGATTGAAGAAAAAGAACGATGTAGGAAAACAAAAAACTATAACATTGATGATCTTGCTTTTGATGATGAATGGACTTGGAGGCTATAGTATGATGTGTTAATCAATTTTATACTTATTTAGGTTCACACCAAGAAAATAAATCATTTAAAGCAAAAGATCATGAATGATGTCAAGTTTGTGATGACTAATTCAAAATTGAAGAAGAAGGATGTAGGAAAACAAAAAACTATAACATTGATGATCTTGCTTTTGATGATGAATGGACTTGGAGGAGAATGAAGCAAATTCAAGTTTTAGATGCTTTAGATGAAGACAACTTTGAAATTGGAGAAGATGAAAAAGATGCTAGTTGAGGTGGTGTTGTTGCACCTATGGATGATTTGGAGGTACCTTCAATTGTTGATAATGATGAAGGTCATGGAAGAGATGACATCAATGAAGGTGAAGATCAAGTGGAGGAGGACGATGATTATCGTGCGTTTAATATAAAGAATTTTCTTGGATAGTTTGTTTGTATTAAAAATTTATGTTTATTAATTGTTTTATGCATTAACATTTTATGAATTACGAACCTATTTTAAGTTTTGTTATGTATTAAATCTTACTACTTAAGGACTTATTATTATGTATGAGTTATTTTTATCATCTATATTATTTTTATATGGAGGCACATGTTTATGAATATAATTTTTCATATATTAGTAACTTCGAGTTACGATTTTTTATCCCCTCCTCAAGTTTCATATAATTTTTCAATACATTAGTAATAAGTATAAATGAAATTCCCACAAAAGAAACCCACACCTAGAAGGATAAATGTCTGACATATGATGCAGGAAAAATCTATATCAATTACAAAATTGAATTAAAAACTACAGCACAATTTAGATACTTTAACCTAAACAGTTTTAACATTTTAAGCAATATACCATTCAGTTCAGTGTACTCATTCTAATAAAAAGGGGAAATGCCCAGAAAAATAGAAAGGGACAAGAAGATATCACCCAAACCAGGCCCCCACAATTCTACACCATTACAATATAAGCAAAGTATAAAAGGTTGAATATAATGATTATACTGTGTTTTTAATACAATTAATTCAGAGAATTTGTAGAGTAATGAGACTTACTAGTCTGGCCACTGCATTCCTTCCAGAGTCATCACTACTTTCACAAACACGCCTTAGAGCCTCTGGAAGAACTTTCCAGAATTCGTTGACAAACTCACTACCCTTTCGTCTACTATTTTGCAGGATGTCATTAGCCAGGTATAGAAAAGTGATACACTGCTCTTTCTGGGAAGCATTGAATAATTTATCCCAAGTTTCAACTATTTCTTTTGCTCTTTTCCGATGAGAAATACACCAACGGGACAAGGCTGAATTATTGCTTAAGAAATACAGATAGCAACACAAATCCCACTAATAGATAACCAAAAGGAGGAAGGAGGAAGGAGGAATAATGTGAAGGAAATTAGATTGAACAAGTGAAGTAAAATGAGCAAAATGCTATTATCATTTACCAACAGTATAAATGCAACTAGCTTATTTATAACTCTGGTACAACATACATCTCAAAAAACCTTTTAAACAAGTTGTGTTTAGCTTCCCTATACCATATGCTAGCTGTCTCTTAGGATGGGTGGGAAGGGCCCTCTCTGAAGGATTTGCAAAAGGGACAAAACAAATCATTTGTTACAAATAATCTTTTGTTGGGTTCCTTTGCTTTGATGATTTAGTTCGTTTTACAGCATTCACTGTCTCCATGCTTCATACACATTTCTTTCTCTAACTAAAAACTCTTCATATTCATCAAAATGATAGCTGAAACTTAAAATGTTACTGAAAATTTTAAGAGATTGACAAGCAAAATGAATTTGTTATTGTGAGCTATTAAAATAACTAAATAATGTGAAGAAAAAGTGAAAAACAATGGGAAGGGGACGAAACTTCTACATAAGCAAAAAATAAAGAGCCAACAGGGCAAAATTACTACAACCCAATTCCATAACAGTATTAGCAAGTCCATCAAAAGAACCATAAACAAAACTTGAGTTGAGTAATTAATAGAAGAAAAAAGATATTTATGTCCCACCATAATAAATAACAAGGAAGAGCAAAGAGGCATTTTCAAAAATAAATTACTCCCATCAAAAATTCACCATATAACAGCATAAACAACAAATACTAAAAAATCTTCATAAACATGTTACCAAGAAAAGAACTAAGACGAGAGGACATCCCCCAATTTTCACCCCTCCACCCGAAGAGGTTATTCAATAAAAAATTTGATGAAAAATTAGTGTACCATATAGAGTAGCTATAGTATTATGAAGAATATTCTTTACACGTTTATCCCGGGGATGATTTCAGCAACCTGAAAAGATATGACTATAACCTTCAAAATTCTTTCATCTAGTCCCCCTAACTCTTTACTTCAGTTTCAGTTGATCAAATAAATACCATCATTGTCAGTATCGACAAAATTTTCCGTATAAAAGGATATTAGAAACTACTATATTTGAAAATGGGTAGTTGTTTCATGGTACTTAAGTAAACAAGTAAATAAAGGATATATTTGGATAAATTTCTCCAATAAAAATTTGAAGAAACTAAAATAAACAGAAAAAAAATTAAATAACATTCTCCATAAGCAAAAATTGTTTATGCATATTAATTTCTAGAAACTCTTCCATATAGTTTCTCTAAAATCTTATTTTTTTGTGTATAAGTTAATTTTAGGGGGGAAAAAAATCATCTTATTTTTTTCTCCTAGAGGTGCATATGGAGAAATTTTTCGAAGCAGGCCCAAAGTGTAATGGGCATTTTTAATATATAAATAAATTCATAGCATATAAAAAAAAAATAACAATGTATAGGTACTGCAAGTCAAAACTATAGCAAAGTAAGATCACATCCATTGTCTGCCCAAATTTAGACATATCCTAATTCAAAAAGAAATATTAACTCTACATGGGCAACATTTCAACTATCAAAAAACAGATTTTACATCAAGATCATATAGACCACATTTCTTTACATCTATTTTTCTAAATCCAAAAAAGCCACAGTGAGGTGTTGTTGCAATTGCACTTCGTGTAAAGAATGAATCATGTCATAGAAAGTTTGCATGAATAATGTATTGGCAAACTGATAAGGCATATATAACCCAACAGAAAATTGTCATTAAAAACAAAAACAATAAAGAAAATAGGGATCAGTGATGGATACATTGAATGCTATGTTGTGAATTGTTGACATTCAACAACTTCTCAGAAAACAACTGTCCATCAAATATGTCGTTGCTCATACTGCCTTTTGCCAAGTTTCACATATCCTGGAGATTCTCCTATAATTTACATGAGTGAGATGTCAGTAACACGCAAAACTTGATGTATATATGGAAACAAAAAAAAGAACATTCAAAATCGGACAAATCAATCATTAAGGAAAGCCAATCATCTTTGTTAAACTAGAGAACATAGAGACATTGGACTAAATACTATGTTTGCAAATACAGAACAGATATAAGTTGTTTATACAGACTCATACATTTACAATATGAAAAGGGCATTGTACATGCTAAAAATAAAGATTACAAGACTCTGATAATAAACAAAATACATTATTCTCATTTTCAACACCCTCCCTCAAGCTGCAGCATATAAATTGTATGCAACAACTAATCATAGAATTGACGAAGCTTGTGACAATATTTCCAAACTTGATCTTTTCCTTGATGAAATGACAATCAACCTCTATATCTTTAGTCCTCTTGTGAAATATTGGATTAGAAGCAATATGCAAAGTTGCTTAAATATCACAAATCATAGTCATTAGTTTAGCTCCATAAAACTTGGGTTCTCTAAGGAGTTGTTTTAGCCATTTCAGTTCACAAGTTACCATAGACATGGCATTGTATCCTACTTCAACATTTGATCTTGCTACAACATTTTTGCTTCATACTTTTCTATGATATTAAATTTCCTCCAATAACACAATACCCAAAATTGGATTAGCCTATCACTAGGTGAACCATTCCAATCAGCAGTTGAGTATCCAACTACCTGAGTGTTTCCCTTGATTTAGTAAACAAGACCCTTGCCTAAAGCACTCTTTATGTACTTCAATATCAAAATCCCTAAATCTCAATGGTCTTGACAAGGAGAGTTCAAAAATTGACTCACCTCACTCACAAAAAATAAAATATAAGGATGAGTGAATGTAAGATGGTTTATTAAGTGGGATGAGTTCAATGACCTGGGTTGGAAGTATTCTCATTTGTCGGATGAATTAGACTTGAACATTATAGTCAGTCATTATTGTGGACAATTTATGAAACAGGAAATTACTAGAGCCAAAGAACATCTAAAGGCAAAGAACAATGTTGCATCTTGCACCAAGACTTCCAAAAACATCGAAGAGTTTTGGAAATTATTTAGAGAAAAAAAAAGTCACGTATGTAAATCCAATAGATGATGTGATTGATGATATTGACTGAAGATGAAATTGAAATTTCCATACCTAATAATGTCGGGAGAAAGAATGAAAAAAGGGCCAACAAGTATGTTTTGCAAAAATCCAATTATAGCAATAGCGAAAAAGAAAAGGACAAACTAAGACAAACAAATACCAAAGAAGCATGTGACAAAATTTTGAAGGCACTAGTGCACCAACATATTGCTCGTTTTAGCAAACAGGTTTGTCATTAGATTGAAAAGCTTTCAAGATATGATTGATGTCATCAGTGCTTATGGGCCAAATTTATCGACTCCTACTTATCATGAAAGTAGAGTTTCACTCCTCAAGAAGGAGATGGACTACGATAATGGGTTATTGAAAGCTCATAAATTGTAGTGGAACAAACTTGGTTGTTCTATTATGTTAGATACATGTTTGTAATCGAAAGAGATGATGTTAGATTAATCTTTTGGTGAACTCTTCCACTGAGATAATGTTTGTGAACTTTATTGATAGCTCTAATGTTGTGAAGAGAAGTGAAAAACTATTTGAGATGTTTGATGTCCTTGTGGAGAAGATTGAAGATAATGTTGTTCAAGTTATCACAAATAATGGAAGCAATTACATGTTAGCTAATAAGTTGTCCAACTTTTTTATCTCATTTAATAAGTCAACTTCCAAGAACATATTAAATTCCTCAAGTGCATATTGAGCTTCAACAATAGAAGACAACATGTCATTATCAAATTGCTTGAGAGAACCCAATCACTTAGCAAAATCGTAGAGGCATTGGGTACCATTTTCAAAAATATTTTGGGTAATTTTCCAAAAGGAATCACAGGTTTTGAATGACTTGAAAAGGTCAAAATATTGGGTTGTACCGATTGCCAAAGCAAAGCACAAAGCTGAAAATTAGTTATTATCCATGGTTGAACTTGATCTGGTGGTACTCTACTCTATCTTCATTTAACTAATCATGAAAACCTTGGTCAAGGAACCAAAGTTGAACTATAAGCACGATAGGTATTTTTCCATTTAATTTCTCATAAGTTATAGAAGGAGTCCCAAAAAAGAGGAGATAGTCCTGAAGACATGTTCAAACAAGGTAGAGGCAGGGATACAGTCTCGCAGTGCAACAGAGAAAGAACAGAGGACAACCCTAGGCTTTGAAGAGCAAGAAACAATAAGCAACTCTAGACAAGCCACCCAATGGTACCAAAATGAAGAACAAAGGACGAAAATGAGCTCAAAACACTTTGACAAGTTGAACCATGATGGTCTGAAAGGATTCCTACCACTCGAAGGTGGCACGTGAGACACACCTTCCTAAGGCAACCGTGATAGTGTTGGGACGTCGCACAAAATTTGGATGCGTGGTGACCGAGGTTGGGTTGAACTCCTCAAGGCGCATCAGACCCAAACATCAACAAACAAAACTCCAACGATGGACTGCAACGAACAACTATGGAAGGTTGCAAACAATGACAGAATGACAATTTCTAGCCGAACAAAGATAGGCACAGCATGATCGACTCGCTTTGATACCAACTTGAGAAAAATACGAAATAGTAGAAGATGAATTTGAGAGAGTGAATTTCCTTCTCTTAGGATCTCATTTATAATAACCTTGGACATATCAGATACAACGTATAAGAGAGAAGAAAAAAGAATATGAAAAGATATATACAGGAACTTTATAATAATTTCTATCTAAGACTATTCATTATAACAATAATTTTCTCCTCTAGTGACACTGAATTGAACCAAGCATCAAAAGGACATTATCTTCATTCCTGTCTTGCTCATCTACATATTCTAACACATTTTCTCAATAAAGAAGATCACATCACTGGTGTCATCAATTTTGAATACCAAACCGAGGAGTAGCAAGATCTATTACTCTTGTCATGGCTTCTTTTTTTCTTTTTCTTTTTCTTTTTTTGATCAGCTGCATGGCTTCAATCAACCAAAAAAAGTGCAACTCTCACTCCATCCATGAACAGAGAGGAACAACAACCAATAACACCAAAAAGTGATGTGAACACTCATGAATGAACATAAATAGTGAGCAATTGTAATTAGAAGAAGTGTCATGAACAGTGCAAGCAGCCACAATAAACAGCAAACAACAACAGACTGCGTCCAAAACTTGACCACAAGAGCATACAGACCAAAGCAAGATCAAACCCACTCTAATACAAAGTTGAACAATAATATTTAGTGAATTGCTAAAGTGAAAAAGTACTCAAGAACCTTATATTTATATTGAATTCAAGAGTTTTACATTTAATAGTAGTAAAGGTCACTCAATACATTTTCCTAAGAGCTATATGAATCTCATCAATCATGTAACTTATTAGACCCATTTCCAACATATGTGAAGTTGTAAACCAGACTTTGCCTAAGTAAGTTGGTAGCATGTAGTTAATTGCCTCTAAAGAATAACCCAAGAACATTGACCACTCAAAACAATAATTTCAATAAGCAGATGAATCTTCACTTTCTCCCACTTCAACAACAGTAACAACAATTAAGCTTTTTTCCTACTAGGTGAAATTGGATACATGAATCAAATGACACTTTAATGTTCTATAGTCAATCATGTCTATAGACAAAACCAATTAGATCTAGAATTTCCTCATTATCTCCTATTGCCTTTAAGCAACCTGGAAAAAGAACCATAACATATATCCATAACAAAGAGGATTTCAGGACAACCACACATCACCAAGATTAACCATCAACCTGCTGTGAAAAAATAAATTAATTAATTAAAAAAACATTTCAATTATTAGTGCTTCAATATCATTTGCTGTTTGGACCAGGATCATGGCACTTAACACAACTCATGGTCGAGGGATTACCACCAGGAACTTCAAAATAAGCAAGTAATTACAAATCTGGCACACAGATAAAGATACGAGGGAAGGAATATTAGGAGGGTCTACATGTAATTAATGAACAGGGAAAAGGATATTCAAAAATTTAGTACAACACAGTTGACTCTTCCAGAAATACGATTTTGTCATCAACACACTGCATAAGCAAGATGCCACAACCTCCTCCAATCTCACTCCCACGCCCTAGTAAAGCCCTATCAACTACAACCACAAACCAGCCAACATAGCACATCCACAACAACTATAGCGGTAAAATAGTCAATAAATTATAATAATTTCTAAATCGAACAAAACAATTGAGAACCGCAACTGACAGAAACACCAGTTGTCTTTCTTGATGCATTTAGAGTCAGAAGACAGTGCAATAACCTTATATGGCTTGTGAATGCATCGCATACAACGTAGCACTGACCAAATAGGACCCATATTTCTCCATGGCGAAAGCAATAAGACTAATTTGGGTCTCTGTTTTGTCATAATGTCGGAAGAAAGGGGGAAACAAAACGGTTTGGTCAAAATCAAGAAATGCAAAACTTGGTTAAAGAAAAGCGAAAATACACGAGAAACTTTGTCGATTCAATTTAGTTAAAGAAATCGAAACCTAGCATGCGATAAATAAATTAAGAGAAGTAGCGCACGATGAAGAGTTAGAAGGGGAGTTCTCCGAAGCGTTGATAGATCCGAAATACTCACAGATGAGAGAATTAGAGAAGGTGAAGCACCGCCGTACACGGCCGCCGCCTCCGCCGCCGAGAGGGAAGAGGTTTGGATGTTGGGGTTTTATTTTTCTTTTGGATAGTTTTTATTTATTTTTAACACAAACTTATTGCTGTTGCAGTGTTGGATACTGGAATTGACAGCAAATTGGATATAAGGTTCCGTTCCCTCTGTTTTTTCCGATCTTATCATCATATTTTTTTAATTTAAATATTTTTATAGTTAAATATCTAAACAATACTGAGACATTCTGTGCTTATTTCAAAAAAATTCAAAAGTGTTTTTGAAAATGCAGTTTGTTATTTATTTTTATTTTTAATAAATATTTATTTTAATTAAATATTAAAATTAAATTTTGTTGGATTTAATTTTGATAAATTTAAATTAAACCAAATTATTGTTTTATAATTCGATTTGAATAAGTTTCTATAGTTTTTATTATTAAAATTTTAAATATTATTATTACTATATTCATACTTTCGTTTATATCTATAAACATATTATATAAAACTACCTTTAAAAGATATATTAATTAATGTTATATTTAAATATAATAATTAGTAAATTTCGAATCAGACTATTTGTTGAGAAAAAATAATTTAAAGAGATGGATTGGTTTTCGCAAGACCCAACAAAACTTAATCCACAATCTAATTAACCCAATACTTGTAATTTTTAATTTTAATTAAACTTAACTTGACTTGATTTCCAAACCTATTTACCATAAGGCTTATAAAAAAGTGATAGGCTTTTTAGTAAAAGTAGTTTTCACTCTTAAAAGAAAAAAAAAATGAATGATTAATTTTGTTGTTTTTAGTTGGGAAAGTATGTCTAAACCTATTAGTTTATCTAATTTATCACAGTTTTGAATTAAGTTGGGTAAAAAAATTATTAATTTTAATATTAAAAATGAAAGAATCCAATTTAATAAGAATATATTTGTTAATTTTTAAAATAATAGAGTTAAATTTAATTTTGTCTCTGTACTACAATAAGAGATTAGTTTTCCTTTTTTTGGCAAACTTTAGACTATTCATATAACTAAGTAGTATTTTAAAAAAATCAAAATTATTATCTTAAATTGAATCAATTTTATATATAAAATAATTTATAATTATTATTTTCATATTACAAGTAATAAATAGTATCAAATTTGAATAGAGACAAAAACTATACTGAAAAAAAAAATATTTAACTCAAAATAATAATAAATATGTCTTAATTTAAGGGGTTTCATTTTTTTCTCTAACTCTACTTTTTCCTCAGTTCTTTTTCTCTTAAGATTGATGCCATTTTTTAATCTAACAGGTAACATTATTATTTATTATTATTTAAATATAATTTAATTATCTATTAATTAATCTTTCACTGTTATTAGTTAACATATTTTAGATAAATATGTTTTAGATTTATCTATTTAAGACTCCAACTTTAATGTTATAGAAGGGTAGGAGCCATCAATGACTTCATGTTGAACATAAATTTGTATTTTTATGGGTTTGAATTGTATTGTTAGAGTAAGATAATTTTGGATAGTATTTTTTCTATTTGAAATTTAAGTTTTAAGATAAATACTTGAATTGATATTTGAAAGTATTTAGAATTTATTTAATGTTATTTAGAATTGTCATTTAATTTGTATTTAGTACGTATATTAATATAATATTTAGAATTATCATTACATGTATTATTTTATATATATTAAGATACGTCATTATCATATATTAATATGATATGATATTCTTTGTGATGACTATTCTGATAATTTAGATTTGATTTCAGTCTTCATCATATTAGAAAAATAATATATTGAAAAAAGACTTTAATTTTTTTAATTGAGTTAGCTCATTTAAACTATGATGAACTGAACTGAACACATTTTTTTAAAATTTAACTAAGTTTTGAATTGTCCCACCAGTTAATCAATCCATAATGACGCGAGAGGGTTAATAATTCTACCATTTTAAATTATTATTCATCTAAAACATTGCATTTAACATTCTTTTAGTTTCTAAACCTTTTTAAAAAAATTGTTTTAGTCTAATGTATGTATCTTTTTTTTCATCATCACTTTTCTGTCATTTAATTTTGTTATTATGTTATGACTTTCTTTAAGAGTTTAACATTTAATCCTAATTTTTTATAATTCTAATGAAAAAATTAAAAACAAAATTTTTAAAAAGTTAGGACAAATAAATAATAAGTCTTTTTTAATTATTTATGACCTTTTTAGTACTTTAATTTTACAGTGTGAAGATGCCAAAATTTATTTGAGTAAGGTGCTTTTCAAATATTTAATATTTTTAGTGATTAAAAAGGGTGAGAAATTGTTAAGAAAAAGACATTTTAAACTAATAGTTTTTAGTGTAATGACTATTCAAAACAAACAAAATTGTGAAATTGTCACACAATTTCATAACCAGTGAATAAAACATTATTAAAACGAGGTAAAGCAAATATTTTATTCTTACATGAATAACATTGGTATGCAATTACAGAAAATCTTTTAATAAGAACTAATTTACATCTATAAAGCATGGATACGATACGGACGTGAATACGGAGAATTGTTAAATTAAAAAATATAGGATTTTATATATATATATATATATATATATATAAAATCCTATATTTTTTAATTTAACAATTCTCCGTATTCACGTCCGTATCGTATCCATGCTTTATAGATGTAAATTAGTTCTTATTAAAAGATTTTCTGTAATTGCATACCAATGTTATTCATGTAAGAATAAAATATTTGCTTTACCTCGTTTTAATAATGTTTTATTCACTGGTTATGAAATTGTGTGACAATTTCACAATTTTGTTTGTTTTGAATAGTCATTACACTAAAAACTATTAGTTTAAAATGTCTTTTTCTTAACAATTTCTCACCCTTTTTAATCACTAAAAATATTAAATATTTGAAAAGCACCTTACTCAAATAAATTTTGGCATCTTCACACTGTAAAATTAAAGTACTAAAAAGGTCATAAATAATTAAAAAAGACTTATTATTTATTTGTCCTAACTTTTTAAAAATTTTGTTTTTAATTTTTTCATTAGAATTATAAAAAATTAGGATTAAATGTTAAACTCTTAAAGAAAGTCATAACATAATAACAAAATTAAATGACAGAAAAGTGATGATGAAAAAAAAGATACATACATTAGACTAAAACAATTTTTTTAAAAAGGTTTAGAAACTAAAAGAATGTTAAATGCAATGTTTTAGATGAATAATAATTTAAAATGGTAGAATTATTAACCCTCTCGCGTCATTATGGATTGATTAACTGGTGGGACAATTCAAAACTTAGTTAAATTTTAAAAAAATGTGTTCAGTTCAGTTCATCATAGTTTAAATGAGCTAACTCAATTAAAAAAATTAAAGTCTTTTTTCAATATATTATTTTTCTAATATGATGAAGACTGAAATCAAATCTAAATTATCAGAATAGTCATCACAAAGAATATCATATCATATTAATATATGATAATGACGTATCTTAATATATATAAAATAATACATGTAATGATAATTCTAAATATTATATTAATATACGTACTAAATACAAATTAAATGACAATTCTAAATAACATTAAATAAATTCTAAATACTTTCAAATATCAATTCAAGTATTTATCTTAAAACTTAAATTTCAAATAGAAAAAATACTATCCAAAATTATCTTACTCTAACAATACAATTCAAACCCATAAAAATACAAATTTATGTTCAACATGAAGTCATTGATGGCTCCTACCCTTCTATAACATTAAAGTTGGAGTCTTAAATAGATAAATCTAAAACATATTTATCTAAAATATGTTAACTAATAACAGTGAAAGATTAATTAATAGATAATTAAATTATATTTAAATAATAATAAATAATAATGTTACCTGTTAGATTAAAAAATGGCATCAATCTTAAGAGAAAAAGAACTGAGGAAAAAGTAGAGTTAGAGAAAAAAATGAAACCCCTTAAATTAAGACATATTTATTATTATTTTGAGTTAAATATTTTTTTTTTCAGTATAGTTTTTGTCTCTATTCAAATTTGATACTATTTATTACTTGTAATATGAAAATAATAATTATAAATTATTTTATATATAAAATTGATTCAATTTAAGATAATAATTTTGATTTTTTTAAAATACTACTTAGTTATATGAATAGTCTAAAGTTTGCCAAAAAAAGGAAAACTAATCTCTTATTGTAGTACAGAGACAAAATTAAATTTAACTCTATTATTTTAAAAATTAACAAATATATTCTTATTAAATTGGATTCTTTCATTTTTAATATTAAAATTAATAATTTTTTTACCCAACTTAATTCAAAACTGTGATAAATTAGATAAACTAATAGGTTTAGACATACTTTCCCAACTAAAAACAACAAAATTAATCATTCATTTTTTTTTTCTTTTAAGAGTGAAAACTACTTTTACTAAAAAGCCTATCACTTTTTTATAAGCCTTATGGTAAATAGGTTTGGAAATCAAGTCAAGTTAAGTTTAATTAAAATTAAAAATTACAAGTATTGGGTTAATTAGATTGTGGATTAAGTTTTGTTGGGTCTTGCGAAAACCAATCCATCTCTTTAAATTATTTTTTCTCAACAAATAGTCTGATTCGAAATTTACTAATTATTATATTTAAATATAACATTAATTAATATATCTTTTAAAGGTAGTTTTATATAATATGTTTATAGATATAAACGAAAGTATGAATATAGTAATAATAATATTTAAAATTTTAATAATAAAAACTATAGAAACTTATTCAAATCGAATTATAAAACAATAATTTGGTTTAATTTAAATTTATCAAAATTAAATCCAACAAAATTTAATTTTAATATTTAATTAAAATAAATATTTATTAAAAATAAAAATAAATAACAAACTGCATTTTCAAAAACACTTTTGAATTTTTTTGAAATAAGCACAGAATGTCTCAGTATTGTTTAGATATTTAACTATAAAAATATTTAAATTAAAAAAATATGATGATAAGATCGGAAAAAACAGAGGGAACGGAACCTTATATCCAATTTGCTGTCAATTCCAGTATCCAACACTGCAACAGCAATAAGTTTGTGTTAAAAATAAATAAAAACTATCCAAAAGAAAAATAAAACCCCAACATCCAAACCTCTTCCCTCTCGGCGGCGGAGGCGGCGGCCGTGTACGGCGGTGCTTCACCTTCTCTAATTCTCTCATCTGTGAGTATTTCGGATCTATCAACGCTTCGGAGAACTCCCCTTCTAACTCTTCATCGTGCGCTACTTCTCTTAATTTATTTATCGCATGCTAGGTTTCGATTTCTTTAACTAAATTGAATCGACAAAGTTTCTCGTGTATTTTCGCTTTTCTTTAACCAAGTTTTGCATTTCTTGATTTTGACCAAACCGTTTTGTTTCCCCCTTTCTTCCGACATTATGACAAAACAGAGACCCAAATTAGTCTTATTGCTTTCGCCATGGAGAAATATGGGTCCTATTTGGTCAGTGCTACGTTGTATGCGATGCATTCACAAGCCATATAAGGTTATTGCACTGTCTTCTGACTCTAAATGCATCAAGAAAGACAACTGGTGTTTCTGTCAGTTGCGGTTCTCAATTGTTTTGTTCGATTTAGAAATTATTATAATTTATTGACTATTTTACCGCTATAGTTGTTGTGGATGTGCTATGTTGGCTGGTTTGTGGTTGTAGTTGATAGGGCTTTACTAGGGCGTGGGAGTGAGATTGGAGGAGGTTGTGGCATCTTGCTTATGCAGTGTGTTGATGACAAAATCGTATTTCTGGAAGAGTCAACTGTGTTGTACTAAATTTTTGAATATCCTTTTCCCTGTTCATTAATTACATGTAGACCCTCCTAATATTCCTTCCCTCGTATCTTTATCTGTGTGCCAGATTTGTAATTACTTGCTTATTTTGAAGTTCCTGGTGGTAATCCCTCGACCATGAGTTGTGTTAAGTGCCATGATCCTGGTCCAAACAGCAAATGATATTGAAGCACTAATAATTGAAATGTTTTTTTAATTAATTAATTTATTTTTTCACAGCAGGTTGATGGTTAATCTTGGTGATGTGTGGTTGTCCTGAAATCCTCTTTGTTATGGATATATGTTATGGTTCTTTTTCCAGGTTGCTTAAAGGCAATAGGAGATAATGAGGAAATTCTAGATCTAATTGGTTTTGTCTATAGACATGATTGACTATAGAACATTAAAGTGTCATTTGATTCATGTATCCAATTTCACCTAGTAGGAAAAAAGCTTAATTGTTGTTACTGTTGTTGAAGTGGGAGAAAGTGAAGATTCATCTGCTTATTGAAATTATTGTTTTGAGTGGTCAATGTTCTTGGGTTATTCTTTAGAGGCAATTAACTACATGCTACCAACTTACTTAGGCAAAGTCTGGTTTACAACTTCACATATGTTGGAAATGGGTCTAATAAGTTACATGATTGATGAGATTCATATAGCTCTTAGGAAAATGTATTGAGTGACCTTTACTACTATTAAATGTAAAACTCTTGAATTCAATATAAATATAAGGTTCTTGAGTACTTTTTCACTTTAGCAATTCACTAAATATTATTGTTCAACTTTGTATTAGAGTGGGTTTGATCTTGCTTTGGTCTGTATGCTCTTGTGGTCAAGTTTTGGACGCAGTCTGTTGTTGTTTGCTGTTTATTGTGGCTGCTTGCACTGTTCATGACACTTCTTCTAATTACAATTGCTCACTATTTATGTTCATTCATGAGTGTTCACATCACTTTTTGGTGTTATTGGTTGTTGTTCCTCTCTGTTCATGGATGGAGTGAGAGTTGCACTTTTTTTGGTTGATTGAAGCCATGCAGCTGATCAAAAAAAGAAAAAGAAAAAGAAAAAAAGAAGCCATGACAAGAGTAATAGATCTTGCTACTCCTCGGTTTGGTATTCAAAATTGATGACACCAGTGATGTGATCTTCTTTATTGAGAAAATGTGTTAGAATATGTAGATGAGCAAGACAGGAATGAAGATAATGTCCTTTTGATGCTTGGTTCAATTCAGTGTCACTAGAGGAGAAAATTATTGTTATAATGAATAGTCTTAGATAGAAATTATTATAAAGTTCCTGTATATATCTTTTCATATTCTTTTTTCTTCTCTCTTATACGTTGTATCTGATATGTCCAAGGTTATTATAAATGAGATCCTAAGAGAAGGAAATTCACTCTCTCAAATTCATCTTCTACTATTTCGTATTTTTCTCAAGTTGGTATCAAAGCGAGTCGATCATGCTGTGCCTATCTTTGTTCGGCTAGAAATTGTCATTCTGTCATTGTTTGCAACCTTCCATAGTTGTTCGTTGCAGTCCATCGTTGGAGTTTTGTTTGTTGATGTTTGGGTCTGATGCGCCTTGAGGAGTTCAACCCAACCTCGGTCACCACGCATCCAAATTTTGTGCGACGTCCCAACACTATCACGGTTGCCTTAGGAAGGTGTGTCTCACGTGCCACCTTCGAGTGGTAGGAATCCTTTCAGACCATCATGGTTCAACTTGTCAAAGTGTTTTGAGCTCATTTTCGTCCTTTGTTCTTCATTTTGGTACCATTGGGTGGCTTGTCTAGAGTTGCTTATTGTTTCTTGCTCTTCAAAGCCTAGGGTTGTCCTCTGTTCTTTCTCTGTTGCACTGCGAGACTGTATCCCTGCCTCTACCTTGTTTGAACATGTCTTCAGGACTATCTCCTCTTTTTTGGGACTCCTTCTATAACTTATGAGAAATTAAATGGAAAAATACCTATCGTGCTTATAGTTCAACTTTGGTTCCTTGACCAAGGTTTTCATGATTAGTTAAATGAAGATAGAGTAGAGTACCACCAGATCAAGTTCAACCATGGATAATAACTAATTTTCAGCTTTGTGCTTTGCTTTGGCAATCGGTACAACCCAATATTTTGACCTTTTCAAGTCATTCAAAACCTGTGATTCCTTTTGGAAAATTACCCAAAATATTTTTGAAAATGGTACCCAATGCCTCTACGATTTTGCTAAGTGATTGGGTTCTCTCAAGCAATTTGATAATGACATGTTGTCTTCTATTGTTGAAGCTCAATATGCACTTGAGGAATTTAATATGTTCTTGGAAGTTGACTTATTAAATGAGATAAAAAAGTTGGACAACTTATTAGCTAACATGTAATTGCTTCCATTATTTGTGATAACTTGAACAACATTATCTTCAATCTTCTCCACAAGGACATCAAACATCTCAAATAGTTTTTCACTTCTCTTCACAACATTAGAGCTATCAATAAAGTTCACAAACATTATCTCAGTGGAAGAGTTCACCAAAAGATTAATCTAACATCATCTCTTTCGATTACAAACATGTATCTAACATAATAGAACAACCAAGTTTGTTCCACTACAATTTATGAGCTTTCAATAACCCATTATCGTAGTCCATCTCCTTCTTGAGGAGTGAAACTCTACTTTCATGATAAGTAGGAGTCGATAAATTTGGCCCATAAGCACTGATGACATCAATCATATCTTGAAAGCTTTTCAATCTAATGACAAACCTGTTTGCTAAAACGAGCAATATGTTGGTGCACTAGTGCCTTCAAAATTTTGTCACATGCTTCTTTGGTATTTGTTTGTCTTAGTTTGTCCTTTTCTTTTTCGCTATTGCTATAATTGGATTTTTGCAAAACATACTTGTTGGCCCTTTTTTCATTCTTTCTCCCGACATTATTAGGTATGGAAATTTCAATTTCATCTTCAGTCAATATCATCAATCACATCATCTATTGGATTTACATACGTGACTTTTTTTTTCTCTAAATAATTTCCAAAACTCTTCGATGTTTTTGGAAGTCTTGGTGCAAGATGCAACATTGTTCTTTGCCTTTAGATGTTCTTTGGCTCTAGTAATTTCCTGTTTCATAAATTGTCCACAATAATGACTGACTATAATGTTCAAGTCTAATTCATCCGACAAATGAGAATACTTCCAACCCAGGTCATTGAACTCATCCCACTTAATAAACCATCTTACATTCACTCATCCTTATATTTTATTTTTTGTGAGTGAGGTGAGTCAATTTTTGAACTCTCCTTGTCAAGACCATTGAGATTTAGGGATTTTGATATTGAAGTACATAAAGAGTGCTTTAGGCAAGGGTCTTGTTTACTAAATCAAGGGAAACACTCAGGTAGTTGGATACTCAACTGCTGATTGGAATGGTTCACCTAGTGATAGGCTAATCCAATTTTGGGTATTGTGTTATTGGAGGAAATTTAATATCATAGAAAAGTATGAAGCAAAAATGTTGTAGCAAGATCAAATGTTGAAGTAGGATACAATGCCATGTCTATGGTAACTTGTGAACTGAAATGGCTAAAACAACTCCTTAGAGAACCCAAGTTTTATGGAGCTAAACTAATGACTATGATTTGTGATATTTAAGCAACTTTGCATATTGCTTCTAATCCAATATTTCACAAGAGGACTAAAGATATAGAGGTTGATTGTCATTTCATCAAGGAAAAGATCAAGTTTGGAAATATTGTCACAAGCTTCGTCAATTCTATGATTAGTTGTTGCATACAATTTATATGCTGCAGCTTGAGGGAGGGTGTTGAAAATGAGAATAATGTATTTTGTTTATTATCAGAGTCTTGTAATCTTTATTTTTAGCATGTACAATGCCCTTTTCATATTGTAAATGTATGAGTCTGTATAAACAACTTATATCTGTTCTGTATTTGCAAACATAGTATTTAGTCCAATGTCTCTATGTTCTCTAGTTTAACAAAGATGATTGGCTTTCCTTAATGATTGATTTGTCCGATTTTGAATGTTCTTTTTTTTGTTTCCATATATACATCAAGTTTTGCGTGTTACTGACATCTCACTCATGTAAATTATAGGAGAATCTCCAGGATATGTGAAACTTGGCAAAAGGCAGTATGAGCAACGACATATTTGATGGACAGTTGTTTTCTGAGAAGTTGTTGAATGTCAACAATTCACAACATAGCATTCAATGTATCCATCACTGATCCCTATTTTCTTTATTGTTTTTGTTTTTAATGACAATTTTCTGTTGGGTTATATATGCCTTATCAGTTTGCCAATACATTATTCATGCAAACTTTCTATGACATGATTCATTCTTTACACGAAGTGCAATTGCAACAACACCTCACTGTGGCTTTTTTGGATTTAGAAAAATAGATGTAAAGAAATGTGGTCTATATGATCTTGATGTAAAATCTGTTTTTTGATAGTTGAAATGTTGCCCATGTAGAGTTAATATTTCTTTTTGAATTAGGATATGTCTAAATTTGGGCAGACAATGGATGTGATCTTACTTTGCTATAGTTTTGACTTGCAGTACCTATACATTGTTATTTTTTTTTTATATGCTATGAATTTATTTATATATTAAAAATGCCCATTACACTTTGGGCCTGCTTCGAAAAATTTCTCCATATGCACCTCTAGGAGAAAAAAATAAGATGATTTTTTTCCCCCCTAAAATTAACTTATACACAAAAAAATAAGATTTTAGAGAAACTATATGGAAGAGTTTCTAGAAATTAATATGCATAAACAATTTTTGCTTATGGAGAATGTTATTTAATTTTTTTTCTGTTTATTTTAGTTTCTTCAAATTTTTATTGGAGAAATTTATCCAAATATATCCTTTATTTACTTGTTTACTTAAGTACCATGAAACAACTACCCATTTTCAAATATAGTAGTTTCTAATATCCTTTTATACGGAAAATTTTGTCGATACTGACAATGATGGTATTTATTTGATCAACTGAAACTGAAGTAAAGAGTTAGGGGGACTAGATGAAAGAATTTTGAAGGTTATAGTCATATCTTTTCAGGTTGCTGAAATCATCCCCGGGATAAACGTGTAAAGAATATTCTTCATAATACTATAGCTACTCTATATGGTACACTAATTTTTCATCAAATTTTTTATTGAATAACCTCTTCGGGTGGAGGGGTGAAAATTGGGGGATGTCCTCTCGTCTTAGTTCTTTTCTTGGTAACATGTTTATGAAGATTTTTTAGTATTTGTTGTTTATGCTGTTATATGGTGAATTTTTGATGGGAGTAATTTATTTTTGAAAATGCCTCTTTGCTCTTCCTTGTTATTTATTATGGTGGGACATAAATATCTTTTTTCTTCTATTAATTACTCAACTCAAGTTTTGTTTATGGTTCTTTTGATGGACTTGCTAATACTGTTATGGAATTGGGTTGTAGTAATTTTGCCCTGTTGGCTCTTTATTTTTTGCTTATGTAGAAGTTTCGTCCCCTTCCCATTGTTTTTCACTTTTTCTTCACATTATTTAGTTATTTTAATAGCTCACAATAACAAATTCATTTTGCTTGTCAATCTCTTAAAATTTTCAGTAACATTTTAAGTTTCAGCTATCATTTTGATGAATATGAAGAGTTTTTAGTTAGAGAAAGAAATGTGTATGAAGCATGGAGACAGTGAATGCTGTAAAACGAACTAAATCATCAAAGCAAAGGAACCCAACAAAAGATTATTTGTAACAAATGATTTGTTTTGTCCCTTTTGCAAATCCTTCAGAGAGGGCCCTTCCCACCCATCCTAAGAGACAGCTAGCATATGGTATAGGGAAGCTAAACACAACTTGTTTAAAAGGTTTTTTGAGATGTATGTTGTACCAGAGTTATAAATAAGCTAGTTGCATTTATACTGTTGGTAAATGATAATAGCATTTTGCTCATTTTACTTCACTTGTTCAATCTAATTTCCTTCACATTATTCCTCCTTCCTCCTTCCTCCTTTTGGTTATCTATTAGTGGGATTTGTGTTGCTATCTGTATTTCTTAAGCAATAATTCAGCCTTGTCCCGTTGGTGTATTTCTCATCGGAAAAGAGCAAAAGAAATAGTTGAAACTTGGGATAAATTATTCAATGCTTCCCAGAAAGAGCAGTGTATCACTTTTCTATACCTGGCTAATGACATCCTGCAAAATAGTAGACGAAAGGGTAGTGAGTTTGTCAACGAATTCTGGAAAGTTCTTCCAGAGGCTCTAAGGCGTGTTTGTGAAAGTAGTGATGACTCTGGAAGGAATGCAGTGGCCAGACTAGTAAGTCTCATTACTCTACAAATTCTCTGAATTAATTGTATTAAAAACACAGTATAATCATTATATTCAACCTTTTATACTTTGCTTATATTGTAATGGTGTAGAATTGTGGGGGCCTGGTTTGGGTGATATCTTCTTGTCCCTTTCTATTTTTCTGGGCATTTCCCCTTTTTATTAGAATGAGTACACTGAACTGAATGGTATATTGCTTAAAATGTTAAAACTGTTTAGGTTAAAGTATCTAAATTGTGCTGTAGTTTTTAATTCAATTTTGTAATTGATATAGATTTTTCCTGCATCATATGTCAGACATTTATCCTTCTAGGTGTGGGTTTCTTTTGTGGGAATTTCATTTATACTTATTACTAATGTATTGAAAAATTATATGAAACTTGAGGAGGGGATAAAAAATCGTAACTCGAAGTTACTAATATATGAAAAATTATATTCATAAACATGTGCCTCCATATAAAAATAATATAGATGATAAAAATAACTCATACATAATAATAAGTCCTTAAGTAGTAAGATTTAATACATAACAAAACTTAAAATAGGTTCGTAATTCATAAAATGTTAATGCATAAAACAATTAATAAACATAAATTTTTAATACAAACAAACTATCCAAGAAAATTCTTTATATTAAACGCACGATAATCATCGTCCTCCTCCACTTGATCTTCACCTTCATTGATGTCATCTCTTCCATGACCTTCATCATTATCAACAATTGAAGGTACCTCCAAATCATCCATAGGTGCAACAACACCACCTCAACTAGCATCTTTTTCATCTTCTCCAATTTCAAAGTTGTCTTCATCTAAAGCATCTAAAACTTGAATTTGCTTCATTCTCCTCCAAGTCCATTCATCATCAAAAGCAAGATCATCAATGTTATAGTTTTTTGTTTTCCTACATCCTTCTTCTTCAATTTTGAATTAGTCATCACAAACTTGACATCATTCATGATCTTTTGCTTTAAATGATTTATTTTCTTGGTGTGAACCTAAATAAGTATAAAATTGATTAACACATCATACTATAGCCTCCAAGTCCATTCATCATCAAAAGCAAGATCATCAATGTTATAGTTTTTTGTTTTCCTACATCGTTCTTTTTCTTCAATCTCGAATTAGTCATCACAAACTTCACATCATTCATGATCTTTTGCTATAAATGATTTATTTTCTTGGTGTGAACCTAAATAAGTATAAAATTGATTAACACATCATACTATACCTCTTAAAAATAATTATAAAATCAATTTCATAAATTTAAATTCTTACTATTTCTAAAGCACTCCAATTATGCTCACAACCGAAGTCAAACTCAATACTCTAATTGCAAATCTTTGAAATTTTGGATGTGTTCCAACATCCTTGAAGTCCAAACTATATGATGCTTCAATCGATAAATCCGTCCTATTAATACTTACATTTTACATTTCTTGCTTTCCCATCAATAGAAATGCAATGACTCCATATAGGATTAGTCCTTGCTCTAATTCCACTTCCTCTTATAGGATCGACATGACCCAATGATCCTTTATTAAGCTAGCAGCATCGCATACTCCCAGAATCGTGAGAGTTTGCAATTTTACTCGCAAACTTGACAACATTGACATAAACATTCAGATATTCAACTAGATGTAAGCTATTGGTGTTTTTGTTGTTTTTGTTATGGTTAGGTAACCTCTTTCTAGTCTATATATAGACTCTCTTTTCGTACTCTTTGTCAATGAGTGAAAATAATATCCAGTTCTTGTTTGTAAAGCTTTTCTTTATTTCCTACATATCACGTTCTAATAAGGCATCATGAGCCAATAAATTTTCCACAATGGTCAATTAGAGCTCCCCTTCCATCCCCATCCTAGTTTTTTCCAAATTCCATTACAGATAAACTTGAGAATTCCAATTATCCTTATACTCTGCTATTTACAACACTCCCCATCAAGTTGGTAAATAAATATCATTCCCAATTTGCCTACAGGATTCTACTATGAGGGAGCCCTTTAGTGAAAGTGTATGCTATTTGAAGTCTTGTACAAAGGTGGGTTGTAACGATAATACCCTTGTTAAGATTATCTTTGATGAAGTGTTTGCCAATTTCAATATGTTTTGTTTTATCATGTATTGGATTATGGACAATGGCCACGGATTTTAACCTTTATTTTAAGGTCACCCAAGCATGATTTTCAAACAAAGTCCTTCACACACACATACATCTTGAGCAAGGGCTTGAAATTTAGCTTCTGCCCTAGAACAATATACTCTATCTTGTTTTTTGCTTCTCTAAGTTACCAGAACTTCTCCAAGTTATTAGAACAAGAAGTATATAGTATCCAAAGGAAATTTTTGTTAGTAACATCAGGGTCAAAAAGTCTTCTTTCTTGAAAAACACTAATTTTCTTGGGGTTGACTTCTAGTACTAAAATAATTTGGTGAACTACTTTTATCTATTTTCTCTTGGATCATGCACATACTGGCTTACTAGAATAATTATGTAAGAAATGTTTGTTCTTGTGTGAGTTAGATAAATAATTGTTCGTACAAATATTTGATAATGGGTCTTTTCTACAACGGAGCCCTCTTCAGTTTCAATTTTATTGTTGTATTCAGTAGGAACTCTTGAAATTCTACACCCTAGCTTATTTGTTTCTTTAAGGAGATGAAGTACATGTTTTCTTTGTGAAATGAAAATTTCCTTTTTGGAATAAAAACCTTTATTCTAAGGAAATACCTGAGTTTTCCTAAGTCTTTCTAATTCAGATTGGGATGCCATTTTTTTTCCTTAAAAGCCAATTTCATCCTCTCCTGAAATAATGATATCATGCAAATGGACAGAAGTATAATGAGTTTACGGTAACAAACTGCTTCATGAATGAAGTATGATCTTCTTGGTTTTGGCTTGTGTTCTTAGAAAACCATTGCTCCGGTAAATCTCCCAAATCATGTTCTTGGAGATTGCTTAAGAGTTTATAAAGTCTTTTCTAGGAGACATACCTTATTTCTTCCACCGAGTTTCAAATTTTGGATATCCATGTACACTTCTTCTTAAGCTCTATTAAGAAAGAAATTTTAGACATCCAACTAGTCCAAGTTCCAATCAAAATGAGTTGCTAAAGCAAGAACAACTTGTATTCATCTTAGCTACAAAAGAAAATATCTCCTCATAGTCAGTTTTGTAAGTTTGAGTGTATCCCTTTAGTAATCAATCTGGCTTTATATTTGTTTGTTGTCCCATTTTCCTTTTATTTCACTGTAAATATTCATTTGCACGCTGCAACATGTTGTCTCTTGGTTTGTCAAAAAAGTCCCTTCATGAGTTTCTTTATAATGCATTCATTTCCTCTTTTATGGCTTGAGTCTAATGTTCATCTTTCTTGGCTTCATGGACTGAGGTTGGAATTTATGTAGTGTCAATGGCAACAATAAAGGTTTGATATTTATTAGAAAGATCGTCAACACATATATATTGAGAAATAAGACATTCAATGCATGATCTTTTTCCCTTTCTCATAGAAATAGATAAATTCTCAATAACACTTACCTCTTCACTTGTATATATAAGGATCCTCACCTCTGAGTTAGGCAATTCTTGTTCTACAGTCGAAGTGTGTTGTTTCCTTTGATATTTTTTGCCAAATAATTTTATCTTGTTCCTCATTGTGAGTTGGTTCGATCCCATTTGTGGTGACTTCATAGCGTCTTCATCCTCAATTGTTACGATTTCCTCCTCTTCCTCGTGATGCTACCACTCAAGGTAGTCTTAGGATCGAAAAGATAAACATGAATAGTCAATCGGAAGACCGTAACACGGATCGTAAGATCCTACAAATTTTATGAAAACTTATATACATACATAAAATCATTTTATTATTCAAAATTCATAATTGAATTTTGATACTATATAAAAGAGTACATAATTAGGTGTAAACACCACATCCTATGATAAGAGTAACTATGTACTAGTTACAAAATAGTGAGAAAATAATAATCTTGTTAGTTAAATTCATATTTAGCTTCATGATTTCCATCTCCTTCATCATTCAAATCAATCATGTCTAAGTCATGACCATGTAAAGATTCATCATCCTCTACTTCGATTGGAACCAAGTTTTCATCCAAATCAAATGTTTCATTATGCTCATGCCCATCTTCCATAATCCACTCGTCATCAGATGAATAATCATCAATATTAATTTGAGTTGGTTTTCTTGTTTGCTTCTTAGCTAATTTTGAATTAGCCATAACAAAAACAACATCATTCGTTGTGCTTTGCTTTAGCCTATTCACTCTCTGTGTGGACCTATACAAATGCAAAGACAAGTATTATAAGCAATTAGTGGATTAGTAGACTAATGTTATTCTAGAGATATATTTTAACATTAACTTACCATCTTAAAGGAAATACTGTTACGCTAAGATCCGGAAGAGCTACTTGTCAAGCTCCTGGATACTCATCACCATAAGACTCCCACCAATCTGCTAGTCTTTAAATTGATTGACCTAGTAGCCAAGGGACAACCAAAATGTTTTGCTCGTTTTTTGAAATCATCAATTTGAACATCTATGAGGGTTTGTTCATCCTCATCCTCCACCATTCTAGTTATGCATTCCATTAGACCTTGTTTCACTTCCAAATCTACTTTAAACCCAGGATGATAATGCATTTGAGGGTTAAGAAAATAGCCTGCAACATGCAAAGCCTATGGAGTTTCTTGTCCAACCTTTCATCAATGATGTTCCACAAAGGCAAATAGCTAACCAAAATATGTTACATTGAGTTAGTTTTTGTTTTGAATTTCAAAATCACTATCTCAACAAACATAAAATACATCTTTTTTGACACAATCGAAAGCCTTTTGTATCTTCTCTTTAGCTTGGTCCATTGCTTCATAAATGAAACCCATGACTGGCTTTTGATCGGAATCAACCAATCGAAGCACTTAAATGAGGCAATGCACCCTTCAAACACGTTATGATATTCTTCCAAAATTTTGGTCTAAAACCACATCCAAGTATTTTTTCATCATTTGTTTTAGCAAACCTGCTAGACTTCCATTCATCACTAGTAAACATTCTAACTAAAGCTCCCTTATTCTCATGGAGGCACCCTAATTGTGAAGTAAGATGTAGCAAAGCGAGTAATACTTGACCTTACCAAATCTCTTCTCTCTGTGAAATGAAGTAGAGATATTAGAAAAGATCTTGAATAGATAAAGGTAGTGATTATTTACCTATTGGAATGGTCTCCTCATGTATTGAGATTTTCTTCTCATAATTCTCCAACATTAAGTCAACACAATGTTCAACACAAGGTGTCCAAAACAACTTTTTTTCTCTTTGTCATCAACATTTGACCAACAACTTTGTAGTTTGCTACATTATCAGTCACAACTTGAATGACATTGTCTTCCCCCACCTCTTCAACAATGTTATCCATCATCTGAAAAACTTTCTCAACTGTTTTAGATATAGTAGATGCATCTATGGATTTTAGAAATACAGTTCCCTTTGAGCTCTTCACCAAGAGGTTTATTATTGTCCTTCCTTTCTTATAAGTTCAACCATCATTCATAATCGTACATCCCGTTTTCTTCCATTTATCCCTATGTGATTGTAGAGCAAGTGATGCATTTGTAACTTCCCCCTTCAAATATTTGACTCTAATCTCATGATAGGATGGAGGTCTAAATCCAAGACCATGTCTTGAAACATAGCAATGAATTCTCCACTCTTTGCCACATTGAAAGGTACAATTGTTTTAAAAGAACCTGTCAATTGCTTGATATGGCTCCTCAGTAAGACCTTTCTTAAACATGTTGTTGTTGGTAGTTTGTATATTCTTAAAAAATATTTCTGTCACTAGGTTGTTGCTAGACCGAGTGGACTCCTCCTCACTATTTTTTCTTTTCTCACCAACTTTTGCCATTTCCTCATCATCCATACTAATTTAATTTTTGTTGCAAACCAACAACAATTTTCCATATTCCCTTTTTAACTTCATCAGGAGCATCCTTGCATGCTCCAACATCCTTTTGAAGAAAGAATAGGGTAAATCCCTTGTGTATTGAACACATAGGGTTATGTTTATATAGGAAAAGAAACATATGAGCTAAGCCCATTACATAAATATGATATATCTAACAATATCTATATCTCATAATATCTAATTATATCTTATAATATCTAACACCAACCAAGTGGTGCTTCTATCGATAAACCCCCTAATAATACCTTTGGACAGTATCATGACTTTTGATTGAATCCAATCATTGCAGTGGGGAAGTTATGGCAATTAATTAAAATCTAATTATCGTTGGAGAAGTTGTGTTCCACTTTCACTTATTTGGTTTTGTTTCATTTCACTCAGCAGTAAGTGGTTTCGTTCACTGTGTAGTAAGTAAGTGATTTTGTTTCACTATACTAAGTGAGTGGGTTTGTTTCACTTATTTGGGCTTTTTATTTAATTGGTCCCATCTGCTGCTGTTGCCTCCATCTTAAACAGAAAGAAACCCTTAAATCAACTACACCATGTGTATCTGTGAAGCTACCACACCACATCCACCTTTCAGCCACCGTGCCGCACGTTGTCACGACACTGTAAGCATTGCCGCGCCGTTGTAAGAAGCACTGCATGTAGACGAGCTGCTGTGAGGAACGTCGCGAGAGGCGTCAGTGCAAGGTGTGCCGCTGCAAAAACTGCCACGAGAACTGTGAGAGAGACGATCCCACACGATCCGTCAAAATCGTACTTTTTTGGTGATTATAGATCGGCAACATGACTATATATCATAAAATCACGATCTTATGACGCAACTCGTGATTTTGACTACCATTCTGCCAGTGTTGATGTTTCAATAATTTCCACTAAGTTTTCATCTTTTAAGAAGGTAGGCATCCAAAGAAGTCTGGTGACTAAGCTGTTCATTAAAGGAAGCTAATCACCAACTAAAATTTGCTCATATACATGATTAAAATCTGAGTGTAGACTTCTTAGAATTAGGACCATATATAACTTATCATGTTTTTTTTATATCCTCCAATGGATCAACTACCAAAAATCTCTTCAATTCTTCTATTATAGCTCAAGTCTTTGCTACATATTAGATTTTATCATGATTGGTTTGCATGAGAGAGACTGCACTTTGAGTTGCATCAAAGAGACATTGAATGTCACTAAGAAAAATATCTTGCACCATTTTCCAAAGGAAGAAGATGCCTTAAACAATATGATAATTTCTTGGATGTTTTATTCAATTGGTTGCCATAAAACAACACATTATTGGAAATGCAATTTCTACCACTAAGGTTTTTCTTCATTCAAAACCTTAGTCAAATCCTTCTCCAAATGGTCATGGTATCCTTGACCAAGGAATTGTAAATCCACGGATGCAGACCAAGATAATTAGTTTTTCTAGTTTAGCTTTGTTGTGGTCACAATAGGAGTAGCAAAAAAAGTTGAGTCTATTCCAAAGACAAAGACTACAACTTTTTGGAGAGAAGGAAAGATCCTAGCCCGTGAGCTACGTTCAACGAATCAAGGGTAGAAAGGTGCCTAGAAGGCGTTGAAAAGATGAACGATGGCAATTTAATGTGATTCTGGCATCGAGATGGTGGTGTGTTAGACACACACTTGGTGAGGGGTTGGCATGCAACATTATGTGGCATGTCGAAGAGCTTTTGAACAAGCAACCACCGGGGTTGGGTTGCGCTCCTCGAGGCACACCTAACCTTGACTTTGTTGTGGACAATAGTGAGGATGGTAGACAACGACGAACTACTGTGGTGGACGATGACAACGATTGTTGGAGATAGTGCATTATTCATTTGGCAACTAGGGCATGAGCACTTTGAATACTTTTAATTTTTAGACTTCTATACCAATTCTGATTAGAATACCACAATGATTGGATACATTTTGTATTAGATTATGTTTATAATATCATGTAAAACATGAATTTTCTTATGTTTTAAATTTTTTATTAATGATAACTTTGTACTAGTTTTATATATTATATCGATTTTTAAAATTTTCCATATTCCTGGGTCTGAGTTGTATCATATACTATATCTATATCACATACTCTATCTGTGCTTCCTAGGTTGTCATAATATAATAACAAAAGAAGAGTCTTTTCGGTCAAGTTGGGGGTTTGTGTGTGTTCTTAATCTTTATATCAATTGAACTCTACTAATTTGTATATCACTATCCATTTTTAAAATTTGTCTTATTCCTATGCCTGTGTTATGCCATATCATATCTACAAATTCATTAACGTGTATTGTATTTCTAGGTTATTTAGTAATGTAAAAGAAATGTCTAGTTTGGTCATGGAAAGGGTTTGTGCGTGTATTATTAATCCTTAAATCAACTTAAGTGCAAAGAAAAGTGTTATACTAGAGAATCCACTTTTGAACTGAACACCCATTAGTGGGATGGGGCTACATTGCTGGGTTGTTTTTACATAGAGATCCATTTTTGTTAGCTATACGTTACTTACCTTTTTTTTTCTTATGTCATTTGTTTTATCAATTAGTATTTTCTAAGCTGACCTTTCCTTCTTTTTCATTTCCTTTTGGTTTGAATTTGGGTTTGGCGTGTTGGATGGGATTGTTAATAGGTTGCAATATGGGAGGAGAGGAAGGTTTTTGGTTCACGAGTTCAAGGACTTAAGGATGAAATAATAATGGGTAAGATCCCCCCTCCATCTGCAAGCAATGGAAAGAGTTCAAATTCTATCAAGATAGCAAAGAGGGATGCCCACGTGAGAATAGTAAGCAAGTTGCAATAGCTTGTCTGATTATGATCTGTTGCCTGTTTGATATTTTGATATTTCTGATTTTGAGATGAGTCAATGCTTGGTCCTCTTCAATGCAGAAACTGGCTGTTGGGTGTTTGCCAGAGAAAATACTATCTGCATTTCAGCCTGTTCTTGATGAACATCTTAATGAGGAAGCTGCTTTAAACAACTGCAGTGCTGCTGTGCTTGGTGTGGGTAAAGTTGTGGAAGATGTTGAAAATACATTGGCTCAAGGTAAGAATATTTCTAAAGGGACTCAATATGTTCTGCCTTCTACCCTAGCTTGACTGATCATGAATCTTTTTATTTGTATTTTCTAAGTATAGTTCTGCAGGACTAACTGTAGATGGTTTTGGAGGAATGGTTATTGTAACCGAAACACCAATTTTAAAGTGTAAAAATATTATGTAGAAAATTTGAATTCTTGGTCATACTTGTGACTGAAAGAATAAATAAAATTAGAAGTAATAGGTCTTGTAGTGGAATGGTTTCCCTAATGTTAAAAAAAAGAGATTCTTAAGTGTGATGATCTCACTATTGATTTTATAAAAGTTTCAGTTTAGATTAAAATATCCCTTCTAACACTTTAATTTAATGATGACCGAAGATTGGTGAGTTTTTTTCTCATTTGATGTATACTACATTGAAAGGATTGCTTGTTATTGTGTGTTTAATCACACAAGTAAATCCTTTATTTATAATCATTCATTCAAAGTATATTATGGGGAGACTTAATTATGACTAATAATGGAGAATGTCTCTAATTATCAGCTATACAAATTTCCTAATTACTAAGATAAAAATCAAATTTTATTCATATTATATATATATATATATATATATATATTATGTATGTATATGTCCAACATTTTGGTGAGTACACCTACAAGCTGAAAAAAGGCTACAGCCTGGGATACTTAAACCCTTAATCTAGGTACACTAAAAAACTGCTTTATAAATACTGTACAACAAATAGTAATAAACAACTATTTTAACACTCCCCCTAAGTCGAAGTCTTGTCAAAGCGTGAGTTGCAACTACAAGACCTTTATCTTTGAAGAAGTTCCCACCACTTTCAATATGTTTAGTTCTCTCATGTTGTACTGGATCATGGGCAATGCTCGTGGCTACCTTGTTATCATAGTACAATTGCATAGGATGTCAACCTTTATTTTAAGGTCATCTAGTATGATTTTCATCTAGAGTCCTTCACACTTGAGCAAAATACTTTATCCTGTTTTTTACGTCTTTTAAGTTACTAGATTACAAATACAATATCTATAGGTAAATGTTTTGATAGTAATTGAACCTGTATAGTCTGCATCTATATATATTTTTAGGATTAAAGTGCCTTATTTCTTGAACAGTAGCTCCTTTATTGGGCTTGACTTCAAGTACGTAAGAATTTTGTCAACTGCTTGCATGTGTCTTTCTCTTGGACAAATGCAAAAATTTACTCACCAGACTGCATAAACAATCTTTGGTCTCATGTGTGATAGATAAGTAAATTTTCCTACCAACATTTAAGATTGAGTTTTTTCTGTAGGAAAACTCCCCTTCCATTCCAATTTTATGATTATGTCCAATAGGAACACCTGAAGTTTTAAATCCTAGCTTATTTATTTCTTTGAAGAGATCAACGACATATTTTCTTTCGGAGCCATTTGGAATAAGCAACCTTTATTCCATTGAAATACTTGAGTTTTCCTAAGTCTAATTTCAAATTAGGATGCCAATTTTTCCTTTAAATTCAATTTGTTTGTTTAATTATCATTCCAAGACTTATACATCCACGGAGACCAATAGTATAGTGAGTTTAGCTTTGAGTGAGTGCTTTATAAATAAAATATGATCTACTTGTCTTTGCTTGTATCTTAAGGAGACAATTGCTTTTGTAAATCTTCCAAACCTTCCTTTAGAGATTTCTTAAGACCATATAAGGCCTTCGTTAGGAGGCAGACTTTATTCCTCCCACTCTAAGTTTCAAATCTAGGAGGAATATCCATATACCCATCTTCTAAAGCTTTTTTTTTGTTATATAAAGGCTATCCATCTGAAAGCATCACTATGAACTGTGAGATCCTAACTAGGTTGGCACCCTAAAGCTCAACAATCACTTGTTGCCAAGAGGGATTAAGTATTATTAAAAAAGTAACAAGAGAAATACAACATGGAATGACCAAACCAAAGCTTATGTACCTCAACAACATCTAAACTCTGGCAAACTATACTTATTTTTAAAGAAATCTTCCTGTACACAATTTGCTGAAGTATGAAACCACATAAAGTCGTTCTTAGAATCAACTCTCGGATTTGCCAACTTATCAGCACACTTATTTCCTTTCCAAAAAATGAGTAATAGAAAAATCAACAACATTACAATCAATAACATTACGTACAGCTTGACAACAATTCCAAAGATTTTTACTAGACCAAGAAACAATATTAGGCTTTAAGAACAAGTGTTGAATCACATTCGAGCCATTTATTTGACAAACCATGAGCAATGACAACTTCCTCAGTAAGAACTGCCCTCATTAATTCAGCTTTGATAGCAAAAGATATACTAATGTAAGAAGTAAAACTGCCCCAATATTTCCCCATATTTCCACGAAAAATACCACCACATGCTGCCAAACCAGGTTCTCTCTTTTCTTCTGCATTCACATTACATTTAATCACACCCACCTGTGGCATTCTCCAAATACCATCCACATTACTTTTTTAGCATGAATATTAATATTAAAGTTTTTGTGAATAAGTAGCTCCTGAACATGGTTGTCCATAACCCCCTTGGTCAAATTACCAGTTAACATTCAATTTGCAATGACCAAAGCTATGTCTGAATTAAAATAAGAGCTTTATCAAACCTGCAAGAATTGTGCAACTTCCATATTATCTAGAAAATGTTAACAAACCTTCAACTGAGAGCTACACCTATAAAAAAGAAAATTTGTAAGATCCATAAAAGAAGTTGTGTTAAACTGGCTGTTAAAAGCAACCAGCCAACTAGCCCAGAATGTTGTAAAGTCTCTTGGTGTGCCCTACATAAACTAGAGACGGAGCACATCTAGATCCCCACCTGCTGCATTCTCTTATCCACTTGGCAGCTTATCTAGCAGAACCTTCTTCCAAACCACCAGAGTACATGCAGGTGGATAAATTGATTCCAAACGATCCTAGCTCATGCTGGTTCGTTTTGTCATTCATGCAAATAACATTTTGCAGATTTATGAGATAAAATGCCATCTTTAACAACCATGCTCACATGCTCATCAACACATTCCAAGAGAGTCATGTTATCTAACAGCTTGAATAACTGAGGTAGGTGCTGCATCACCTCTACTGGGATATTCCAATCACCATTCCATGCATCATGGACTCTGGCTTGCATGTTTAAATTTGGGGGAACACCCTAATAGGTTGGTCAGCAGTACACCAGCATCCTTCCAAAAGATAATACCACAACCATCTACCAAAACCCACTTCATTATCCTGAACCGTGTCTAACCATATCTTAATATCTGGCCAAACTGTTGAAGCAATGTATGTACTTCACCAACACACCACCCCTGCTATTATAGAACCTCCCTCTCATAAAAATAGCCCACAACCTTACACTGAATTTGAAGTCCTAAGCAAGATTGATTGCTCCCTAGACCGCTACCTCCTTGGCACAACAAACCTTGGTCCATTTCAACGTAATGAAACCTCTTATTTGTATACTACTAGTCCAAATGAAATTACAAATCCACCTTTGAATTCATGAAGGAATGCCTTCTTCACATTGATCTGTTGTAGATTTCAACTAAAATTATCTGGTAGAGCTAAAACAAATCGAATTATATTCATCTCTATTGTATGAGAAGGTGTCTTCTAATAGTCAATTTCATAAGTTGGAGTATATCTCTTTGCAACCAATCTGACTTTATATTTATTTACCCATCTGCATCATATTTCAGCTTAAATATCCAATTGCACTGGACAACCTTTTTGTCTCTTGGTTTGTCAACAATCTTCCATGTTGAATTTATATCTAATGCACTCATCTTCTCTCCCATGGCTTGAATCTAATGTTCATTTTTCTTGGCATCTTAGACTATGGTATGTTTTTTTTGTGGCATCATTGGCAATAAAATTTCAATATTTATTCGAGAGATTATTTGTGCAGACTTGTTGAGAAATAGGATTTAATACACTATCTTTTTACCTTTCACTATTATGCTTAGGGGTCCTCATTTAATACAACTCTTGCTTTCAAGACAAAGTGGGTTGCTTCCCTTTTTGATATATTTTGCTAAAGAATTTGTCTGTTTCATCTTTTTTCCTCATTGTGGGCTGATTTTATCACATTTGTTGTGTCTTTATCACTTTGATCTTGGACATTTTGAAAAGACAAATGATAGGAAAAAGAGTTCACTGCTTCAAGTGCTTTCTCCCCTTGAAGTGGAGGGTTGACAAAAAAGATTTTGTTTTTTGGAAGGTGATATCCATGGTGGTAAAGACACGATGACTCTAAGGATGATAATATTTGCACTCCTATTTGTTAGAAGGATAACTAATAGAGACATTTTTAAGAGTTCTAGGATCTAGTTTAATGTTATTAGTTTGTGAGTGAACAGGAATGACACACACCCAAAGACTCAAGTAGGTAGACGTAACACTAGGGGAGAAATGGAAACAAAAAAGACAAAATGGATTCAATTGCATTAATACCTGTGTGGGTAAGTTGTTAGTGTGGTTTGTGGCAGAGAGAACTCTTGTTACCTCTAGAAGATGATAATTCATGCTTTCTGTAACCCTGTTTTGTTGTGGAATGTTTTCACGTTAGTTTCATGAACAATACTATTATGAAGCAAATTTGTAGAATCATGATTTACATATTCAGTACCGTTATTAGATCTAATTCTATCAATGCTTTTTCCAAATTGATTTTGGACAAGGCAAAAAAAGTTAACAAAGAGTTGAAAGACCTCAGATTTACTTTTCATGACATATGTCCATATGATATGGGTACAATTGTCAATGAAAGTAACAAACCATTTTGCTCCAAAAATAGATTCTAAAACAGGTTCCGAAATAGGAAAGTACTCTTTATTACTAGTAGGATAAGACGCATCATGATGCTTCTATAGTTGACAACTATAATATTTGAAAGACTTGAAATGAGGGAACAAAGATTGAAAGGGTATAAATTATAAATGTATTATTTTAAACTTTTTTGTTTATTTCGTATCATATCTTTGTTATTAGATGATATTGAATGTCTTCTATTTGTTGTACTGGTTCTCTTTTCTCAATATAAATAAAGCACCTTTGCGTAGGGATGACAAATAAACCTGTTTTGATTTTGATGGGAAATCCTTACATTGATCGGCTACAATTATGGATATGGTAATGGTATATACATATCTGGCCCGTGCCTGTTCTTACACCCATAGTTTATTATGTAACTTAAAAGGAATTTCTTCGTTGTTCTCTTTGGTCCTTAATTTCTTTTCATTCGGAAAACTCTTTTGCTTTCTTTTTCTACTCAACTTTTCACTCTCTTTCAACTATTCGACTTGGTCAATATCTACAAAGTTTGCTCAGATCCCTAGAGTAGTTTCCCTCTTATAACAACATTGATTACACATTTTTCCCTTTGTGGTTTTGATCAAATGGTGTATTGGAATTCAGGAAAACAAACCTCAATTTCATTGAATCAAAATAGTTTTTAGGACACATGTATATTATTTCTAGTTCTTTTTAATATTTTTATGGTTAAATAGGCTTTTTGAAGTATTATGACAATTTTTTCAATTTTTGTCCCCCCTATTTTGAATGTTCTTAATTTGTTCCCCCTTTTTTTAGAAATGAGTCAATATAATCCCTTCTAGCAAGTTCATAGTGACAATGTTCGTGCAATGCCACGTGACAGTTGTTGCTCATGCCATGCTTAACTTTTGTGAACAAGTCAACTATGACTGATGACGTGTCATTCATTGTTCATGCCACGTGTCTTTGTTGTAACTTCATTATTATTAATTTGGCAAAAGAAACTGCATTGATTCAATTTTTAAAAAAAGTCTGACCAAATTGGGAACAACCAACATAGTGGAACGAAATTGAAAAAAGCATGATAATTAGAAACTGTATTTAACCTATTTTTATTTATTGTTTGTCTTTTTCACATGAGAATCTCTAACTGTCAATTTAGTGTTCAAATCCTTTGGTTCTTTGTTTTGGGATTTATGCAATATTTCTTTCTTTATATTTGATATTGAAGAAAAGAAAATGCATCTTTTTGACATTGAGTCTTTCGTAATTGTTAGATTAAATAGTTTTCAATTGAATTCATTATAAAGGTGTTGTGTGCTTTGTGTTACACCTAGTTACTAGATGTATCTTTTCAAATTCTCTTCTCTTCCCTCTTATACATTGTATCTGATATATCTAAAGTTGTTATAAATATGAGATCCTAAAACCCTCTCTAAATTTCTAATTCCTTTGTATTATTCTCAAGTATAATATCATGTTTACTTTACTGAATTCTTTATGTAAAAAATTACTTAATTAATTTTTGGAACAATAAAGGGGTGGACATGGGTATGGATATACCCGTAACTTGACAGGGATTACATAAGGCAAAAGTTTCATATCTGTTTCGTATGGGGATGGGAATGAGACAAATTTCTTACCATGTTAGGTATAGGGATATGGATGAATTTTTACTTTTGGGATGGGAATGAGGCTAGTCAAATCCATACCCGCCTCGCTTGGTTGGCATCCCTACCCCTGTGGTCTTAGAAACACAAGGTTTTAGCTAAATCTTTCTCTCTTCTCTAGAGTTTAGCATGGTATCTAGATACTTCTTCAAAACTGTGTTGATTTGGTAGACCCGCCATCTCTAAAGCACTTTTTTTGTGTACCTCTAGCAAGTTTTTCGCAAATTTCAAGCAGCCACCTTTTTCTCTTGTAGGGTTGGGATTGTGCGCTGATCTATGCAACTGTCCAAACATTGACTACCTTAACTCTGACTAATGTGTGACGGCTCCTGATGGTTGACCACCCATTTTCTCCTAGATCGCCCACTCTGTGCGCTTCTACACTTGTTGTGGCTCCATCAAAGTTTGTTTGGAGGCTTGATCTACTTTCCCCTTTTAGTTTTTTCTTTTCTTTTAATTCCAACTTTCCAAAAAAATTGTTTTCGAGGACCATATGAACCTCTTTGTAACCATATTATTAGAATTGATAAAATGGATGGGTCTAACTATTCCACTTGGCTTTTGAAGTACAGTTATAGTTAAATAAGTTGGACTACTAATCCCATGAGCTATGTTACTAAAACGATTATCCACACCTCACTTAAACCTATTTTCCATCCCCATTAGATGGGTGCATCAGTTTGTAGTGAGGCTCGTGCATGTTATACCTTTGACACACAACATCTAAACAACATGCGTAGGATCTCTTAGCATTTCCTTTTGCACGACGTTTTGAGGGTCCTATGTTTGCTTATATTGGGTGGCTTCATGCTACCTTACATGATTTTAATGAGCTTCTTCAACCATTTGCAGATGTGAAGAAGGGAACTTGAGAACCACAATATGTTGTTTATGACCTTGGGCTTGTGACTTGCAACAATAGTATGTTGTTACTTGTGATCAGATTTTGGGATCAACAATAAACCCTACTATGACTTCCATATCATCTACATTACTTTGTATTCCTCAAAAAACAAAGACATAATTCATCTACAAGTTGAAACATTGCATTTGCATTATAGAGTAATAATGCTCTTGCACAAGTAATTTTAAAAGTCATCCAAATGCGAACATTGCCACCTCATTAGATGTACAATTGACAGGTGTTGGAAGCTACATGGGAAACCCCCTTATCCATACAATATTGTTCAGACATCTATTGTTAAGTCACATGCGACTCCTACGTTACTAGTTGATCTATCTCTAACAACATTTGAAGACTTTATGCTAATAAAAAAAATAAAAATTTGAAGACTTTATAAAATGGTGTGCAACAAGCTAATCCATAAGTAACATTGCTTCAGTTGCACACACTAGTAATTTATCTGCCTATCTCTCCCAATCTCTTTCTCTTGGTCCTTGAGTTATTTACTCTGGTGCAATTGATTACATAATCGTTCTTTTTGCTACCCTTTTACTATTGTTACCAATTTGCCTTTTATAATTGTTTCTAATGGTTTGCTAATACAAGCTTACAACATTAGTACTATCTAACTCCTCTCATTCCTTATTGTTTATGTCCTTAATTTCCCTTTCAATAATCCAATCCCATCACCTTTACTAAAGTTAATGTTACTTATAGGATTGGATATCGAGTCAGATGGTTGATGTTGGATGAGCCATGAACAATTAGGACAATGCAAGTTAGCAAAATTGCAGAAGATGGTGCCAAGTTTAAAACATTTGTCTACTTTGAATTGTGAGTCATGCTGATTAGGAAAACATGTTTGTCAATGGTTTTCTCAAAGTGTTTTGATAAATGAGTTTTCTCTCCTTTTTCTTTTGTTCACCCTGATATTTTGGGGTCTTTCCGGGTACTACTCCTTTTGGTTTAAATATAGTAATGTTTGTTGATAATCATTCTAAATGTACTTAGATTTCATTAATGAAGAATTGATAAAAAGTGTTTTCAATATTTCAAACATATTTTAATGAAATAAAAACACAATCTAGTATATTTATACATGTTTTTCATAGTGACAATGCTCTTAAATATTTGTTTAACCAATTTCAACACTTAATGACAGCCAATAGTATCCTTCATCAAACTTCGTATCCTTCTACTAAAAAGAATGGTGTACCGAACACAAAATAGAATTTTTATCGAAACTATGTGGACACTTTCAAGTCATCCTCTTCATTTTTGGCGAGATGTTGTCCTTACAACATGTTATCTCATTAACCAATGCCATTATCTATCCTTACTGATCAAGTATTGGGGATGCTTCTCTTACACCAATTAACGTTTATCAATGTTGTTCTTGACCTATTGATATTGAACCATAAAGTCTATCCTTGATAAATGATGATATAGTAGAGGTCATTCTCGATCCTTTCCCAACACCATCTCTCGTAACAAATCCAATCTCATTTGAAAATGATTTACCTATAACTATTCGAAAAGGTACTTGTTCTACCCATGATCCTTTTCCCTGCCATACAAATCTCAGTCATCATAGACATTCCACCATACAATATATTTGTTTGCCTTTGTTATCTCCTATTCCTATTCCTAACTCTCCAAGTGAAACTTTATCACATCTAGAGTGGCAACAAACAATGATTGATGTTATATGTGCCCTTGAAAGTTCGTTCCTTTTAATATATGACTTGATGGTATTGGTCATTATAAAGCTCAAGTAGTTGCCAAAGAATATGTACAAATGAAAGACCAAGATTATACTGACATCAAAAGTGCATTTCTACATGGTGACCACGGTAAAAAAGTTTACATGGGGTTTTCTCCTAGATTTGTTGTCAAGGGGGAGTCATCTAAGGATGGTTTGATCTTATATAAAAGAAAATATGCTCTCATAAACGACACAAGGATGATAAATGCTAAGACTATGGAAACATCAATGGATCGAAATGTCAAACTTGTTCCTGACCAATGAGAACTTATGCTAATCTTGGGAGATACAATAAGCTTAATTATCTCATTGTGAGTCGTCTTGACATTGCCTTTGCAATGGTATAGTAAGTCAATTTTTAAATTCTCCTTGTCAAGACCAATGCAATGCAATTGAACAGATCCTAAAGTATATTAAGTGGCCTCATTTATGAATGTGTGGGAAATATAAAAATTGTAGTTATTCTGATGCTTTTTGGACATGGTCACCAAGTGATAGACACTCCACTTCATGGTACCATGTTCTTGTTAGGGGTAATCTAATATCATGTAAAAGTAAGAAATAAAATGGGGTGGTAAAGCAAAATAAAGGGCAATGACATTAGTCACTTGTTAACTCGTGACTAAAACAACTTTTTGGACATGGTCACCAAGTGATAGACACTCCACTTCATGGTACCATGTTCTTGTTAGGGGTAATCTAATATCATGTAAAAGTAAGAAACAAAATGGGGTGGTAAAGCAAAATAAAGGGCAATGACATTAGTCACTTGTTAACTCGTGACTAAAACAACTTAAAGAGCTTAAATTTGAAGAAAGTAATAAAGTGCACCTTGTATGTGAAGAAAGTTCTTATAAGTTAACATCATTTTGGCAAAAAACTCATATTTATCCAAATCATAGTCAAATGAGACATTATTGCCCCTTGGAATGGTCTCGGGAGGTCTTCATGACCTTGTTTGTGGTGGGCAAAACCTCTGCTTTGTTGGAGGTAGGTGTGTGGGCTACATGCACAAGTGCTAGTGGTCGCATGTGGTAACTCCATTAGTGACGCAACTCTTAGAGTTGTGATCGGTTGATGCAAGGTGCACCTTACTACCCGATTACGGACCTCAATGGCATGGTGATGGCAGTTGTTTATGTTGTACCGGAAATAAAGCTCTCAAGATCAAATACTCTAATATGAACTTGAACTATGTATGACAATAAAAAGTTATTTTATTAATAACAATTACATTAATTACATTTTCATCACCTCCATTTGTAACAATCAACTCTTTAGAATAAGGAAATATAAATATATGTATATGAATAGGACAATTCTAAAGATATTTCCTAATCAATTTGGAGATATTGAGGTTATTTTATCCTAATACTTTGCTATTTATAACACTTCTGATAAGAAATTATCAATATTTTGCATCTATATAAACCATTTTATAAATTTTTGTTATACATTATTCGTGTTATGTCTGTAGGTATCTGGACATCATAGCTTGTGCTCTTAATCTTTCTTTATGCTTTTACCTGTAGTTCTTTTATCATTTTGTGTTTGGAGAATTGATATCTAGTCCCTTAAATCATGTTGAAGAATTGAAAAAGTTGAAGCAACAATTAGTAGCTTTGGGTTATATATCAGCATGCAAGACGTTAAAAAAAAAAACTTGTTTGGGTTGAATGTGGGATATTATTTTTTTATCATGCCGCCACCTGAAACACTATCGATTTCCTATTCCTCATGGCTTGGGGATTTTAGATATTATTTTAGATATCCATCATTGGTGTCCAGGAGTTATTCCTTGGAAGGATCATTACAATTACAAGTATGGATATCTTGCAAGTGTTGGATTGTGAATATGGATTTTCTCATGAGTGTATTGTCATTATAACACTTAATATAAAGGATTCAATTTGTGCTAGTATATTGCAAGACCTGGTTTTTAAGGCATGTGAAGACTTGCATGGTCAATTCTACTTGATGACACTTCTGTACTTTAAGCAGAGCAGTATAGATTTTTTATTATTTCTACTGCTATACCGAAGCAATAATACTTTATTAAATTTAGTTATGCTGACAATTAGTTGGATATCACATCAGGAAACCAGCTAGGATCCACTTTGGTGAATGACTTTCTCAATGACTTACAAGAGCAGGAAAAAAAGCTTAAGCAGTATATGGAGCAACTAGAAAATGCTGAGGCTGCAAGGGATTCATTGCTTTCTCAGCTTAAACATGCACTTCAGGAACAAGTATAATTGTTTCTACAAGTATGCTTATGTTAAAGACTGAAATTGATGAATGTTCACTAATCTAAACTGCTTTTTCAGGAATCAAGGCAAGAGCTTGTTCATGCCCAGCTGCTTGTAAGAACAACATGACTTTAATCTGTATTTGCCTTCTCGGTGTCTATCAGTATTACTTTGCCTAATTATAATATAATTTTAAGTGTTTGTTGCCACTTAATAACATTCATTTTGAGCATTCATAAGATTTCCGTTTTATTTGGCTAGTATATTACACTGATTAAGAAAGGTGAACATTTGTTCAATTTTCAACTGAAGACATGTAGATTTCATCAATATGGTCAATTGGTAACTGACATAACACAATTAATTTATTAGCAAGAGATGATGAAAAATATATAGGTTTAAATATGTTTTCTATAGTTTTCATTTCTCAAAAAACTTTGGTTCCTACTATTATGTAGTAGTTATATGTTTACGTGTTTAATGAAAATTTAGGTGACTATCCACCTTACACGAGTTAGTGTTTTTGAAATGATGTCAACATGTAATACTTTACATTTTTTTATAGATCCCTAAAATGAAAAGAAATTTTATAGAACAGAAGTAATTTCATATTTTGGAATGACAAAAGTCAAAGAAAAATATATATAGGAAAAAAAACCAAAATTTAGACATTTTATAGGAAAATAAAAACAATTGTTTTAAATTTTAAAAGGAAGAGAAACATTTTTTTCTAAGGACCAAAATAAAAAATACTTTTTTTATAAAGATTATTACAGTCGGTGGGTTTATTGAGCCAATCTATTTAAATTCTGTTAGGAAAATCTAAGGGAGATAAATATCATTGAGATACATTTATAGGATGTTCAACTTTCCTAGTTTTATACCATTTGACTTTTTGTTGAGTGGCACTTTTTAGGACCAGACTGTATAAGTATGCACTTTTGGGGACTAAATTAACACAAATTGCCACTTTTAGAGACCAAATTGTATATTAACTGTAACAGAAAATGTGTCCGAAGGAATGTCAAACTTTTGATGTGAAATTATTATTTGAATAAGTGGCTCGTGAAATTAGTTTTGGATTCCTGGTTCCTATATATAAAGAAAAAACAAAAATCACAAATTGATAAACTAATCTTCCTTTTTGAATATATTTTACCTCTCACAATTGTTTGAGGTTCTATGTTCTGCTAGTTTTGAAACTTTTTCTGTTCAGCTATTTGGCTGGTTTGTTTGTAGATAAATCAATCAAAAAAGAATTGTAGATGGTTAACATCTGATGCGTTAGATTTTGTATCTGAAATGTAAACAGAGTTAGTCATTCTCTAAGATAGAGCACAACAGATTAATTACTCATCGAAAGGGTGTATCGGATGCTTAAATGTGTTGAACTTTTACTATCTATGAACTGATTCACGTGTATTTTATTTAATATAAATTGATGGTTTTAATATTCTGAAGGTTGCACGAGGGCAGATCGAGAAAGCAGTTGGTATAAAGAAACGGCTTAACCAAGCAGCAGAAGCTGCAGATCCATCTCAGCCTGCATTCGCTCAATCAGTACCATTTGCACCTTTCCAAACTACTGAAGATGATAACAAGAAGGCGAAGGAAGCAGCAGCTGCTGTTGCTGCTAAGCTTGCTGCCTCTGCATCCTCTGCCCAGATGCTTACATCTGTTTTTTGTTCTTTTGTTGCTGAAGAAGCTGCCTCCTTGAATGGTAGCTTAAATTCTACAGGATTGTCATCAGGATTGCCTATTTTCAACCCAGAGAAAAGACCCAAACTTGAAAAACCAACGCCTGTGCTTGATGTTAACAATTCTGATATGACCAGCTCTTCCTTTTATGCTGCCACTATACAACAGCCATCACTGGCTAATGTACCACTTGCACCGTCAGTTGGCATGCAAACTGGGTCTCAACCCAATCAGTTGCAAGCTGCATTTGCTTCAGCACCCCCTCCCCCGCCTCATTCTTCAGCAAATCAACCATCAAACCAATATGTCCAATCAACGGGTTTGATGGCTGGGGGAATTCCTTATGGATATGGACCAAATAGCCTACCACCTCCACCTCCTTTGCCTCCACATGTGGCAATAGGGTTGTCAGTGCCTGGTAATCAATCGGCACAGCAGCAACAGCAGTCTCCTCCTGGGGGATATTACAGGCCACCTGGCATAGGGTTTTATGGGCAAAGCCACCCATCAACACCACCGCCACCAGTACCTAGGCAGTGAGCATGATTTGAAGATCTTGGGCCAACATTGTTGCATAACCTTGTAGCAAGATCATCCCTGGGAAATTGCTGTGTAATAATGTAAATTGTTAGAATTAGATTTGGCCAGAATTAATCTGTAGTCTTTACACCTCTGCCCTTTTGCGCCTACTGTTTAAAGTATGAGTATTAGTAGTCTTTGATAGCAATAGTTGAGATCTACCTCAGCAGTGTTAACTGTTAAGAGGAAGAACCTCTTGGGGCCTCGAGTATTATCTGAAACATCACGGAGCCCTTGTTACTGTGCATGTGGACATCTTGTTTGTATGAAGCTGCCCATGGGGATAAACATTAGCAGATGATTTTCCAGAGCTTCACCTTTCTAACGCCTTGGAGGTTGAAATGTTTATGTAGATTAATACCAATTGACAAATGTTGATATTGTTATTGTCCGCTAGTGTCTGATTGGTGTGTTAGGATCTTTGTTTATGCTAGAGAAAATTTATTGACACTTTAATATTCCCTTCCTTATTCCCTCAGTCCTGTTAGACCAAATTCACGTTAGACTAGTTATGAGTGATTTATTTGGTGCGGCCTAAACTAGTGAGTCATGATTTCAACAAATAGAAATGAAATATAAAAGTTGAGATTAAGTTGTAGAGAATATGGATTTTATTTTTTTTTCCCGTATGGAAGTGTATTTTATATTTATATATATAGTTTTATCAATATTATTAATTGTTTTTTATAGTTAATTGTAAATGAGCGCATCCCCACTTTAAAAGTAAGTTTTAAAAAATTAGAAAATATCTAAAAATGTCTATCAAATTAGTGGTAAAAAATACGACTGAGAATTAAATCTTTCATCAAGGGTGCATTTGATAGAAGATTTTTTTTATATGATAGTCATGACTTTTATTAGTCATAAATTTCAATAATTATGTTTTTTTATGAATGATTAATGTTTAATTCTTGCTAAATATTTTTTTATACATTAAACGATGTAATAAGTGTAACGTGATATTTTAAAATATTAAAACTCTTTTATCAATTAAAAAATGTATTCTCATATTTTTGAATAATTTTGAAAGTTTGAAACTTTTATTAAACAACTAGATTTTGAACTTTTATATGACAAAAAGAGTCTGATGAGTTAATGCAAGCTAAACAGAGTAGACCTTTATCATTTCTAATTCAAAATCTCAAAATCTATGTTAAGAAATTCTTTGCATGTGCTTTGCCAGTTACTTGTTACAAAACTTTTCAATGTTAGTAGGATATAGTTTTCTCACATTATTAGTGTTTATTCAACCTTTTTCGTCATAACATGCTATCAATACTAGGACATTTACTCTAACGGCAAAACTTGTTAAACAACCCTACTTAACTTTAATCAATAAAACCCTACAAAACATTTTCTCTCTATTGCCTCATTAAAAATCATATTGAAACTTTGTGCAAAAATATGAAACACTAATGGTGATAAGGGGTCAACTCCTCTATCTATTAATTTTTTCTACATACAAGGCATCTATTGACCAAACAAACATAATGGCAAATGAGATAAATTATCTATATGTTTCCTCCATTTCGCATGGCTATGGAGTAAATTTGAAGGAATAGAAAAAAAAAGAAAATGAAAAGAAAAGAAAAAGTGAAGAGTAGAATTATTTAGATTAAAAGAAAGAGAGGGGAAAGTTGAGAAGACTGAAAAGAAAATTTATGAATAATTTTATTGATAATATATTTAAAAAATTATAGCTTGATATATTTATGAATGATCAAATTACTCTTACTAATAAAATGGTTGAATCTTAAAGTAAAGTGTCACCATTGACTCCTAAAATCTCAATCTTAAAGTAAAGTGTCACCTAAATGAAAATATCTAAAAATCAAATCACATAATAAATGTTGGGAAAATTTAGCCATTTGTGTAGTTAATGCTTCAATATGTTGTGTCAGAATTTTATTTTGAGCCAATAGTGTTTCTCAAGTATTCAACTCTAACAACCCTTTCTTCTGAATATCTTGTCTATCATCTTAGGCTTGATAATCTGTTGATGACAATGCATCAATAATCTTTGTCACTTGTTTCACATCAACAACTATCATTGTTCCACCAACTGCAGCATTTAGGAGCATCTTGGTATTAGATCTGAGACCATTATGAAAAATGCTCAGTTGAGAAATGTCTTCAAACCCATGGTTTGGGCATTTTCTCAACATTGTTTTAAATCTCTCCCATGTCTTGTAGAAGGCTTCATCTGCTCTTTGTCTAAACATATAAATATCAGACTTTGCTTTGATGTAGTGAGATATTGGAAAAAGTCTTTGTAGAAATTTCTCCTCTACATCCTTCCAGCTAGTGAGGTTCTTATTTAGATGTTATTTGAGTCATTCTTTAGCCTTTCCCACCAATTCATAAAATGTGAAAAAATGTGTATATGGGTCCTCATGGTCCATTGCTGTAAATTGATGGGTACTGACAAGATTGAGGAAAACAGGTTTCATCTCCAAGGCCTTGGTGGTAGTAGGTATTGCAATACTAAAAAAAGGCCTTCGCCCCTGATGCATGGCATAATATCCAAGTGTTCTCCTAGGAGGTGGTGTTTGCTCTTCTATGATGTTGCTTTCCTCCTGAAAAATATTAATGGGAAGGGAAGAAGTGGTTGAGGATTCTGCTCTAGTGTCTCTTTGTCTTTCTTTTTTCTTTGTCTTCCTGTTTCTCTTAGTTTCCCTTTCAATCTTCAATTTAAATAATAATTGGTCTTTGGAAATTTGACCTTTTAATATCATATAAGACAACTAAATCAAGGGTCAACACAAAATTTCACTAGTAGTAAAAAAATAAAAGTTTTTAAATTGAAAATTGAAAATAAATAAAATAAAATAAATTAAAAAAAAATCTAAAAAAATAAAACAAATCTCCAATTAAAATAAAATAAAATAATATTAAATCAATAAACAAAAATTAAAAACAATTAAAATATTCACAATATTTGGGAATTTGTACTCTAAATTAAATTGTTCCCCGACAATTGATGACGATTTTATGTTAGAATTAGTGGCCTAAACAATAGGGGTGAATTGTTTTCACAAGATTTTCGCAAAGTTTGGAAGTAAAGTGTAATCATATGGAGCCTTTTTATTTTCAATCTCAGTCCATTTGGTTTAAGGTTTTTCAATGAAAACATAATCTTTTTCAAGCTTAGGTACAAAAGGGCCATTTGTGATAGAATTCCATATTCCTCTATTAATTGATTCGACAAAAATTTTCATTCTTACCTTTCAAAATTGATAGTTCAGTCCATAAAACAAAGGTCGCCTATTTTTAGAAGCACCCTCCCCAAAGGGTAGTTTTTCAGTCATTTTAAAAAGGTTTTAGGATCGAAACTTGAGTAATTTTCAAGAACTCAGCTCCTGATGCCAATTGTTATAATTAATGGCCTAAACAAAAGGGAGGTGAATTGTTTTCACAAAATTTTCACAAAGTTTGGAAGTATAGTGAAATGTTTTGAAAAATCAACGAATTGATTTTTTGTTCAACTCAATAAAATTATGTTTTAAGGTTATTTATAGAAAATCAACTTGTTGTTTTCACGAAACAACCAGTTGTTTATACCAATAGAATATAAAACCAAATTAAAACAGTTTATAAGAGGAGAGATAGAGAGAATCACACAAGTGGTTTATATAGGTTCACTCTTAACCAAAAGCTACATCCAGTCCTCAACTAACCACTATGTAATCAAACCTAGATTATAAAACACACACCAAGAGTGATGATCTTGAACCCCTCAAGAACACACACCACCCCTTGGCAACACTACAATTTCCATAAACACTTTTCTGAAACTGCCTTATACAAGAACACACAGAAATACAATGTTCAAGGAGATTATACAAAACCCAATCCTATTCCACACACTTGAGATTATCCAAAGCTCTTGAATTCTGGAAAAACGTTGTAAGTAATCTCTCTTTCTTAGTGTCTTTAAAAGAACATAAAAGAGTCTTTATATAAACTCAAGGAAGTGGTCAAAGTTGTTAGATCAAAAACCAGAAGTGGTTGGAATCATTTAAAACCAGTTTAAACCACTTTACATAATTTTTTTATAAAAACAAGTTGTTTTCCAAAACAATGGATTGAAATAACTTTTCTGTTAAGGTTTTGATAAAAACAACCAGTTGTTTTATCGAAATAAACAATTTTTTCTGCTTGACAGCAAAGACAAAATAAGGAAAGCTTTTCCAAATCATTATAAAACCACTAAGTGTCAAATAAAAAGTTGTTTTGACAATTCAACAGGTTGAAAAACTTGCCTTAGCCTCAAATCCTTGAGTAACAGCTTTTTCAACTGGTTGATTTGAAAAACAACTGAATAAAAATTTCTTAGCTTTTAAGAAACATTTCTTTTAAAAGAGATAAAATTAAAATGAGCTTGGATCATTTCAAGGAGTGAATTAACAAGTTAAAAACTACTAGACAACATACACACACATCAACAAGGTCTTCAAGCTTTCCATACAGATTTGGAGGCATAAAAGCATCTTGTTCAACAATTTATGGCAAGTGTACCGCGTCAGAAGTAATAATTTGTCTTTAAGGGCGAATATCGAACATACAAAAAACATTTGAATTATCAAGTATAAGATTCACTAAATAGAAAACAAAATAATAAAGTTTGTTGGGAGTTTATTATAATGATTGCAAGAATTATAAAGAAAGCAAGTCAAAGAGTTTGTTGGTTCAATTCGGAAAATTGGGATTGAGATTCATCCTTCTTACTCTTTTGTATTTTGAAAAGCATAGTAATATTCTATCATTTTATTGATGTTGATACCCATATAAAAGTTATTTATATCGATTCCTTGCATATAAAATAATTAAAAGAGTCTCCTAAATATCGATTCCTCGCATATTTATAAAACTCTTTAGCATTACGATTAAATGTTGATAGCAATTTACATTTCAAATATACTCCTGGCATTCAAATATATTAAGCATTATCATTTGAGTCAGAAACCTATAGATACTTTTTAGTCAAATCTAAGGATCTAGATCATGATAAACAAGCATTACAAATAAAATGAAAATACCAATCATCAATCAAAAACAAATTATTATATTTAAATATCACCTCAATACATAAGATTTTGAACATATTACTCCTAATCCCAAAGGGTAGAATTAGCCACTAATGTTGGCCATTACAAGCATGGTAAGCAAGAAAAGAAGATCTAGGATGTTTCTACTTGACGATTGCCTCCTCTAGGGTTTTCTAACACCTTCTATTCTCCCAATTGATGTCTAGGGTTGTTCCTCATGCCTCATTATTAACCTAGTTGGGCTTTGGCTAAGTGACTTCTTGCCTAGACATGATTTGGCTTGCCTGGGCGAGTTGGACGAAAATAGACCTAATGTCTCTTGAGTGATCTCGCCTGGGAGAGATCTTCTAGGAGCTTCTGGCTTGGGCGAGTGTTGGAGTGTTCCAACTTTCCCTTTTTATCTTTTTTTATTCTCCTTTTGCCCTTTCATCTCTATTCTTCCCTAGAATCTTGAAATTAACACAAATTTGGGAATAAATCGTTCTTTTTCAAATTATAATCACAAAATATATAAAAAGGTTTAAATTCATAAATTATGGGATATATTATAGTTATTTTATCAATTAATATCCATAAGTGTCTGTATTTTAATACGAAATGTTACTGAAATATGACACTTATTAGTCAACTTCCATAACTATAAAATTTCTTTATTTCTCTCATTACATCCTCGTTCACTACTTTCTAGGACTTGTTTTTTTAAATTAAAGTTAAAATCATTTGGTCCTGAAATCTTACTTCCATCACAATCCCACAGAACGTCTTTAACATTTTCTTATGATATTCTCCTAATAAGTCCTTCATTTCCTTCTCACTTATTCTAGGAAACTCTATGTTATCCATCCTAACTATAACCCTTTTGTGGTCAATGAACCTATTTTTATATTGATATTTAATTTCCTCTTTAACCTTAATCGACTCCTCACACTACATATTATATATGTAGTTCTTTAATTGTGTCTTTCATTCTTTTCCATTTGATTACCCTATGGAAGTATTTTGTGTTCATATACCCTACCTCTAACCATTTATATCTTGCTTTTTGTTTTGCTAGAGCCTCCTGGCAAAAATTGATTTGTCTTAATTTTGCAAACAAGTTTCTTTTCTCCCCTCTCTCATCTTGGTGTAAACCCCTCTTTTCATTTATTCTATCTAGATGACTTATGTTTAACAATTTCGTAAGCTTGCTTTTGTTTGTCTCCAAAGACCTCATTATTCCATATTTTTAGGTCTCATTTTAATCATTTCATCTTTTCCTTCAAAATCCAAATATCGTTCCCTATTATCACATAACCCTCCAAAAAATTCTTCTCAGATTTCCTAAAACCTAAATGTGTATCAGATAAGTGTCATATCTGTTTTGTTTTTCTTTTATGCTCAATCTTCTCTTCTTAGCAATTCAACAAGCTTTTGTATTAAATTTTTTCATCTACGACTTTAGATGGTCTTACTTTATCTGCTCGACCTACCCCCCGAATTATAGTACATGTCCCCAGGCCATGCAGCATAAGCTCCAAACTGATTTGAAGACATACATGGATTAGAATGCTCCACACTGATCTGTGAGCACAAAATTTAGTTCTTGAGTGTTACTCTTAGTAATTGGTGGTTCAGTCACTGACTTGGGCGTTGGAGTGCGATCGGCTGCAGCGGGCCGTTTCGTCTTTTGCAGGTTCTTGAGGTGGATCGCGGAGAAGGACGGAGGTAAACACGGTGCATACGTCGATCCAAGTTTGACGAGGCAAAGCTCCAGCGTTTTGGTCAACAGGCAGGATCATCAGACGCCCACCGTGGGGCCGTGTAAAACCTGTTCCCATCCACAGCGTGAGTTCTTGGAGGTTTTTGCAGTTTTCTGTGTGGTTGTGTGCTGGTGCAACCATTGTCCGCTGTTCATCTAGGTTTTGT
>Ga0123342_1000243_pt1 | contig 78675 bp, 35 predicted proteins | sample Turbeawhitnodule_FD_89960 | JGI IMG/M metagenome (GOLD analysis project Ga0123342, IMG submission 89960) | Root nodule microbial communities of legume samples collected from Mexico - Turtle bean Mexico white nodule | ecosystem: Host-associated > Plants > Roots > Nodule | place: Mexico: Nepantla... | reverse complement strand
TCGATAGGATGAAATAGGATGAATTGAGACGGTATTTTGTAAGTACATAATTATCTTGAATAAATTCACTATTTCTTTCTTTTCCGATCGCCTGGAAAGAGAAAGATGTTTCTTTTGTTCTTTTTTCTCTTACAAATTGTAATGTAAATTGTACTTGTAAGAACTTCGAGACTACTTTTTATCGATTGCATAATTAATTCTATATTTTTTTTTTGTTCAGGCTTCAATTTTCGATCAGTGTATTTGTAAAAGTTTTTCAAAAAGTAAGTATTCATAGTGTTGTTCTTGTTATAATAAAAATGAACATTTGCCCAATCTAATATATTTATTTATACAATTTATAATAGATTATGTCATTAATGAACTATATTTAATGTATATAATCATAAAATAAAACTATTTATTTACCACATATTCCAGATTTTTACCCTATTCGATCTTTTCAATACCAAATATTACCATATCATCCTATCCGACTAGTATATAAATAAATTATATAAATACTCTTACCATGTTGAAAGTCTTAAATAAAACAGTAGAAGGGAAATATTTTTTTATTGAGTGAATTCTTTGGGAATGAACTATGAAGATTCATACATATGTTAAAATCAATAATAGTCTTTATGAGCTTTTGGATTTTTGTAAATAAAACTAAGTGACATAATGACCTCCACATAACTTTTTCCCTAAAACTTGATTAAGAAAATTTATTGAATAATTCAAACTTCTGTATATTTATAACGTTGATAAACTTTTATAACGTTGACCTCCACTATAGGTGATTGTTTTAACATCTCTTTATAAATTAAAAAAAGTTAGCTGCATAAAACTTGACCTAGATCATTATTGTTCTAAGATTTCCTTTAGATTTTATAGACAAACAATAAATAGAGTGAGATATGTTAGAAAATCAGAGAGATAGGACGAAACTGCATACTGCATAAGGAAACACAAAAGGCATCATAACTCTTAGGATCGAAGGGAGATGAAAATTGAAATAAATTGGGCATGATGAACTCTGAAGAACAATGGTGTAGTGACACGACAACACCTTTGATCGTGATTCATGTGGACCATTACAGCATCAGGGACCCTTGAAAATCTACCGAAGCAAGTGGCTATAAAAAGAGAATGCAGACAGCACCTATTGAAAAATGAATAAAATTATGATTATATTTGTAACAGTGAAAAGCTATATTAGTCCCACGTGATCTGACAGGAGATCAATAACGGGGACCCAAAAAGGGCTATGAAGGGTTGTTCAAGCATTCACAACTACCAAGCATAAAAGACGTTCATAATTAGGGTGCTAGGTTTTAGAGACCACAGAATAATGAGCTTGGACTACATTTCAAAAACCCACTTTCAGTTTGTGGTCAAGGATGAAAAGCAACAAAAATGAAACCAGAGGATAATGCTGTTGTACAAGTAATTTGCATGGCTCGCATGGAAGCCACGGAGTTTGGATTTTTGGACACAAACTCGTGAATTGATAAGGGGTCAAGTACCTAAACTCAAGTACCAACTCAATAGATAGAGCTTTATTTCTTTCAATTTTATAGTGATTTCACCACAGAATAGTACACCAGTTATCCCTGATAGAAACTCACTGTAAATTCGTGTATGATGAGAGATTATGGAATCTGTTGTGCTAGAGTGAAAGCGCATCATGTAATAAAGCGCGAGAGTACCACTCGATTCACTTCTAAATGCTAAAAATATATATATACTCCATGGACCCTTCCTATTAGGATTCTACATGTCGGTGAAGATATATGAATATGCGTTGTTTGCTTCAACTTTCACTATTGAAAAAAAGGGATTTGATCACGGATATATATATATGGTACCCGTGAGGGCGGTACGATTGATATTATGTATTGGATCTATTATTGGCTCGATCGAGTAAAGGTCTATGTCCATAAGGTCGACTGATAGCACAAGTCAAATTATGTTCAATCAAGGTTAGTGAAATTAATCTGCGGTTAAGAACTAGGTAATGCAGTCCTAAATACAATCCAACTCCTTAACCTGACCTAATAAGGAAAATCCGTCAAAGATAATATAAATAGCATATCTTTGCTGACTTGAGCGTCGGAGTGCTTTCTGCAGGTACCCTCCGAGTCTGGATTGCGAGAGGGCGAGAGTCAAAAGTTAGGAAGAAAGAGAGCTAAAAGACATACGACCGACTGATAGAAGGAGATAGAAGAATTCTCTCAATACACTACAAGAAAATCATAAAATAGAAATCAATTTTAGAGATAAAAAATAATTAATTGTTAGTTTTTATTATTGTTAAATAGTTTCTAAATTGGTATATAATTAACTATCAAAGTTTTAACTACCAATTATTTAAAATCTAAATTTGTATTTTTTTTTTAATAATTTTTTTTTCATGATAGCAAATTATGGTTGTTACTTGAAATGTTAGTATAGCTCGGATGTCAAGTGTCAAGTTGTATAGTAATAACTAACTTAAATTTATCAACAAACAAAATTTTTTTCACTAATACAAGTAATGTAAAAAAAACACATGTCTACTTTAGTTATAATCATAAGTGACATATCTGTACGTTGGTTATGGTGATGACCTAATAAGAAACATGAAACTACTTTGTTTATATAGGACCAATATAAAAGGATTTTTTTTTTTCATCTCCTTTATTTACGTGGATGCAAAAGGTGACATAATTTCTCCAAAAGCAATCCAGATGAAAAATCCATTTTGCACTTCTGTTTCTCGAAGATATTAGAAATGTTCTTTATATTTCAAGATATTTTATATATTTCTTTTTAAACTTAACGTTACACCATGTTTATAAAATAACTATACACACATATAACAAAGACGAATGTAAAAGAAAGATTGAGTGAATTTTACACCCAAAATTAAGAAACAAACTAGCTGAACTTAATTTTATGAGCTGAAGAGAAATGCTTTGATGCTGCAACCATGGCTGCCTCAGGTGTGTTAGCTGCGGAATTTGTCTTCACATCTGTGCCACATAGTAACCACTTGAAGGATTTTAAAATGGATGAAAACCATTTTTTCTCTTCACCCTTACCACCCATTCTGCTACTTCGTGTATACTGAAATGATGCTTACAATGCTGTAGTAGAAGAAGCAATGTTAGAATTCGTGCTCAATAATCTTCTCGGATTTAGATGAGTTTGATAATTGATGCATATAAAACTCATTCATTGACGTTTATATAAGACCAAGTTTCTTGGTGACAAAGCTGAACTTGGCCAACAAGTAATTCATTCAAATTCGTCAATTCATAGATTAAGCTCTTTACCCTTTTCAATTCTATGCTTATATCATCATGAATATAAATAATCATTTAAGATCCACCTAAAATAACCCTTCTAATCCCTACATAATGGTATTAATTATTGATTACTCGCCAAAGAATAATATTTTAGAAAAAAATTTATTTATGTATAATTCTCAAACATTTTTTTATTTAAACACTGTACATAAGAAGATAACCTTAATACGAGTTGCTGCTCAGTGGCACTGCACACAATCATTAATATTAAAATTATTTTTGTATTTTCTTAAGTTATTTATATATATATATATATATATATATATATATATATATTTTACTGTAATGCTCTGACATAATTCGTCATGATTTTCGTTATAAATTTATAAAGGATTTTTGGGATCTCAATACACTACAGTAAATATTAATGTTAATCTCCCAAAAAACTCACATAAAAACTAAAAGGGATATTAAAGTCACTCTAATTATCATTTTGTGTCTTCTTTTTAGTCTTTGTGTGTTTTTTGAAAGACTAACATCAATATTTCTTGTAGTGATATGTTTCGTTATTTGATATCGATAATATTGATAATTAAGGAGAGTCTAGTTGCAAAAAAGATTTGTCAGAAAGCTTATCGAAGGCACCACCACATGTAGTGGAGGTGGTGGCAAAAGGTGAAAAGTCAAGTGCAGGGTCTAGGCACATTAGACACCAAATGAATGAGCAATTGTTAAGGTTGGTCATCGCAAGGTAAATTGAAGTCGGTTTCCAGTTGAAGAAAGCTCATCAGAAAGTAACTGAGAGGGAATGGTTACAAACGATAAACTATGAAAGTATACTTGTTGTGTTTGATCAGACGCATCAATCATAATCTAATCACTTGTGAATCATTAATCAAGTGATTTAAATAAGTTATATAATTTGTGTTTATCTTAACCCCTAAGACGAAAGAGTTGGGTTTAATATGAGTTTTCAAATATGTTTGTCTAACTAAATATATTAAAGTGATGAGGTTGCATCTTCCTTATTTCATTAGACATAACTTGTGAAAATGTTTAGGAAAAAAACTCTTTATTAAATTATTATTTTATCAGACATAACTTAATGTAAAAATGCCTCTTTATTAAATTAGTCTATTTCAACCTTATGTTTAATTACGTTCATTGGACGGAACACTTATCATTTGTTATCTTAATAATAAGTGTTCTTTAAAAACGTAGAATGAAAAGTTTTTAAAAATTAATTAAATCACAATCCAACTCACCTTTATTGTGATAGGGATTTCCATACCTACGGGAGTGCAAAAAGAAATCCATTGTCAATAAATAAACTATTTTATGTTTGGATGCAAAGAAATGGACTTACGGTGTATGTATGGACCTCTTTTACGGTATCAAGGCCCATTACTTTGACACCACTATTTGATATTTCTCCACCCCTAAGTTTTTCTAATATGTTTTTCTGCCCCTCCCTTCACACTTCCTTACCGCACCCCCCTACTCTCCTAACCGCACTTCCTTGTGTTTCTTTCAACGTTTATGTATCTCTTCTTCATTGTCTTCTCATGTGAGTTTCCACACTCTCATTGCTTTGTCAATTGTTTGTGTGATTTTATTTTGTGACACTAATATGATGAAAGCTAGTTTCTGTTCGTCTAAAATACATAGTGGAAGTTGAGTATTCTTTACGAGCTAATCAATAAAAACAAGTTTTCACGGAGTATTTCGATCAAAGACATTTTTTTAAAAAATTAAGAAATGGGGTGGGAGATAAAAAAAAAGGGGTGTGATCACACACCTTGGTGTACCAAAAATCCTCTCATTTATTACCGTTTGTTTGGATGATAATAATAATAAAAAATAATAATAATAAAATAATAATAATAATAAGAAGAAGAATAATAATAATAATAGTAGGTATTCTACAATTCAACCGATTTTGAAGAGACCATGGAACTAATCTTGACAAAATGTTATGGGGCTATTTGGTTTGGTAGCTTTCCAAGGATTAGAACATTGAACTTGTACTCTCATTCTAAGGGTTGAAATTACTTGCCACCTCCATGCAAAGGAATAATAATAATAATACTCATATGAATGTCTTGGAGTGGTTATAAGATTTTGATACAATGATGATGATTTTTGTTGATGTTAGTTATCATGTCTTTCAACGAAGATTAATTTGGTGGTTTGTAGACAGATTGACATGTGTAGAATAAGTTGACTTTAACTACTTTTTTGTATAAGGATTGAGACATCTTTAAAGTGTATGTATAAAGATTACAACATCATTAAAATATCTCATTTTATTTTATTTATTATTTATTGATAAAAAAATATATGGATAATTTTAGTTGCTATTTTATTGGATCAACTTTCAATGGGTTGTGATGGTGGAACTTCGTTTTTATTATGGTCAATGATGTCCAGATACATCTTTGCACGTTCATTAACTCATGCTTTGTAACTAATTTAAAATAAGGCATTCACACTAAGATTACCGGTTTACAAACAAAAAAGATGAAAAATAAAATAACATATTTTCATCATACCATCACAATGTAAAAACACTAAATTAAAATATTCACATAAGGAATAAGGAATGACTCATTACGATTATATTTATACTATAAATATGTTAATGATCTAAAATTTAAATAAAAACAAAAACTAATTTCATATTAATATAAGAACGAAAAACATATTTAAGGGAAATATAGGAGAGTAGTGTGATTTTTTTTTTATTTTTTTTCCAAATTTCTTATAAAACTCAATATGTATTAATATTTGATGCAAAATTTAAATTTGCGTCACTATCGATCTCCATGCTTATGTAGGTAAAACTGCATGCATCTATTGTCCCCCCAAATCCCATCATTGGTGAGAAGAGTCGTGATGAAATTTAAGCATAGCTGACAAGTGAAGATGTGCATGTATTGTTCTGCAAATACCACCCAAAACTCTTTCTCAAGTTTCGCATTCATCAATTCAGCTACAACGATCATCTTCAACCATCATTGCAAACTAACACCCTTTGTTATGGGTGCCACGTTAGAAATTTTGTTGAATTAATTAAGTAAGCTTTTCTACAGGGTTCTTTAAAGGAGATGAATGACAAAAGGGCAAAACCTAATTGTGTTATGACTGATTGTGGATGTTCAAAAGTATCATGATACACACCTAAAATTCTACGGATAATCATATCTTAAAGTCACCATTCAATATACATCCTTTATGTGCGTGACTTATAATACAAGTATTTAAGATCTTTCTCTAACTTTTTTTTTTCATTCAACCAAGTTTATATCAATTATCAATTATTCTGATACATATCAAAGGAGACTGCGATGATTGTTGGAGATCCCACATCGACTAGAGATTAGAGCCTTTCATTGTATATAAGTGGGTGCAAACCTCAACCCTATGAGCCAGTTTTATGGGGTTGAGTTAGGCTTAAAATTCACTTCGTAATATGGTATCAGAGCCATTTTGAGTCTATCCTAGCGAGTATAGGGTGTCTTGGAGAGTTCACCTAGTAATAATGATTTACAGTTTTAAGATTTTTTTTATAAAAAATGTTAATATTAGGTATGATATGAAAGGTGATAGACATAATGTCTAAAGTGAGCTCCTAAAAATTTGTTTAGGAGGATGTTATTTGTATAAATTTATATGCTTGTTATTTATATATATTTAGATGCACATGGGAAGCACTTGGTCAATGATTCTACTTGATAGAGGAGTACTTGCTATATCCACGATAATCAATAACTTAAACAATAAGATATTGGAGAATAGTTAACAATGTTTTCGAAACCAGTAACATTTGAACATCTGCTAAATCTTTGTTTATGAGACCATGTGGTTTCTGAAATGGACATAATAATCAAGCAAAAGACCATCAAAGTTAGCACCCAAAAATTTGAAGACAAAGAAATAAACATCAAACCTAACACATGCAACGAATCCAATTCATCAATTCCCCATTCCTCATCACTAGTGCGACAACTCAACAACCCTTTTACTCAGGAAAATTGGATATGCAACTTGCAAGATGCAATACAAAATATCGATGAGTTGCATGCACGTGGAACTCTGATAGAATCTTCTTGTAATTTGGAATGAAAGTATCCAACTAATTATATTTAAGTAGCATGTTGACACATTTGTTTTGTTCATTGGTGTTTTTATTATGATTTAAATGGTTAATGTTTACATGTTATTTTTACATTCTTGCAAAATAATATATAATATGTAACTACATAGTGAGCTTCTCAGTAACATTATTTGAATATTTCAAATAAATGGAATTAAATATGTTAATAATAGTTTTTTACCTACTTGTTACCTACTTAGTTAAATTAAGAGTAAGAAGATAAAAGAAGATTTCATCTACACCCTCGAAATTTATATGGTAATTCTCCGCATTTTAATAAGAACATTTAACATAAATATAAAGTGGAGGAAAAATAAATTGTAAGGAATGTAAAAATGGCAGAAAAAGTAAAGTGCAGAAAATTAATGTGCAAAAACATAAAATAAAGCATTACGGAAATGTAAATTGTAATTAAATTAATTTGAAATTGAAATAGAAAAACTTGTATACTGAAAATGTAAAGTGCAACAACTTAAACAAAGAAGAATTGAAACGAATGAAAAACAAGAAAAGAGAAATCAGTCGTGGAATGAAACAAGAATAAAAAATTATGATTAGTAATCTTCAATTTTAATTTGTAAATATTTAAATTTAGAATTCTTGTTACTGAAGAAAAACACAATCAATCATTTTGTATGATCTTAGAAAATTACTTTCAATAAAAAATAGAGTTCCAAAAAGATTTTGAAGAAGAAAACATTAAAATAGATTTATGCCAAGTGTACCGAGTCATAAGTAATAATTAAGAAAATTGGGAATGAGATTAATAATTCTCACTTGTCTGTAGTTTTAAACATATAACATTTCATCTTATTGACATTGATGCACATATAAAAATCATTCATATTGGTTATTCGCATATAAAATTATTAATAGGGTCTTCTAAATATCAATTCATCGTATATTTATAAAAACTCCTTACAATTACGAACACATGTTATAAAGTAATTAACATTTCAAATCTATTCCTAGTATTCAAGTATGTTAAGCATGGTCATTTAGGTCAAATGCTTAGAAGTATGTTTCAATCAATATAAGGATCAAAATCATGAATAGTTTCAAGTTTTGAGAATAAAATGATAATATCAATTATCAATGAAAAACTTATCTATAACCTCAATACATAAGAGTTTGAATAGATTAATCCAAACCCCAAAGAAAAAAATTAGCCACTCACAGTCGTGAGTGTCTTGTAATCTACTTGCTATCTAAGTCGTGTATCTCCTTTCTTCTTCAACTAATCTCTATTTATAAATTGGGCTCACAAAACTAACTAAACTAACTTCAACTTCTTTAAGAGTTATCTGGACTATCTAGTGCCAGTTGATTAAGGACATTTGACCATCTATTACTTGTTTTGTAAATTTTACTCTTTAAACATGACTTCTTCTACTTTTCATAGTATAAATGTATTATTCATGATTTTAAGATAAAGTCCAATTCAAAAATGTTCTTAGTAAATTAGCTTGTGGTAAATTTTTATTCTAGTTAACATGGATTGTGAGTATTTACCTTATTATCTAATTTATCTACTTCTAAACTATTTAATATGTGATAATTTTATTAGATGATATTATATTCATTTGAACAATAGTCCAATTATTCAAATTATGATTAAAAAATATGTTTATTTATACTCAACCTTATTACATGTGTGAAATATATGTGTATTGTTTATGTTTTTATTGTTAAAGACCTGATGAATGGGTATGGGACAAATGTTATTTATCTATTTTAGTTTTTTTAATAGTTTTTTAAAGTTTTGTTATGTTTTTATTATTAAAAAAGCTTATAAATGTCATTTTAGTATTCAAGAGTATTTTATTTTGAAATTTTTATTCTTTCTATAAGAGTTTTATTTAAAAAAAAATGATTTACTTATTTTTTTTGTTACCAAAATAAATTATAAAAAAACAAACAGCTAGAAGAAAAAACAACACATAAAAAAATGGTTACATAAGCATAATGTAGTTCTTAAGACATGTTTGTCTATGAGTATTATTCTAATAAAACTAACACTATTTTATTGGAAGACGTGATGGGAATTTGAGTCTTTTGTTTCAACAAGATAAAAAAGGTTGCAATAATAAAGAATTACAAGAAAATATAAATTATTTTGAGAAAAAAAAATCCTTATTCTACTTTATATCAAGTTTTAAAGAAAAAGATTAATTCAAAATTATTTTACAAAATTAATTATGTCGAACTTTCTAGTGTCAATAATCGCATCTGAGATATTGTTCGCTTTGGAGGTTGATCTTTTGTCACAGTTTTGTTCTTAAAAAGCACCTCAGTGAGTTGAGGGAGGAAAAAATATTTATACTATCCTTAACCTCAACTCTGAACAATATGAATTATATTGACGATATCGAAACATAAATATATTTTTTCATATAGAACTAAGGGAAAAATATTAAAAATATCATTTTTATAAAAATATAAAATATTAGTGGAACTTTATTTTTTTAATACTTAAACTATCATCAAAAGAAAAGATAAAATATAAATTTATTGTTATCAATGAAATAACTATTTATTTAATATGGATAAGTTGAATAATTTAAGTGTAGGAATACCAAAGGGTGGTAGTATTGTTTTTTGTTTTAGATGTTTGTATTTTGGAATTCGTGCAGAGAAAGTAGGTGAAACATTAAGGTTCACCCATTTAATCACAAAGAGTAGGTTTTTGCATGAAGGAATGGTACATAATGTGATGGGAGTTGTTGACTCACAGATACATTGTATCTATCCATTCATATATATATATATATATATATATATATATATATATATTTTTTTTTTTTTTTTTATTTTTTATTTTTTTTTTTTTCTTCCAAATTTAATTGTACCAATTATATTAACATTTTTTAAAAAAATTTGTATTGTGATTTTTATTTTCCACCATTTCGAATCTTGGTGATGTAACTTGGTATCTACATTTATAATTTATGACTAAGGAAATGTTATATTTTATTCTGATAATAATAATAACTATTATTATTTCTCACAAATGTATTCACATTTTCCAAAAAAAAAATTCAACAACAACTTCACACACCACCTATTATTTATTATTTGAGCATTTTTCATTTATTATAAATTATATAGACATTTCTTTTTCTTTCTTAATATTACAATTACTATTTTTCCATTATAATTATTATCTTTCCACGTAAAATAATTCATTACTTATATAACTTTCCCTAATGTCTAAGTTTAATTTTAAACTTTTATTTAAATGATTTTTTTTAACTAAAATAAGAGCTAAATAAAATAATAATAATGTTTTCTTTAGGATGGAATAATATGAATAAATTATGTTAAAAAAATGAAAATGTGTAGACGTGCATTGCATAAATATTCGTGTTTTTTTTTCTTAGTTTATTCATGAACCCTTATACGAGTATCTGCACCCTTTAATGCACTGATAAAATAAGAGATTGGAAATTTATTATATCTTCTAACACGATCTGGTTTCAATTTTATTTTCTTTTTTCTACGTTGACACTGAAACTTAATAGTTTCTTACTTATTAGAATTAAGAATTGAAAAAAAAATGACAAAGTAGATAGAACTTCCACGTGGCTTTGTCTTGATTTTTACTCTGAATTTTGAATTTGACAAGGTGATAAGTATTCATGGAGGTGTATGTCTTCTTCACTTTTGATGAGAAATTAATAAAAGAGTGAGCTTCCCAGTTCACAACTGAATTGTTCCATGCTACACCAGTTAGTAGAAGAAAAAATAATTATTTATTAAAATGTGAAAAATTTGAGGAAACAGAAAATTTTTGAAAAATTAAAAATTGATTTATTTAATTAATTATATACTTGTCAAAGTAACATTATAAAACCATGATTTTCAGAGTTATATAATAAAGTAAAATTTAAATATAAATTTTATAAAATAATAAAATATAAGATCATATCATAAAAATAAAATTTACTTTTTTATTTTATTTTGAAATATATAGTTTTACTAATAACTAAATAAAATTTAATGACAATGTGACACTAAAAAAAAAATTTATCAAATATTTTTTAGAAGAGGTTATAAGAACCTCCATTAGTACATTTTAAACCTCTACAAGTTCCTATAGTTTTACCAAAAATAATTATTTTATTTTATTTTTATTTTTTACTTTTTACTTTTTACTTTTCTCTATTGTTGGTGGCACAATACTTGTTTTTTCACAGACTACAACTTCCTCGCCTTTCTCAAATTTTTACACATTCTTCATTTGAAAGTTCAGCTCTCTCACGTTTAAACATTTCTCAATACCTGGAAAATCATCTCACGTTCCTTCAGCTCTCTCATGTTCCTTCAGCTCTCTCACGTTCTTCCCTCTGAAACATTTTTCACGATGTTTTTGCCCTAGAAAATCATCTTCAGCTTCTCCGTTCTTCCCTCCAATTGAAGGTTCATTTCTCACTCTGTTTTTGTTATATTAGGTATTCATTTTCGTTTTTTTCTATTTGATTTTTCAAATTTGGTTTTCATCTTCTCCATTTCTCATTTCCAAAGTTGCGGTGCGTTTCGTGCCTCGGATTTTTCTCAAGGATCGAATACAGCTCTTGGAACATTGTCTCTGATTATTCTCAGGTACGATATTTTCTCATTGTATAATTTTTAGTTTTTTGGGTTGATAACATGTTCTTCGAGCTTTGTTTTTCTTATAAATGTTCTGGATATTTTTTTTAAATGTATGCATTTTGGTTTTAAGGGTATAAATGTGGACTGGAGCATAGGGAGACTGTTTTTCGTAAGTTGCCACACTGTTATTATTATTAAGAATAAAGAACAATTCATTGAAGTCTGCTCTGATGGCACTATACCTTGAAATAGTAGTTGGTAGAGAAATAAGATTATCCAAAAAGAGACTAATTGTATGAGAGAATTAGCGGGGATAGTAGAGGTTTTAAACTGTCAGGAATAGCGGAAATTTTCAAACCGTCAGTAATCAATTAACGACGCTGGATCTTCCAGGAGAAAAACAAACCGCGGATAACGCATTTAACAGAGGTTAAAACCGCTGATAATGCCAAATATAACCCGTTAAAAATAATTTTTTTTAGTAACTATTAAAAACCATCATTAAAAATTCTTTTTAAATATTATTAAAGTACCTATATGCAATAGTGTTTCTTGTCTTATATATTTATATTTATAAGTTACAAATGAGATCATTCTTATAACTAAAAGAGATTTGCAAGAATATATTTTGTGATCTTTTACATTCGAACATGTATATTTGTATAATATAAATCTTTAAAACGTTATAGGTCACAATGTATGAACCATTGAACTAGACTTTCGTATTATATTACTATAAATATCCCATAGTGCTTACTTATCTATGGTATAAATATTATTTGAACAGTAAGAATATTCGTTTCTACATTCTTTATCTTCCAATATTATATTTTATTTACCTTCACTAAATTTAATTGAATAAAACAAAATATTTATTCACATTCCACCAATTATTATTTTAATAATTAAACTCGCGAATTTTGAAACCATAGGGAGTGATTGAATCATCTTAGAGAGTAGTAGCAAGGCTATATTGCATGAAAAATTACAAATGAAATATGAAATCTCAAAATATAAATTTAAATAATATTTTAAAAAATACTATTTAATTATAATTAAAATATAAATGAAAATGTACAATAACATTTAAAATATTGACTTAAAGAGTAAAATTTACTTGATAAAATACTTTTTTATTTGTAAATGTTTTCTCAATTAAACTTTAATGATTTAACCTGACAAAATTATTTTGAATACTTTTTAGGTAGGTGATATCAAGAAATTCATAAGTCATATTCGATTATTTTGGTAATATATATAATTGAATCTATTTCAACTAATATTTTTTTTATGAAAATTAATTTGGTCACTAAATTATGAATTAAAAAAATTGATAAAAAAATAATCATTAAGTGAAGAAAAAAAAAATAAGTGTAAACCTTTAGAAAACCAATACATCCTCCTAAAATTAGAATAAAATTCAATAAAAAAACTTTTAAAACAAATCAACCTAAATTTTTTTTGGATTTTATTATGAATGTTATTTACAAATAGGATCAATATGATTGGATTATCAACCCTCAATCATTCCTCATCATTATTTTGGAAGCTTCTTTTATAAAATGTTCTTTTAGTTATTTTTTATCTTTATTTCATTTTTTTTTGTTTTAAACTCCCCATCTAGTTATTTAGGTTACTATATAGGGAGTTTATTTGTTTAAATAAAGACCCAACTTCATAATCTTAATCAAGAATTGCATAATGGTATTAAAATTCGTCTGGGTATATATCGTATTATGTTTATTTTTACAGGGTGAGAATAATTTCATTTATGTCATTGATGCAATCTTTATTAACATGCGTGCTCATCGATTCAAACCTTTAATATTATAGAAACTTTTTACCAACATTGCACACTTCATCAATTACTTCTTGTACCACTTGCTGTTGGAAATAAGACGAAGAAACTGTGAAATTAATAGTTAGCAGAAAACAGTTCATATAGTTTACACAAGAATTCTTCAGAGACAGTGATATGGCACTAACTAAACCTAATCGGCATGGCCAAAAACATGTGGCAGTGGATATACACTAGCTTCTGTTGCATCAAAAGTAGTGACAAATGCGTACCTAACACAGTTATCAACAAAAAAAATCATGGTCATGCTAAGTTTCGTAAACATTTAATAGCATTTTGGTCCCTCCACGTGTTATGCTTTTTCATGTGCAATCATGCATGCTTGCTGCTGATGCAATGTATATATTCAATCCTCAAATAGTAGTCTTCATAGCTACCCTTTCTTTCATATCAGGGTTGGAACAAAACTCATAAAGATGGTGAAGATTATCTCTCAAGTTAAGATGTTGTTTTCATTACTGAACTTTGTTCTATATTTCTATCCAAACATTCTGAACTGTGTATGTAATATGAAACAATGACTTCTGAATTTTATGAAATATATGTATAAATAGTTACCAATGTGCATGACATCTTCTTAAACATTGTATAGGTTTAAATTCACTTTTAGCTTCTATAATTTTGCCAAGGATGTTGACACATTTAGTACTGTATACAGATGTGTAAAGTGTGTTTTTTTTACTATTTACAATGTTGTTCAAAAGTTTTTCTTTTACGAATGCATAATTTTAATCTTTTCAAAATTTTAAATGCAGATTTACTTTTTCTATTGTCTAAAAATCATAATTTTATTTACTATTAATAAAATGCTCAACAAAAGTTTATAACATACTATTATACTAGTTGAATATTGTATAATTACATTAAAAGTTCTAAAATAAAATATACATACAAGATTTCTATAAAAGTTATTATTTAAAAAATTTCAGCTCATTCGATTATATGGAGTAAAGTTTTTTCTAATTCATAAGTGACATATAAATAAATATATAACAATTATAACTCTTTTTTTTTCTTTTTTATCTTCTCTCTCTCAAAATCTGTTTTTCTCCTAGCAGCCCCATCAGTGTTAATTTTAACCTAACTTGAAGGAAACTCTCATCTAAGAGGAAGAGGACGAAGAACTTTATCAGTACGAGTATTAATACCAAAAAACTTAATCACGTTGAAATCCAACATATTATTCTTCATTGAAGCTTTAGACGAATTTCCCACTAGACAAGTTAAATCTTTAATTACCGAAATAGCCCTAAAAACATCAATCTTATCTTGAAATCTAGCATAATTCCTCGTACACCATATCATCCAAATAGAAAAAGTTATCACAACAAGCTTAATCAACTTAACCAAAAGACTACCTTCACTCTTAATAAAAGAAAGAAGATCATCCTTATTAGAGAAATGAGAAGTAAGAAAAATTTGTCGAACCCAACTCCAAATATATGCAAAGCATTAGAACATTAAAAAAAATGTTGAATAGATTTCTCGTGCTTTTCAAAAAGTGTACACATAGAACATATATACAAACCTTTATTCTGAATATATTGATATGTAGGAACTCGCACATGAAAAACTTTCTAGAACACTAGAGTTTTGGAAGGTAGAATATATGATGACCAAATGAATTTACCCCAACCATAGGGAACTCTTGGTTCTAAAAAAAAGTCTTAATCGATTTAAGAGTGAAACAACTAGACTCATCTAGGATCCAATTAGGGAGAAGTTTAGACTGTTATAATTGATGAGTTTTATGGAGTTATACATGTTATGGAGGAGACTCAAAAGATGGAACTTACTAATGTATGGCTTGAATGTAATTCCACCTTGGTTTGTACTGCATTTATTACTAGGACTAATATTTCGTGGATGTTTCGTAATTGATGAAATACTTATCTTAATTACTGTGGAAAAATCAGGTTTAGGGTTACTCATATTTTTCATTAAGGGAATACGTGTGCTGATAAATTGGCTAATTTATGATTTATTCATAGAGAATTATTTCATTGGTATAATAGGCTTTCATCTAATTTGTTCTTAGAATTCTTTATGAATAAGTATAGTCTACCTATGTATCGTTTTTGTTAACATATGAGTTTTGGTCTAGTCTTCCCATGTTTTTGTTTTTTCTTTCCTTTTTCTTTTTTTGAATAATATTTTTGTTCATGTGATGAGATGATTGTTGCTACTTATTGAGATCTAATATGAAAACTTAAAAAAAAAATATGTATATTAAGAGAAAAAAAGTAACCTTTTATCCTCATATTTCAAAATTATGTATAAGCCCTTATTTTTATATCATATATATATATATATATTAAATTATGAATTAATACAATTATATATATACATTTTTTTTTTACTTTAAAGTCCTTATGTACTCTTTGAATTTGTTCCCATGTTGGACGCTATAAATAATAGACTAATGTGGTGGAAAATGCTTGATGTTGCGCCCCTTAAAAATATAAAGAATTTTGAATAAAAGGTTTGAAAGTATTTATCTTAAATTTGGCAACTAATAAAAACAGTAAAATATAGACTCTGAATTGAATATATATAAATTGTCCCTTTTAATTTAATCAAGAATGACTTTTTTCTTCTTCTTTTCTTTCTTTATAAATTTAACAAATCAAAGTGATGGGTCCTTCATCCTAGTGGCATGAGTTAAAAAGGATAAAGACACTTCATGGTTACACCAAAGCACAAGAAAGTAATATTTGTTTGAACTATTTTTTATTATGTTTTATCCTTATTCCCTTTCTTTTTCCCTTCCAATTTCTAAGTAAAAACAACAATCAATTATAATTTTTTTATTTATTTTCAAGAACATAAAAAAAGAGAAAATAGTTATTGCTACTACCAACTTTTCAATCTCGTGGACTTTTAGTTAGGGTAACATCATATACATTGTATGCATTCAATGTGACAAAGGTCACACAAACTTTCTCTAATAGGTGATAATTAATGAAATATATAGCATTTTAGCATTTAATTGAAAATAACAAGATAAACTTAACATATTGAGATTCCATGTGTGCAGGTTCTTATATATTTAATTTTTCATTATTTAAGTTGTTAACTTTTTAATTAGTGATACATTTTTAAGAGTTTAATTTACTGTCTACTAATTAATTATTCCATTGAAATTTTGAAATAATTATTAAAAAATAATAAATTTATCACATAATTTTTTAAATAAAACGATTACAATACAGAAGCATCTGACATTAATTAGATTCTATTATAATTAACTTTTAGTTTTCCTATCTAAATGAAACAAATTCTTATATATTTATTATTAATACACTATTGGCATTAAATAAAACATATCCATAAAAGGGAAAATTTAACTTTTGTCTATATTTATATATATGGTTATATAAACTATGAGTTTTTTTTATTGCATAAACAATAAGACATTTAAAACCTTACTTTTCTCATCACTCAATTATACTAGTTGTGTTTATTTTCACGTAACAAATACAATATGTTTTAAATTGCTTTTAATTATATGTATTGGAAATAATGTTCACATATAAATTAATTAATTTAAGAATACTTATTTTTGAAAGAATAATATTAAAATACTTGAATTAACTATATTAAATTATTTTTGTCTAGAAGAAGTATTTATTGTATACTAAATGATTAAATAAATGTCTTATTCGATGCTGTGTTCTTTTCCTTCTTACTTTTTCTTTTTTTTATGACTCTCTTCTTACTTTCTTTCTTTTTGTCATATAAAAATGAATTATATTATTTATTGCACACTTCAAAGCAATAGTGAGGCAGAAAACCAGTGCAGAGTGTTGTCTTCTACTTATTATAGCTTGTCTCCACACACATGGTTTGAATCAGCCCACAGTTCATAATATTGATTCCCACACCACTTTAATGGTGGCAGATAAAACCTAGGGTGGGTGCCACCATCAAAATCTGCTTCTTCTTATTCAAGATTCTTCCAACTTTTAAGATATTATTTTTAGGTCTTTAAAATTTAAATACATATACTTTTATTTGCCCTTCTCAAGTTATTTAGATTTGATAATTAACTTCAACTTCATATAACTTATTTTTTTTTTTTTAAAGACTGCAATATATACACATTCTATAGATTCTTTTTAATGGTATAAAAAGATTCTAGAAGAAGTTGTATCAAGTATTCAATTTCTTTTTAGAAATATTACAAGCGATAATGTCTATTAAAAGAAAGATACTTTAAAATGGTTCACTTTTAACTCTTAAACTATGTCCAGTTGTGCTTTAATTTTTTTTTTAAGAATTCCTTTTTAATAAAAAACTGTGATTGCAATGAGTATACAAATAACTACTTTTATGTTCAATGATCATCACTATCATATTTTTCAAAAACTAAAAATTCAAGTATTATCTGTTATCGCTCCCGATTACTTAAAAAAAAGTTAATATACAAGTTCATTCTAGTATACATGATAGGAAAATGTGATTTTCTTATATAAGATAGGTTACTTCAATAATAAAAATTTATCACAATCCTACAAAAAAGACAATATACAAAAAAATTCTTTAGGGAAGGATCGTGTCTTTCGACGAATATAATTATAAACATTTTTTTTTTCAATTAGTTGGATGAACACTCGCAGTGTTTTCTATGAACCTTTATGAAGTTTAGAAAATTTGGATAGTGTTTTGGCACAATGCAACCAATTTTTTTCTTGTTGAATGACTTTATATAGGTGTTGGAAGAAGATAACTACCAACTTCAACTTACTTGAATATCCTTTTGTATATGGAAAGCTTGAATATGGACGTTGCGTTCAATGCAATTCATGCAACTTTAAATACTCTTCTTTTGTAGATAACATTCTCGATCACTAACAATAGTCATCCCAACATAATATTTTGCACCAATTCATGGTAAAAGTGCACAATGTATTGGACAAATAGCTAAGTCAGAGTTGAAATACTCTCTGTCATAAAGTTGCTATAAAAACCAACTTTAGTTTGTGCTTCAAAAGATCTTGATGTTGACTTGTATTTGAACTTGAATGAATCTCTTTGGTTACAAAAAGGAAGTGGATATTTCCTACAATATAAAGTAAGCATACAAATGTTCAAGTAATGTGATGTTAACTTAATATGTGTGTATCGCCTGAGCATCAATTATAGTTATTAAACGTAAAGAAAAGATGCACAGTGTTGTATCATCTGTCAGACGAAACACTTGCATCTAATGTGATTTGTTGTTTTAACAAAACATTCATCTTATAGACAAAGTATGACCATGTTTTACAGTTAGTTGTTTTCAACACTTAATCAAAATCCTAAGGTGTTGTGCTTTTTCCCTAACAATATCTCTCCATCTGAACATGGGTAGACATAAAAAGAAGAAGACATCTATGAAGATTTCAATCAAGAAAAAAAGGATGTGCAACGATTCTTTTCTCAATTTAGTATTTGAATAAATCTTTCAAGTTGAAGAAATATAGAGCAAGTGTTCACAAGTGCAACAATGTTGTCTATTTTGTTGCTCAAACCTCTAAGTACCCAAATATTTACGAGAACACTATTCACGATCAAATAGAATATTAGTAGAGTGATTAAACTTTCTATACATTGTAAGATGCTAACTCTTAAGCAACCCTTGTGATCTTTGTAATCATACTTTCATACAAACTTTGTTTGTTTAGCCAGGAATGACTATGTTCCAAAGAATACTCAATCTCTTAGCCAGAAGTGACTGAGGTCCAAATAATAATCATTTGGCCCTCCCAACGACCAAAATTCTCAAGTTTTTTATTCTAAGAATTTCTCGCAACGAGCACATAGTTGGGATAGCGAATCTGAACAATTTAGAAAAATTGAAAATAAATAGATAGGTTTTAATTGGTCCAAGATGATTTTTTCTGCATAACGTTGAATATATTGCCTTAACTAACTACATCTTGTACCAATTTATCTCATATTGTGAGAACTCTGTGAAAAGGACGATCCAGACTCTACTGATATATTGAAAACATATAGATGAAGAATACTAAGTGGTGAGAGTCGAAGGAGGTTCATATGACTGAGTATGAAGTTTGAAAGAAATGATCAAAGCATATCATATGGATTTACTCGTGTCATATGATGATGGATTTCTTGAAGGGGAGACTATGTTGTGATGAAAACATGGTAGTATGAGAAGTGCATGTCTCTAAGTTATAATTTCAATGCACTGGTCTTCCAAAAGTAGAGTCGACTGTTTATGTGTTAGTGGATTCCTGGCATATGAGTGATGTTGAACAGGAGATACTTAGAGACACTTGGTTGTTTAATACATGAATTAGATTAAGTGTATGATTCATGTGTTGTGATGTAAATTGAGATATATGAGAACATTCTTGAGTGAACATCAATTATAGAATTGTATTGGAAGTTTAAAAAAAAATTAGTAACTTACCCTGTTTTCTTGTCTGTGATTTTTTTTTTAAAATCTACTATAACTATGTTTTACACTAAGTAAAAGCTACCAATAATGGATTTCAACGTTGATGAGTTGAGAAGTTAATAAATAAAAGTTTAATTTAATTTAATTTTAATGTATATAAATTTGAAAATCCTTATAAAAAAAATACAATTTTGTAATATGTAAATCAGTTATATATATATATATTAAATAGTATGATATGAGTATTTATAGTAATGTAAATGAGATGTTACATTTTACAGCTTAAAAATTAATTTAGTTATTAAAATGTTTTCATTTAATGTTTAGAACTAATTCTTAATTTAAAAAATAACATCATGTGATGAGTTATCCAATAAAAGTGTGTAAAAAATATTAGTCTTGAATTTATGTTTCCATTATATATATTTAAAATACATCTTTGCTAATTTTATAAATTTTATTATTATTTATTAAAATTTATTTATATTTTTAATAAAATTTATCTAATAAAAAGAATTCTAACATATTTCACTTATATTATTTCATAAAAAATATTATTATCTAAAGAAGGTACAATATTTTAATTTGATATTATTTTGATTAGGTAATTTTACCTTTAATTAAATTAAAATAATTTTATCACGTAATAAATGATATAAATATAAATTTTTTTATTTAAAAATAACAGTAGAATCTTTCAAGTAAAAAATAACTTTTAAGACTAATTTTACAAAATTATGTATTATTTATGTTTAAAATTATATTATTTAACTTATGCTAACAAAATTGGAGGGCAAAACCTCATGAATGGGAAACATAACCGCCAACCCAAAACTAAATAAAGAAACCGAAGTGGGGCCAAAGTTAGATCTATTTATTAGTTTACTTGTTAATTTTGTTTAGTGTGCATTAATTATCTTTTGGACATTATTAAATAATTAAAATTGAATTAAAAAGTTAATTTATGAGACATTTTTGGCCTTGACTCTATCATCACATCATGTTTCTTCCATCAAGACAAAGTTTGTGCATGCCAATTCAGGACCGAGTCAATGCTTCACTCACCGCATCAACAGTTCGACTGAAAGCGACGTCGTCCAGAGAAACCTTCTGATCTTCTGTAGGGTATCATCAATTTTTTTAAAAAATATATTTTAATAATTTTTTTATTTTAATAAAATATAGAGTTTCAATTGTAAGTAAAAATTGTTAAAATCAATTACGATATAGGATTTTATTATTAATTCTAATTTTATTATTATTAATTTTGATTTTATTATTTTTAAACTATTTTATTGTTATTATTACATTAATGATTAGTTTAGCGTGTGGGTGAGTATTTCTATTTTATAATTTTTAGTAACTGTAATTTTATTATATACATTATTGAAGTAAATCAAAATATATAAGATCAGCTCAACAGTTTTACAATTTTGTGTAATTACTTTCCATCAATTTCTACGATCTTTTGTCTTATCTTGTTTTCTCCAATTAATTCCTACAGTCTCTTTTTGAAATTTAAAAATTCATCTTAATTTTATTTTAAAAAAATGTCTTGATAAATTAAAAAAGAAAATATATATATTTAAAATGTCAAATGTAAATTATATAAGACTATTAAATAATGCAGCATAATTTAATAAAATAAAATTTTATTTTAATTAGAGAGCAACGACAATAATATCTTTTTTGCAACAATAATATCGTAATTTTTTTTTTTACCCAAATTAATAGTGTCACCAAATACCCTGTAAATTTGTAATGAGATTGAGATGGGTTAAAAACAACGAAAAGGTACATGATCTGGATGACAATTCTTACTTTCAATCTGAACCGTACAATCTTGTGAAGAAACCGATGATCTTATATCTTAGGACCCACAACAAAAGGGATATTTTTTACTTCTTGGTCAAACTATGTTGATTTGACTCCATGTTTTTTTTAATTATTTAATCTTATCTTTTCAATTGTTTGATCCGATTAAAAATTTCCCACTTTTAGGTTCAATTAATATGTCCTTCAATTTTTACTTAATCAAACATTCAAGAAGATTGTTTAAAGAGTACATTATATTGTATACTTAATTTTTTAGTTTCCTTAAAAATATTAAAAAACAATGAAGCTATTCCTACATTGTGGGTTATAATATTTATTTAATCAATAAAAGTTTTCTTAAAATATTGAACTGCATTTAAAGTTATTCCTACATGATTTATATATAAAATATATACACTTTTTAAAAAAATTAAAAGTTTTTTGTTCTACCAAGTTATAAGAAATCAGTTCATTCGATTATAATTATTTAATATTTTAAATCAGATAATTATGAGATTTAGATAATGAATTGGCAGAATTGAAATTATAGAAGATTAAATTGAGAGAGCCATTAAGTGCGTGGTTATCCATAATGAATGAATCATTGATTAGTGGTTAATATTTTTTGGGAAGGGTAGTTTTGACATTGAACAGGCACACGTGCGAGAAACGCGTGTGCGATGAACGATGCAAAATCAGCGCACACAACATTGCTGAATCCCTTCCCTCCTTCGCTAACTTCCTTCATTGACGGTGACACCTCAGTCCCACCTCACCCTCTGGTTCCTTATCTCCACGTCATTCTTCTCTCACACGTGTAGTTATCGCACGCCAAGATCCAACGGCTCTCATTGCTGGTTCTAGACCCTTCCACTCCCATCAGAGAGAGAGAGAGTAGTCAGGTTAACCAGGGTTAGTTTCTTAACCGGCCTCTCCGCATCGGGTTAAAGCGAGAAGAACACTTCGAGCGCGAGCAAGTGAGAGCGAGAAATACAAAGCACACGTAAAAAGAAAATTAAAAAAAAAACCAAGAGAAGAAGAGAGATATAGAAAGGGAAAGTGTGAGAGAGAGAGGGTTTCAAAGGTTCAACAAGCTTTTGCGTGTTGTTGCGAAGAAAACCCTCCGAGTCAACTCGGACGAGTTGCCTCATCGTACGGTTTCGTCCTCGGACTCTGTCCCCTTCCCCTTCCTAAACCCTCGTTTTTCCCTCCTCAACTCGCCGTTTGCTGGGTTTTCTACTGTTTCGCTTCGGCTCCTGTTCAGATCTCGCATTGATTTCAGCGAGTTCGAATCCGAGTTTCAGCTGAATCGACGCTGTTCAATTTCTTTCCCTTAATAAGGGGTACTTCCATTCCTTCAGTTCGATTTGTTGTTATCTTCTAATTTTCCCTCGCAGTCCTGATTCATGGCGCCCTTAACATTTATATGTGTTTTTTTTTTTATTATCGTTAACTTTCTAAGTAGATTGAAGCTAATAATGTTTATGGTTTGTGCGCACACGGAGTGTATTTGTGAATTGTAATTTAGCTTTTTGTAATATATATGCAGATTTTAGGTGGACACTAAGTCATGGTTTGGTTGATGTGAGAAATTAATGATCGTTGCCGGACATTGGAATAAAGCTTTCACTGTAGTTGACAACTACTTGGGAGGGAAGAAAAAGAATCTTTCTTCCGCCGTTGTCTTGTGCTGTGGTTGTTCTGTTGATGTCTCGGAAACTCGACAGCCCTGTGCAGACTCAGATGGCCGTGGCAGTGATAAGGAGCAGTCCCCTTGGGAGAGAGTATCATGGAAAGCAACCCGCGGGGCGAAGGCGCGTGTTTGTGCAAACAGAGAAAGGGTGTGTGTTGGGTATGGAGTTGGATCGGGGTGACAATGCACACACGGTTAAGAGGAGGTTGCAGCTTGCTCTGAATGTCCCTATTGAAGAGGGTAGTTATCTGACTTTTGGGGATGTTGTGTTGAAGAATGACCTTAGTGCCGTTCGGAATGATTCTCCCCTTTTGCTCACCAGGGGGAATCACATCCATAGGAGCTCCTCCACGCCGTGTCTTTCTCCAAAGGGGAGGGACATCCAGCAGAGGGATAAGAGTGGCCCTATTGAGATATTGGGACAGTCGAATCGCCTTGATAGGATCAAGCACATGATCAAGGACATTATGAAGGCGATTAAGATGGGGATTGATCCGATTCCAGTGCATAGTGGGCTTGGCGGTGCATACTATTTCAGGAACAGTATGGGGGATAGTGTTGCAATTGTGAAACCAACGGATGAGGAGCCTTTTGCTCCAAATAACCCAAAAGGTTTTGTTGGAAAAGCACTTGGGCAGCCTGGGCTGAAGCGATCGGTTCGGGTTGGGGAAACCGGGTTTAGGGAGGTTGCAGCATATCTTCTTGACTATGATCATTTTGCCAATGTGCCGCCGACTGCACTGGTGAAGATTACACACTCGGTTTTCAATGTGAATGATGGTGTCAATGGGAACAATTTTTGGAGGAAGAGGCTGGTTAGTAAGATTGCGTCTTTCCAGCAGTTCATTCCTCATGATTTTGACGCCAGTGATCATGGGACATCGAGCTTCCCGGTTGCTTCTGTGCATCGTATAGGGATTTTGGACATTAGGATTCTTAACACAGATAGGCATGCTGGGAACCTGTTGGTTAGGAAACTTGATGGCATTGGGAATTTGGGTCAGATGGAGTTGATCCCCATTGATCATGGCCTCTGCCTTCCTGAAACTTTGGAGGATCCATATTTCGAGTGGATTCATTGGCCACAGGCTTCAATTCCGTTTACGGAAGATGAGCTGGCCTACATTGAAGATCTTGACCCTTATCGTGATTGTGAGATGCTGAGAAGGGAGCTTCCTATGATCCGAGATGCGTGTCTCAGAGTGTTGGTGCTGTGCACCATTTTCCTCAAGGAGGCTGCGGCTTATGGTCTTTGTCTTGCTGAAATTGGTGAGATGATGACTAGGGAGTTCCGCAGGGGAGAGGAGGAGCCCAGTGAACTCGAGGTTGTTTGTTTGGAGGCGAGGAAGATGGTGGCGGAAAGGGAGGAACCGTCTCCCAGGCCCTCTCCCAGGGCTGAGGTGAAAGATGATGAGTTTCAGTTTGATATAGATTATGAAGAAGTTGGACAAGATTTTACACCAAAATTGGCAATAGATGACCCTTTAACCAGAGCGACCTTTCAGCCTGCACTTGGGAACGGGTATGCTCGCAACCCGCTTTCCAAATTGGATGAATGCATTGAAGAGGAGGGAGAAGCTGAGGGAGAATCTCCTCAGGAATTTGTTACCTATTCTGCTGAAGAAAAGATTCCAACTGTTTCAGAACTTTCTGTGCAGCTGAAAAATACCATTTTAGATGGGAAAAACCAGAATCAACAGAAATATTCTGGAGGAAAGGTGGATAGTGGCTATTTTGCAAATTCATCGTCTGGTCACAAGAGTGCCAATGAGCAGCTTCCTGCAAGCATAAGCTTTGTGGATGTGGCAGATATGACTGATGATGAATGGACATTGTTTCTGGAGAAGTTTCAGGAGCTGCTGTATCCGGCATTTGCCAAGAGGAAATCCATAACCTTAGGTCAGAGGCAGAGACAGAGGCTTGGTACTTCGTGCCAGTTTTGAAGTTGAGCAATACAATGGTATGATAGGGAGAACCATAGATGAAGAAAAATAAGGCTTCGTAGGTTTTAGGGAAATGCATGAAGGGTTGTTAAAGATAGTTCTGGTTTATGAGGTTTGAATGAGTGCTTTGGTTGGGAGAGAGCTTAGGAAAACCTGCTGTAAATATGCTTGGCATCAGCTAAGTGGTGAGCCGATTAGTTTAGTTGTTTGTATTTTGATTTCATGATTTCATTTCTTCTTTACCCCTTCTTCTCTTTGTAGGATAAAATTGTGAAATGAAATTTGTGTATATAATGAAATGGCACGTGCCCCTTTTTTCCCCCTTAATTTGGTTTTCTGTCAATGTTTTAACATGTGGTTTCGTTACGTGCCTCTGATCTGTGACATACTGTGCATAAATAAGTGTGATAGATGCGATAAACAAGTGTGGTCTCAACATTTTTTGATGTTGCAGACGAACTTGTACTGTTGGTTTTTTTGAAATCCTGATACCTGCATATATACTTGTTTTCTGGAAACACCATTAGCTCACACCGGTTCCAATTGCTGTTCAGCTGATTGCATTGCTATATGCACTCTGAATAACTTTTGTTAAATGACTGATTTCGTGAAATGAGAAAGACTTCTATATGGTTTAGTTTTCCAAAATCGACCCAGCTTCCTGTTATTATGTTTGGTTCGATTATGTAGCAAAACAACCTACAGATCATTAATTCAATGGTCAATTTTCTGAATGTCAGATTTCTACTATAAGATTAGTATGTTCATGGACTAGCTTGCAAACAATTCAACAATATTGAATGGAATAATTTCATTTATTTGCATATTTATCCATTTGCTCAATAATTGATTAAAAGTAACATGGTTTTTAACTTTATGATGAATACAGGTTAAGAAATAATGATTTCTAGATAACTTGTGTCTTAAAATTCAAAAAGTTGGATGTATTTAGTCACTTCCTTATCTTTGAGATGTTGAAGACACTCGGTTTCTTTGAAAAAGACATCTTGAGTGGTGGGTACAGAGTAAAGGAATCAAGGCTAATCAAAACCGTGGATCCTTTTGTTGCATTGTGCCATAACCAAACACTTTTGTCATTGAGGCACGTGAGAGTACCCATGCTAATTCATAGATAATTTTTGTATTCACATAGTTAGAAATTCAAAGAAATAAAATTGTTATCAAAACTTAAGAAACTTAAAAAAATACATTATATCCTAATAATTATTTTTAATTTACATAGAAAGTGAGATCTTAAATGACAGGGAGTCACACTGTTCAAGTCGGCTTCTTTTCTTTTTTAAAATGGCTGTGATCAATTCTCTGAATTATTTTTCTGCCGTCCCAACTATTCGAGTGTTTTAATGATGCTAAGAAGACAAAAAAAAAATCAAAATTTTGCGACGAAAAAGAAGAAGAACCAAATCTCCCTTTGGTTAATTTGTAGATATATAACCTATTGATGGCGTGTGTTGAAATGGACACGAGTATAGCTTATTTCTGGGTTGTTTAGATTAATTGGTAAGCAGCAAAGTGTGAAGTGCTAGAAAACAAAGGTTGCAGTGATATGAAGAAGTAGCAAGTAGCAACCAAAGCTAACCGAACCAACAAGGGAAGGAACATCACAAGAAATGGTCCCACTAACCATTGGACAAGAATGTCTGCCCCTTCATTATGTCGAGAGGCTCAATCCTCCTAATCGATTCCAAGTGTTATTAATGCAACTTAATGCCTCTTCAATTCTCCTGTCTACAACAAAAGGGAGCAATAACAAACCTCTTTTCTCTTATTTCCTTTTCACTGTATAAAACTTCCAAGAAAAAAAATAATAAAAGTTATATATTTTTCATATAAGCTAGAATGACTTATTTTAGATAAACTAATACGTTTCTTCTTCTTCACTTTAATGTATACATATACTACATAGAGTTGAAATAATATTGATATTAACCATATACACATATAAGACTCACTTTATCTAAAACTAGCAAAGTGATATAGAAAACTTGTTAAATACATGTTGAAACTCTAAAACAACAAATAATTGAGTATGAGTTCAATTTATAATCAAACATGTTAAAATATTTGTATTATGATAAAACAAGATTAAATATCTTTGTTATTGTCGGTATCGATCCAAACTCATTTATGTGATGGTCCACTACAACTCTATAACTATGTTGACATTAATTTGATAAAAATATATATTTAATTATAGTTATTGTAAAGAACATAGACTAAGTTCAACGGGGGATTAATTGAACAATCAAGATTTTCTTTGAAAATTTGAGCTTAGATTGAATTTTTTGAAAAAAATCAATTGATTCAAATATTTTAGGTTACAAAACAACACATTAAAAAACCAATCAACCAATCAAACTATTTTTAATAAGGTGATTAATTTGTTAATTCTTGTTCCAATCAAGAAAACTTAAAGAATATGGATAACAAAGTTATAGAATGATCCTAATATTAATTACGTATTTTCTAATTTTTAGTTGTTTCTCTTTATAGAGGTGAATAACCTAAACAATATAAGAGATATTCATTATCATATCCTTTGTTTTCCTTTTACTCTTTTGTTAATCTTTTGTTCTCTTTTGTTCATATCTGTTCTATTTTATAATAAACATACATAATGTAGAAATTAAAAAAAGGAAAAGAAAGATCACATGTTCAACTTTTATACTGGTTCACTCTTTTATAAGAGCTACAACTAGTTTCTCAGCTACACCAGCTAAGATTCCACCAAAACAAGTCTTTTACAACACACAAATACTCTATGAAAAACACTCTTGAACCCTACAAGAGTATTTTATCTAACATAATCCGAAATTACCTTACTGCAATTGAAAATCCTATCCAATCACAATCTAACACTACATAAAACAAATGAAAGACAAGAAAAAATCACGTGTCTAGCCTATCAAGTATCAGAACACAAGATTCGCATCTACTGTAAATAGAGTGTCTAGTTTCTCGGGTTGTGAGCTAAACATTGTAAAATTTTCACTTTGTGAAGTATACCCGGTGATTTTTCATTGTTATCTCTTTGGGAGATTCTTTCTCATATCTTAAGATGTCTTAGTCTCATGGGATATTAAGAATGATGTACCTGGATAGGTCTAAATACTTGTTGTACCTGGAGAGTCTCTGTACTCGTTTGTTGTTAGAGAGGTGTTAAAACTCGTTGTACTTAGTTACGTTTGTGTACTTGTTGTAGCCAAGTGTTTTGGTTAGTAAAAGATTTAAAGAATTTACTTAAATGGACTGGATGTAACTCAACTTAAGTGTGATAGGGTGAATCATTATAAATATGTGTTTTACTTTTCTCTTTTTCTTGATTGTTAGATGTTGCTTTTGTATTGTCTTTTAATTCATATATGCTCCATTCAACCATCTTTCTGAAACCAATTATTCCTACAACTAAGAGAATAAACAGACTCATACAAACATAGACTCACAGATACATTATATAGATTAAATCTTCATTCAATAAAATTCATCAAATACTTTCGTCTAAGCTACATTTACATTTACTACTCATACATACATCCAAACTAATGGAAGCGTCAAAATACATTTTTCAGATACAACTCCCTATCGGACCTAAGACACCCATTCACAACTCCTTAGGACGAGAATATTTCATAAACAACTCAAAGTAACAACAGTTTAATGAAACATTCTCAATACATAAAATGATTTTAGTTTATAAATTTACTTTATTTTCCTTATCTTTTTAGTATTTATGGAAACACTTATACAAATTAGACTTAAGAATTTAATTTTGATACATTGTTAGATTAAAGAATTTTATATTTTCAATAAATTAGAAATTATTGCATATATGATTTTTAAAACTAGTTATTGTAAAACAAATAATTTAACTACACACAATAACTCATGATTAAATAATAATATATTTTTGTCACTAAACAAATTCACTAAGTTAAGATGAATATTTTATGAAATGAAAAAAGAAATGACATATCCTACAAATATAGTAACAAATAATAGTTATTGGAGGTCAAAATAGAATAGCATACACACACAAAAATAATAAGATTGAACCAACAATTCTTATAAATGGAGTTAAAAAGGGATTGCAATGTAGATGTCATTTTCAGTCAGTTAGATAAGCATAGAGAGATTTGGTGAAGGTGTTGATGAGTGACAATCTAAGTTGCAACAACTTTTCCTGTGGATCTGAAAGGATTTTGCATCTTGCATAATCTTCCTAGATTAATAATAGTTGCCATTAAGGGACATAACTTAGTTTTGAATTTGTGAGGGAAATATTAGTTAAGATAGTGTTCAGATATTTGTCTGATTGTACAAAGTTGAAAATGACTTTTGATGAAGTGGCATCCTAATCTGTACCTATTTTTCTTTTTAAGAGTTTTTTTTATTGCCACTTGTTATGAGGTTTGACCAATGAGAGGGTCTCCAAATGCCAAGCATTTAATGCTTTGCATTGCAAGTTAGAATGATGCACCTAAGAGGAGGAAAAGACAAGAAGAAGAGTACAACTCAGACATGTCTCATTGTCCCCTTCATTACCATCTCAAAGCAAAGTCATGGTAAGCTTTGCTTATAGCTCTTTTTTACTTTTCAATTTGAAGAAACTGATAATTCAGATTAAAAAGTAATGATTCAAGTTATTAAGTTTACACATTTTTGGTTTGACTATTAGTTCTCATAATATTTCATTTTTTTGGTTTGATATTACTTTTAGCTTTTTAATATATCTATTTTATTTTGCTATTATAACATTGTTTCCATTTTAATTAGTTCTCTTTGAAAAAACGTTTGATAGAGTCTAAAAATAAATAATCTATAATTAGAGACAAAAAAAATGTATTACCAAAATTAAAGTAAGAAATTTTCACAAAAACTAATTAAAAGTCTAAAAGATTGTTTTAGGAATTACAAAATAAAATATGAGTGTTTTTCTCAGAAAAAAAGTATATTAAACCTTAACTCAATTTTAATAAAGTTACATTCATTTATATACTATAAAATCTTTCTAAAATCTTTCTATCTTTAATCAAAGTAAGAAATAAGTTAAGGGCTTAGACTTGATATTTAAAATTGTGAATTAAAGCAAGCATCTTCCATCTACACTTAACAACAAAGGTGATTTGTGTGAGAATGTTTGTGAACAAGGGAAAGCTAGTGAGTTAAAAGCACTTTTCTGACGTGAATCACAGAAAAGAATAAAGCCATAGGTGTAGGAACCAGAAACAGGTGGGTCAAGCAGAGCAAATGCTTGTGTTTGACTAAACTTTGACTTCAACTCTTCAGGATCAAGTTTCACTGCAAATTTAATCCAAATTTTCAGGAAAAATAATGATGCTTCTCTGTTGCTGACATACACAAATATTATCACTAATGAATATCTATTTTTATTTAACTGATAATTTAAATGAGTTGAGTTCTGAAAATCTTAAGGTTTAAATATTGCTTACAAAATACTTTAAATTATTCACTATAATATTATCATTATATTAACAAATGAATTTTAACTTAAGTTTTTGTATAATGCATGGCGTACTAGCATATATGCTTTTCTTTCCAATGGGGAAAGACAATTTTTTTCAAAATATTATAATTTTTGTATATTTTTTAGGACAAATATTTAACTTTAAATAGACATTATTTAGCCTGTAATATATAGAACTACGATAAATATTAATCTAAAAATATCTGGTATACGTTTGATGTTGTTTCCTTGAGTCAAAAGTAGAAGAAAACAAACAATGAACTGCATAAAGTGGCTGAAGTGATTATTTGTTCCAGACCACATGATTTCTGAACTGAGCCTTTCTTTTACTTTGTTCCAAAAGGGACACATATTACCTCATGTTTATCTTAATGGCATAATTTTTCTCTTTAATTTCTTGTAGTTAAAGTGGTAGTCTTATTTATTGCTTCACCACTAGGAAAATAAAGTTTTAAACCACGTTTGAAACAAGTTTATAACAGTAATTTTAGAGTCAGGATTGAAATAATGAGGATTTGAAATGTTACTCTTTTTTTTCGATGCAAGGTGATTTTTTTTCATGATTGTTGCAATTTTCATCATTGTTTAATTAAAAGCAATTTGAAAATGAAAAAAGTATTTAGATAGAGAAAAACAAAGTCTAAATGTTTCTTTTTTATGTTTTTGGATACTTTTAAACAACAGTTGATATAAAAATTATTATTGAAAGTGTCTTACGATGATTGTTTCTGAAACAACAGTTGTCATATTTTTTTAATTGTTTCCATTTTATAGATTACTTAATACCTGCATTTAGAAAGTATTTTTATACCTACAAAAACAAATATAAATGATGAAGATCCTTCTTGGAAGAGTAAAAAGGAAGCAATTTTCATGGAAGAAGATGATAATTTTCATGGAAGAAGATGATTAGATGAAAAAACTTGAAGAGATGTTGAAGAGTGTCATGTTTTAGGCTTCTAAGAGAAACTAAACTTCTTCCTCTTCTTCGATCTTCTTAATCAGAGACTTTCTCATAAGTCCTATAAAAAGAGATAAATCACAAATACTAAAAGTAGGGTGACTGACAACATATTTAAGAGGATAATCTAGTGTATATGCATTATTATTTATTCTTTTGAAGACTTGGAATGGACCATCTATTAGAATTAAAGGTCGAGTTCAAGTGCTGTGAATTGAACTATCAAGAATTTAAAAAATTGGAATGAATCTTTAATGAGAAAATCAATTTCATAATTTGGTTAAGTTCTTTTTAATATGTTAAAAAAGGAAAACAATAACTAAAGAACAGATAAAAATTATGAAAAATAACAAGAGATAAAAGAAGAAATTCACAATAATTTTATACTAGTTTACTCTTATGCAATAGTTACATCCAATTGCTCGACTACATTAGTCAAGGTTCCACTAAATCAAAATGTTTACACAACAACAACTATACAAGAAAACATCAAGAACGTCAAGAGCAAGACACTAAACCAGTAACACCCATGATACATGCACTTATTAGTTTATTAGGAGTGAAATTTGACCTAATTTTTTAGTTATTGTTCCAAATTGCATGCATAAAAAGATATTTGGTGGCTTCTTGAACTGAAAAACAAAAAGAAAAGTTGAGAGCTGGAAAAAAATAGTGAGTCCGAGATATGTGAAGAAGAAACAAGAGTAAAAGAAAGCCTAAAATAACTCACTTTCACTTATTGATGCATGACCTAGCTTCTACTAATTGAATGTGTTGTTTCAAACATCTTGGAGTGATTATTTTTCTTCACAATTCAACTTGAGTTTTGATTTTGTTTAGTACTCACAGTCTAGAGGTATTATATATTATTAGAAAATTATTAAATAGTGTTCCCGCCGGTTGACCGGGATCGTCTTTGCGCGTGGCTTGTCCTCACAAGCTAGGGCACATTCGTTTTACTCCGTCTGTAAGTACCTGAAAAGAAGTGAACAAAGGGGCGCCCTCGCGGCCGTTTGCACTCCATCGATCAAGTCAGCTAGCGAGAAACATCAAAGGTGACACACCCTCTGGAGGTGGTCGAAAATAACTGTGCTGGAATACTAAAACTGGGTTTCCCTAATTGCCTTGTGCTCACAATGGGTGCGCAGTGAAAACAACTAGGGTTTGTGCTCTGTGTAACTGTGAGAATTAGGTCAAAACTCGGATCCCCTTTCAAATGCCTCAAGGTCCCTTTTTATACATCTCTCATGTTTAAAGCGCATTGAAAGCATATAAAAACATTCCTTGGAACATTCAAATCTTAACTGAATTAACTTTCACTCCTAAGAAGGCCACACGCATACCTTGGCAAACTTTCACTGAAACCTTTAATGAGCACGTGCGCATTGCCACGTGCCCTTCTGACTTGATCATTATTCTGCGCAGAGGGTCTCACAGCGCCGCAACCCAACTTAGGGTTATTCCATTGTGTGAGCCCTCTTTCCTTCGAAGTGCTTCTGGCATGTGGGTTGACTTTCTGGGTGCCAACTCATGCGTCCCAATTACTAGTTACTCGCTCTGGGGGTGTATCTACCTTTCTCTCGCACCATGCATGTGGTTCTCCCCTGGTCATGGCCCTCTCATGGGTCGTATCTATCCCAGGGTCTCCCAGCAGTGGCGTGGGTACTTCACGAGTCAAGATACCCCCTATTGGTGCTAGAACTTATGGCCTTGAAGCCACCTTTTTCTTCTCCTTGTTATTGTTCTGGACTGTCGAGGCTCGAAGCCTCCTTGTGATGTCTTAGCTTGGCAATGCTTTACCTGGCGACGCCTCTCTTTAGGCGACGCCTTTCTTAGGCGACGCCTCCGCAAGGCGACGCCCTACCCTGGCGATGCCCTACCCTGGCGATGCTCCAAGCAGTCAATCTGGTGACTTTCTTTCCCCCTGTGGGCCCCACGAGTGGTCCTACCATATGTTGACTTTGACTTGAGTGTTTTGGTAAATGCTCAGAGACGGTATAAATAGAAACTAATTTTAGAGACAAAAAATAACTAACTACTATATTAACTAAATTATATACTATTTTAGAGACTAAAAAAATTATTGGTATGTAAATTAATTTCTATTATTGATAAATAGTTTCTAAATTGGTATCTAATTAGCTAACAAGGTTTTAACTACCAATTATTTAGATTCTAAAGTTGGTAGTTAAAACATCGCTAACTAATTAGATATCAATTTAGAAACTATTTATCAATAACAAAAACTAATTTAGATACCAATACTTTTTTTAGTCTTTAAAATAAAATTTAACTTAATCAATATAAAAACTAATTAATATAATAACTAATTATTTTTTTTATCTCTATTTAATTATTCTTTTGTAGTAATATAATTTTTTTTACATGCTTGTTTCAAATTGTGCCTTAATTTTGTTGCTTCTCTTTTCGGAATTCCTTTGAGTTTTCTCATTAATATTTTTATTGATGTTATACCTATTCAAATTGTGCATTTTTCATTAAATTTCAATTAGTAATGTACTTTCTTTCATTTATAAAAAACAATCTGAAGGGAAGTCATATTTTTCTATAGTTATGATATGAATAAAGAGGGGTTATACCGTAATAAGTTAGGTGTTTCTTGCACCCCATCAAAGTTCTTCCTGTCACCCCATCAAATAGGTAAAAAGACCAAAATGCTTCATCTAATCCGGTATCTTTCGGGAAAGCTCTTTTCATAATACATTCTAAAAAAATTATTCCAAAAAACACATTCCAAAATGTATTATACATGTTTCGGAAATTTTATTCTGATTTTTTTTTTCAGAAAATGCTTTCCAGAATTTTCAGAAAATATTTTCCATAGTACACTTATAAATTTTGGAAAGGGGTGTCTAGGAAGATTCCGAAAAACACTTATTAGTTATGTCCTTATAGTTACAATATTTTCCTTCTAGCTTTATATGCTTATAAACATTTCATTTTAATCTCATCACATCTTTCTTTTAGTTCTTACAGTGAGGATTAAAAAGAGAGCATTATCAAAACATGAATTTTTAAGCATAAAAGTTAAAGAAAAACAAATTATAACTACAAGAACCAACTAAGTAATTTAACCTAGAGACGATTAAGAGCTTAGGGGCCTGCATCTTACCCTTTTGGATGGACATATCAGGCAGTTTAAATTTGTCAGTGATTTCTGATAGAAAATTCACCAAAAACTATCCCATTGAGTACTTAAAAACAACTTGAGATTTCATAGCGACAAGTATACTTTGTCTTCAATTGATTGTAAGGATTATGAGCATTTTAATAGTGAAGACAGGTCTTGTTTGACAAATATTTCCAAACAAATTTAACGGTAAGATCTAGGTTCCAACCATGATACTAAGTATGGTATTATTTACGATACGAATGGTACATACAAATGAGAATAATATTTTTATTCTTGTATCATAGTTGTATCGTGTGAATTGTATTAAAAATCGTATGAATCGCAACGATTTTGTATTGCAATTTGGATTTTATTTTGGATTTAGGTGTAAACAGGTCAAATCACTTGAATTGCTTTTATAAAAAGTCTAATTTTATAAAAACTCTAATGTTAATTTTCTTACCCGAGAAACAGCACCATTAACAAAAGTACTATTTTTTTTTAGGAAAAACAAATCGGAGAGATTTTTGTTGCGGGTGTCTTCATTTATAAAAGATGAGTATATTAAATATTTTTTCTTTCATTTAACAAAAAAATTGGACTATATAATCCAGCCTAATTCAACCATTATAATATTAATCTAGTCTAACCAAATATTAACATAATATGACGAGTGATACAATTTTGAATGCAATTGTGATTATTAATTATATTCTTACATGTTTATGTCTTATCTTATATTTTTTAAATATTTATAAATTTTACTATTTATAATATAAAACGATCTATGAAATAAAACGATTCCCAATTCAAAATAATATAAGTTGTCTTATTCATGATAAGATTCCCAATTCAACTACCATAGTTCTAACTACACTAAATCTTATTACTATTGAGTATTCAAAATTGATCACCTATTTAGGACGACAATGTCATGCTTAATACATGTATAAAGTAGGAACCTCCTTTTATTTTGCCAAAAGGCTATTACTCTTACAAATGGCAAATTTCTCATGAGAAATCCAGCAAAACAGTGAGTGAGTGAGTGGAAGCAACGTCTTATGCCAAAACAACCTCTAGCAAATAAAACCAAAAGAGGAAAAAATGAAAAGTTTTACATGAACAGAAAGAAACTAATACATCTAGATAAGCTCTTTTGCTGCAGCAATAACAGCTTCCTTAGTGATACCGAATTCTTTGTATATTTTTCCTGCTGGAGCACTAGCTCCAAAACGATCAATACCTATGGCTTTTCCCTTAGATCCAACAATTTTCTCCCACCCAAATGTTGATCCTGCCTCGATGCTAACTCTGGCTGATACAGCAGCAGGCAAAACACTCTCCTTGTATGCTTCTGACTGCTCATCAAAAAGTTCCCAAGAAACAAGGGAAACAACTCTAACAGTCTTCCCTTCCTTTCTCAGGTCCTCAGCAGCTTTGGCAGCAATTTCCAATTCAGAACCTGTTCCAATCAAAATGGCATCAGGCTTGTTTCCAGTGGAGTTGTCTGAAATGGTGTAACCACCCTTTTCAACGCCTTCGATAGAAGATCCCGGAAGATTGGGCAGTTTCTGCCTGGAAAGGGCAAGGATGGAGGGTCTCTTCCTGTTGAGCACCGCAACTTTGTATGCCCCAGCTGTTTCATTGCCATCGGCAGGACGGAGCATCAAAATGTTCGGCATTGCCCGGAAGCTTGCCAGGTGCTCTATAGGTTGGTGGGTTGGACCATCCTCTCCAAGTCCTATTGAATCATGAGTCATGACATAAATAACCCCAGCCTCAGATAGCGCAGAAAGCCTTATGGCACCTCTCATGTAATCAGTGAAAACAAAGAAAGTAGCACAATACGGAATGAGTGCAGGGCTGTGAAGAGCAATGCCGTTGCAGATTGCTCCCATTCCATGTTCCCTAACACCAAATCTAACGTTGCGTTCTGCTGGAGTATCCTTTTGGAAGTCCCCAAACATTTTTAGCAAGGTCATGTTGGAAGAAGCAAGATCTGCACTACCCCCAAGCAGACCCGGAAGAACCTTTGCAAGGGCATTAAGGTTTTGCTGAGACAGATTTCTGGTGGCATCAGCTGGGCTCTCTGGAGTGTATGTCTGATACCAAATTGAAAAAGGTAATCAATTTATACTCCAGACACAACTCACTGTCAGCTTTTGCATGCAGATATGTTAAAAATAAATAAATAACATGATATCAAACCGTGATACTCACTAACATCAGATTCATTATCAATTTTTGCACATTACATTACCTTCAAAGTTATCTCCACATAAAGATGATGAACAAATAATCCACAAGTTCAAAAATTACTAACCGGAAGTGCCTTCTCCCATCCAGCAGGCAATTCACCATTGATTATAGATTTTAGTTCCGCAGCTTCTTCCTTGTATTTCTTTTCATACTCGGCAAACTTAATATTCCACTCAGCTTCAAGTGCAGCACCCTCGGGGATGTGGCGACTCCAATGTCTGCAGACAGACAAGCAATTCTTATTCAGTATCATTTATATACTGAGTAGTGTAGCAGGTAAAAATAAATCTCTAAACCCATAATCCATACTTTTTGACATCCTCGGGCACATGGAATGGCTCATATGGCCATCCAAGGTTCTGCCTTGTGGCATCGACTTCTTTGGCACCCAGTGCACTTCCATGCACACTGTAGGAGTTAGCTTTGTTGGGAGAACCAAAACCAATGGTTGTTGTGACCTGTTAAATGGAACTAATCAGTAAATGACTAACCATTAACACTTGATAAACTGCCCCTTAATTTACTGCATTAGTTTCACTCCAATAGCTCCAGCTTCTCAAATTATGTACATACAATGCAGTATTTAGTAACAGAAATCATGTCTGTAACTTAAAAGGATTCCCTATAAATAATGACAGATTATGACAGTTTTAATAAAAAGACATCTATCTTGCCTATTACACTAACCTTGATTAGTGTGGGTTTGTCTTTGACAGATTTTGCTTCCTCAATGGCAGCACGAATATCATCATAGCCATTATTTCCGTTCTTCACCCATATAACATGCCATCCAAGTCCCTCAAAACGACTATCAACACTCTCGGTGAATGCAATCTCTGTGTTACCATCAATAGAAATGTGATTGTCATCATAAAACGCTATCAGCTTCCCCAGTCCCCAGTGGCCAGCAAGTGAGCACGCCTCATTTGCAATACCCTCCATTTGACAACCATCACCCAGTATAGCATATCTGCATAAAACAGACGCCATTAGCAAATCACCACACAATTAAAACCTTGCAAGTTGCATAAGATTTAGCTATTTTACGTGTAATGATCAACAATCTCATTATCGGGCTTGTTGAATCTCGCAGCCAAGTGCTTCTCCGCAAGGGCCAAACCAACAGCATTGGCAATCCCCTGACCAAGAGGACCTATGAAAATTGGAAATAAAAGATGGATAAGTGAACAAAATCAAAAAGAAAAAGAATCACTATTCCACACTGCGCAAACTCAAAAGCATATCAAACCTGTTGTCACTTCAACTCCAGGAGTCTCAAAATTCTCTGGGTGTCCCGGGGTTCTGCTCCCCCATTGTCGAAATTGCCTCAAATCCTCTTCCTAAAAAGTCAAAGCGCCCTCAAACACAACAATTTCACTTCAGTAAGGATCAAAATATACACAAAACTCATCCAGTCATCACACTTCCCACAAACAGATAAAAAACAACACACTGAAAACAAACACAACCCCATTACAAAAAGGGAAAAAAAATAAACATTCTTTACAAACTAGCATTCCTAGATCTGCTTGTGCCCACTCAACCCCAAAACCCCAAAATAAAACCTTCATCCTAAAATCCAAATCTCCCTACATAGTTATATCGCAAATATTTTAGATAAACCTCTAAAACAATTAGAAAGTCTAGTATACGGCGATTTTTGATTTGATACAAATCCTTATTGTAGAGATTACAAATGACAAACTATCATTTCATTTAATTGTGATGCCCAGAATCTGACATGTTTCTTGGACTGAATAACATGAAGCCCAGAAATATGGATGGATTGAATACTACTTAATAGAAATATAAATTTTTAACTTTATCCACCTCGTGAAAAAACAAAATCAATATTTTTTTTCTTGTAGGAATAGCTTTCCCAAAAGCATAAAACTTTAACGGATCCGAGCCACCCCATATGGATTTCCTCTTTCCCCATCCTTACCTTGACACTATCGAAGCCAGCGAGGTGCAGCAAGGCGTACTGGAGCATGCACCCGTGACCCGCGGACAAAACAAAGCGATCCCGGTTGAACCACTTAGGATTTTTGGGGTTGTACTTCATGGCCTCGTCGTAGAGTACATGACCCATTGGGGCGCATCCCATGGGGAGACCCGGGTGGCCGGAATTCGCCTTCTCGACGGAGTCGATGGCGAGGAAGCGGATCGTGTTGACAGACTTCTCCACAAGCGCGATGTCAGAAGTGGCCTTCTCAACTGTCTTGAGGGGAACCGAGGCGCGCACTGGGGCTGCACGGCGGCGGAGGGAGAGCGGGGCGGTGGGAGGGGCGGGGCGGAGTGAGGGGGAGACGCGGAGGGAGGGGCAGTGGGAGGAGGAGAGAGGGGTGGGGCGGAGGAGGGCTTGGGAGAGGGAGAGGGAAGAAGAGGAAGCCATGGTTTCCAGTGATACGGCAGAGGGAGAGAAGACGAGGTGGCCGGCGGGGAGGGAGGAGAGTGGCGGAGAGAATGAGAGTTTTCTGATATATACGAATCAGTGTTTTGAATGTACTTTATTAGTTTGACCTACTAATTAAGCATGAGTGGTAATTAAAAACACTTCACTTCGGTTCGCTCACAAAACTATCCTACCAACCCCCAATACATAAAATATAAAAGAAGGGATAGTTAACTATGTTTTAATTTTTTTTTGTAATTTTGGCAAGATTAGTATATGATATTAAAATGGTCAAATGCACTCTATTTAAAAAAGTTTTTCTTTAAAATTAGATAATATTTCAATAATATATGTAATGTAAAAGTAAAAGTAGTAAAATGTATTTTTTTTTTTAAATTTATACTAGTTTATTTGTTAACCAAGATTATGTCACGTTATTGATCAAGTTTTACTCGATAGATGATCATTGTTGTTTAGTAAAATAAAATGATTTTAATATAGATAGTCTAAGGTGGTGTTAGACAATCTATATTATTCATTTTTCATGTTGTGTCTGTCCTCGTAGACTTGAGAGTTGTATTAAATGCTTTTCACACAACATTCTATTTGAATGAACATTTTGATATTCAATATAACTTATCATGCTTAGGTCAAATTACTTTATCTCAACTAAAGTAAAAGTCAGGATTGTACGAGAGACCGATGGACTATGCAACAATGATATACTATCCTTTCATTGAAATTGTTGGTGTAAAGTAGTTTTGACACACTTCTCAATAAACCTTTTGATGTTGACATTTTTTATGAGATCCTCTTGATGGTCAAATAAAAGAGCATTCTCTATAAACATAGTAAAATAATTTATATGTTAAGAGCATTATTATGTAATCTTTCAAAACTCATCTTATCATTTATCAGAAGCATAGCATACATAAATATGTATGCAAAGTGTTTTGTGTATGTTGTCGTCAAACAAAACATTTTTTGTTTATCATCCTTAGATGAAACATTATATCTATTGTGATATGATATTAAACAAATTTATGTTTTAACACTTTGTTGTAAGCGCTTAATCAAAATAACTTGTATTTTGTTAATGTCTCCTCTAACATAATGGATATAAGATAACATATATAACATGCATACGTATTGCGAGCATGTTGCAAAAAAAATCTAACATGTAACTTATTATAAACATTGTTAGTCTACTTGAACATCAATTCCATAAGTTTAAGTAAGTTCATTACATAAATAAGTATATAAACATGACTCACCTTATCTTCATAAATTAAGTTCATTGCATAAACAAAATTAAGGACATGGAAAATTGATGCAAGAACTCTTGATTTCAATAGTATCAAGGTAAAAATGTTTCAATCTATATGAATTATGGTACTTTAAAGATCACTAAAACAAATCAAAAGGTGAATTATGATACTTAAAAGATCACTAAAACAAATCAAGAACGAATTAATTTTTTTTTTCTCAAAACATTTATAGATAAAAAAATTGAAAAGTAGAAAAATTTGCAAGCAAAAGATAACTTATTCAAAATTGAATTTTAATTAAATAAAAATATTTTATAATAAACTATCTTCAAATTAACAGGATTTATTTATGAAAAAAAATGAGAAATAATGTATTAAAATAAACCGGTGGAAGAAAGAAAATAAAAAGAAGAAAACAAAATCCTTGGACTTCACAATACAAATTTTCTAAGAAAAAGACACCTAACTTTCAATTTGAGTTTGCATTAATTATTTTTCATTATATATGGGGAGAAATTGTTAGAATTGGAACAAAACAACTAAAAAAAATTAAAATAAATATTTCTCATAAATAAAATAAAATACTGAAAAAACATAATTTTATAACCGATTCACTTTATATATATTGTAATTTAATTTATAAAACAAAAAAGTATTGTAAATTTAGAAAGAGGGGTTTGTTTGTATTTAACTAAAATGTACTATAAATAGAAATATTGTTACAATATATCTTAATTATAAATTACCATGCACAATGAGATAATGAGTTTTATTTTAAAAATATGCATAAAATATTTTTAATTAATTAAATAATAATACTTGAAGCCAATACCCTTAGTAGGACACACACATCAATGTTTCGGTATTGCTGCGCACGTGACAACCTCCTAACCGGTTTTGTTAGGTAAGAAGGTTGGTGAAAATCAAAGAAAACCAAATTATTTTATTTTAACATTAATTACTTTATTACGATAATATTTTAAAATTTTAACTATAAAATTATGTAATCTTAAAATTTATTTATTAGTTTATATATTAATATTATTATAAAAAAATAATAAACTCAAATGAAATTATTAGATTGTGTTAAATCTTTAGTATATTTTTCATTTTTAATATAATTTTAATTAAAAATTCGACTATTAAATTTGTACAGCATTGATAAAATTTACTAATATTTAAAATTAATTATTAGTAATATGTTAATCTAAGATGTTGAAGAGAATGTCTGTGTCTTCTTAATTTCAGTTATTTATCTTCATTGATAGAATTATTTATATTGAAAGGAATTAAAGCCTATATATTATTTTTTTTTAAAGTAAGGTAATTAAAAAGTATAATGCAGAACAAAACTTACCTAATACAATTATTGATGATCTCTAATTAAATTTAGTACTTATTTCTCTAAATACATCACTTATTAAAGAAAAAAATTAAATGAGTTGATTGAAAAACACTACTAATTATGCATAGTATTATTTTTTACTTTAAACTTATATTTCCCTTTTTAAAATATTAATTTCTAGACTTTAATTCACTTCAATATTAATGGTGGTATTGACTTTGAATTCAAGAAAAAGAAATTCTTCAATTTCCAAGATTATTAGATTACTAAGAACTCATTTTAAATATTGCATTATTAATTTTAAAACTTTAAAATAATTTAGTGATTATACTTTAGCAGCTAGTTGACATGTATCTATAATAATTAAAACTGATTTTAAGAAGCAAGTGATATTATGAGCAACAATTGATAATAACGTTCTATTTTAATTATATTTTATATCATTTTCGACTTTTAATTGATTGTAAAATTAAATAAATGCATACGAAACTAAGAGATATAAATTTATTAAACTGGATTGGTATGAAAACTAGAATAAGACTATCTACCACAAATACAACTTTATTTTAAATAATCCATGAAAATTTACAAAAATTCATAAAAATATATAAATTAACCAATTATAAAATAATTTTCATATTCCATTATTTTTTTTCTATTGTTAAAACTAGGGATTGTACAATGAGTCAGTTCATTTTAATCTGATTTGTCATTGACTTATTAAAAATGGAACATGAAACTGTCAAGGTTGTAATGAATAAAATTAGTAACCTATCCAGAGAGTGGGTAAACCGCCATATTTTTAATATTTTTTTTTATAATTATTTTGTTTTAATCTATTTACTTGGTTGTGTATATTTTTTAAATAATAAAAAAATAGAAAAAAACAATAAAATTGAATCAAATTTTAATATTCTTATAAAAAAAGTTTTAACACCTAACAAAAGAAAATAAATACCAATAATATTTAATAAATAAAATAATTTATAAAAAAATTAATGATAAATAAATTTTTTATATAAAATATTCATCAGCACCAATTTTAATTTTAAAAACATAAAATTATTTTTTTAAAATGTCAATAATATAAAAAGATAAATCAAATAATATTGACGAGTTTAAAAATTAATTTACTAAAAAAAACTACTTATTTATTTATTTATTTATTTATATTTAACAGTCTTTGTTGCACACGTGGCCCATCAAGATCACAAGGGTCAGTATAACTAACCCTTCAATTTAGCACTTTATGCCCTTAACCTTTTTCTTTCCCACTTTCCCATTCATCAATAGTGCAAAAAACTACAAACTATGACATCATCACTACGTTTTCTTTTTCATTTTAAAATGATTTAATTTTCAATCACATACCATAAAATTGTGGGTTGGTGGATAATTTATCTTCATGTGTTGCTAAAAGTCTAGCTATAATAATTTTTAAAAGAAAGAAAAAAATCACACGTTTCAACCCATTGCTATATAATAATACAGAAACTCATGCAATAATGGAACGTTCAAACTCTATCTTATATATTCTTTTATATGAAACATATATTATGCTTAATGCGTTTGAATTGAAAAGAAAAAGATAGAACAGAAGCATGATTTCTTTGAATTAACCTACAATTCTTGACTCCTCCCACTCTTGAAGTTGATGTTTCTTCACGAATGAGACTCCTCAAATTGATGTTTCCTATGCCTTTTATTATATAATATTCATTCTGAAGTATTGTTAGGATTATGACAGACAGAAAGAGGAATATTTGGACTAAAAATTGTATGCATTATTGAAAATAATGTAGAAAGTAAAAAAAAATTGAATAAGTTTGTTAGTAATTTGAAAGAGATTTGATTAAATAAAAAAAAATCATGTGTTAATAGTATACATTTACAAAATAGAAAATTAGTGACGACTCGTACGTGGGATAACATATTATAAGTGGTCTAATAGCGGGTGATCGGATAAATTCAAGAAATTCTCGTTAAGATATGCTCAAAATTGCTCTGATATCATATTACAAAGTGGACTTTAAGTCTAACTCAACTCTTAAAACCGGTTCATGATGTGAGGTTTGCACTCACTTATATAAAATGAATTATGTGGGATCTTCAACAATTACATATGAATGTAATTTAATGTAAAAACATGAGAAATATAAATTAAAACAAAAATAAGTTTCAAATTACAATGAAAATAAGTTATTATAAAAAAATTTAGTTTGATAAAAAGGTAAATGAAGAGAATTACCTTAGTTCGTCTCTCAGTTATTAGCCAACAATATATTTCTAATACAATTTTTAATATATTTTTATAAATTTTTTGTTGTGTAAAATATGTAGCACTGGGATATAAATATATTTTTTTTATTTTCACAAATTTCAATCCTGTTAGTGAAGTAATAGTTACGTAATTGCTTTTCTGTTATGTGAGTTTAATTCTATAAAACTCGTATATAAAAAAATACAATATCTTTCCCCTGCTTTCTCTTTAACATGGCGCTTGATACATATTAACAAATCTATTTACGAATAGATTAAAAAAATTGGTATGGTGAGATTTTAATATTTCTGAAGACATAATAAAAGAAAGAGTACAAAAGGAAGGGTGAAGCATGAATTGTTAAATAATTTTATTAAGATAAATCACTGATAATTCAATTATTTATTTTATTTAAATCAGTATAGGCTTTTGATTCAAAGATCATTAATAAAAAATAGAAGATCTCGAACTTACACTTGATTAAAGAAGTCTTTACTTTTTACAAAATCATTTAAATTTCATTATTTTTTTTCTTCAACTTTTTAAACCTTTTCATATTTCAAATTTATGGCACACTCTCCATATCTCTAGTAAAAATAATGGTTTAGGCCTTTAATGTAGATTACAAGTACAATAATTTCTAAAATATATGAATACTAAATTTCAGCTAAAAAAATATAAAAGATTAAAATGTCACAACGAAGATCGAATTATATGTTTATATTTTGAAGAACTGTAAATAATTTTAATTATCTATAAACATTCGTGTGTATGTAGTCTTAAATTGTTTAATGTTATCTTTGTATTTCCTTTTTCAATTTATTCAATTGCTTTAAAATTATTGAAATGCTTTGCCATGCATTAAACATGGTTAAAAACTTTTGTAATTAATAGAAACCTAATTAAAAAAAGTGTTTATTCTAAAAAAAATCAAACCAATAAATTTGATGCCTACCTAGACCTGTTCAATTAAGAGAGTTAACTACTTTCATTTTTGTACAGTAATTTTTTTTAAATTACTGAATAATCAGGTACATGTATTTGCCAATATGAGTAGGTAAAAATCTATTATATCTTAGGATGTTAACACAAATGACAAGTTCTAAATCAACATTAACAATTTTTAGCACCTGGCCTAGAGAATCATTGGATCTTGAACAAGTGTCAAAATAGAGGTACTGAATGTAAAGATATAAGTATATCAAATTGAAGATAATATAATTAAATGGAATAAAAAGGCAAAGTGGTTCTTATTGAAAATTTTAATTTAGTTTTTCACAAAGTTTTGATGGTAGTTAATTGATTCATAAAGCTGACCTCAGCTAACAGGGTAAGAATTGGTTGCTGTATTTATAAGGCATTCTGAATCCCATGGCAATGCAAACATACTAGTTGTGAGGACAAACGATCATAGCATCAGAAATCAATTGCTTTCTCATTCAACACTTGTTGTCACTACTGGTACCTCTCCAAAATGAAAGTAGAGGAATTTGTGTAAGCAAGGAGCCTATGAATCCAGAAGCAGATTGGTCTGGTTCATTCCCTTTAGTATCAAAATCACGCCAGAACTTGATTATATGGAGACTTTCTTCCTCTGTGGATCTTTGGACAACAATCCTAGAAGCATATCCTTTCTTTCTCATTTGATGGCATATCTCAGAAGGATTGTTTGCAGTGAGGGTGACCATGTATAGCCATCCCTTTTCTGACAAAAGACGGTCTGCAACCGGCAAAATTTTATCAATTACACTCCGGCCGTTCTCTCCCCCAGCCCAAGATGAGGTAATACCCTCAACACCAACTTCATCTTCAGGGGTAGGCACATAAGGAGGGTTCACAACCATAATATCAACCAACCCTGCCAGACGCTCCTCTAATCCAGCTGCAATATCTGTTATTACCAACTCAGCACCAACCCCATGTGCTTCCATCGTCTCACGGGTCACCTCCACTGCATGAGGGTTGATATCGGTTGCAATATAGTTTACACCACGACCTTCCTGCCCCAGAATAAGAGCAAGGGAAGTGATGACATATCCACTTCCACAACCTATCTCCATGCACAATGATGGATGATGTTCCAGCAAGTTACTGCGATCAGCTAGAAGAGCATCAACCAGTGCAAAAGAATCATCACATGGTTCATAAACCTCCTGATGGGAACTCACAAGGCGAATTTGAGCAGTTCTTGCTAACTCTTTGTGTGAAGCCTATCATTGAACAGATAACTGTCAGTAAACCTCAATGGTTCAATGCAATTCACAAGTAAAAAGGGTCTGGGGTAGTGGAAGTAACCAAGATTTTTGCCCACCATACCATTTACCGGTGTTCACTTTGGCAGTGATACACGAATGACCTTGTTGAATCCAGCTCTGACTTGCACTGGTCAATTTCAAGACAAAATTTACAATATCAATTTTCTTCCTACGCCTCCTGAGCCAGAAACGACAGAGTAATTTAGTTGTTGATATTAATATTAAGAAAAAAAAGAGTAGAAACAAGCAGCAAGAAAAAATAAACTAAAAAATGCACAATGCAGGGAAGCTAACGTAAGTAGATATATGTGAATCTTGTCCGGAACCATTATGCATTCACAAACACAGTCTTGTTTACCAATGTATAATATTTGACACAATTTAGTAGAAGAGAAGGTGCCTTTAACATGGTACCAGCAGTTTGAATCAAGCATAATTAAATCCATACATGTGGGTGGCTAACAAAGAATATTTGATGATGTACAAGTCTTCAAGTTTTCCAATTAACACACTGAAGTAGAGACACAAATAATAATCAAATACCTACTCTGTATCCCCCTGTAATAAACTTACAAGTTATATGAAGGGGAATAAGAAGATTGAAAAAAATCAGTGAAAAGTCGCATGATAGGAGAAATATGTCTGCAAAATTACATATATTTTCTAAGGTAGGATACCCTAGATAGAATGAAAAATAGGTACAAGCTATTCAGGGAAGAGCGTGACTAAATGGGCAAAAGAAATAGAGAAAACAAACTGACAAGTTTAGGAGAAAAAATTATCTCCATAAACAGGAATGTCACATGTAAATACAAGAAACTCCAGTTGCTTTGTCAATGAAACCAGGCATAAATCTGTTCAGACTGAGGATGTAAGTTGTAACACATCCTTGGCCACAAACTCATGCAGGATTCCATTGATTCCAATTGAGCTGCAAACAGGAGTCTTTTCTACTCCTCTCTCCTTTATATATTTCTTTCCTCCTCCCACATTTTTGCCTCACTGTACCTGCTAGCAAGCAAAACATAAATACCACTATCTTGAGGATCCATCTCAAGAAAAAGCTGCCTCTCCTATTAAAACATTACCATGAACACAACATGCAAAGAATGCTGCATCCTCAGTCCCCAATTTTTTTTTCTGCTGCTGCTTGACAAACGTAGTGTCCACCTCCAGAACATATACAGTCATCTGGGTTAGAATTTTTCCTAAGAATTAGTATTTTGTCTTTCAAACGTATGGCTGAGTGGCCATTACATGAAATGGGTTTAGTTCCTAGCTCAACAACATTAACCCATTCCCCAGGACATTTGTTCACATAAAAAAAATTCACCAGCGGTTCCACCAATGACATACTTTTTATCACCATTTGATTCAAAGTCATTGTCATTTCCATGCTGCAGGTCTTGACAAATGATAATAGGTGCTTCTCCCATAGAGAAATCCTTGTCAGAATCTAATCCTTACAATAATAGCTGCAAGTTGGGTTGTGCACATAAAAGAAAAGGTTTCTTCGATCTATTTTTGAGGTGGCACTGTGTGTTGTTCCTTTGAGGTTCAACTTGTGTCTTCCCTTGTTGACAATCTTTTCAACTTTGGATTTGTAAGAATGAAAACAAGGTATGTTATGCAATGAGAGAGAAAGAGAAAACAAGAGAGAGAGGCGGCAGAGGAAGGTGCAATAAAGTTCACAATGTGGTCATTGTTCCAAAAGAAAAGGGCCCTTTCAGCCACCTGAAAGTGTAAGCTGTTTATGCAGCATCCAATCTGCCAAAACAAAGGAACCTTGATCCTCTGGAACTCTACCATGTTAATTACTTCCAAAATTTCTTCCAGTTCACCAAGAAAGATCACCTCTTTCTGACTATTTGTTGCTGGTCAATATTTCAACAAACTCCTTATGACAATACTCGCTAACTTGGGCTCCTTCTCTATAAATTGCATAACCCAGTAGGACAATTGCTGAAAGTAGACCCCGATTGATTTCGGCTTGTGCAAGGGGACCAAAACCCTCCACATGATTTTGTGTTCCTCTTTCAAGGGTAAAGCAAACCCAGTAATCACACTCCAAAAAATCTCCAGCAACTCACCAATCCCACTGTGCTTCTCAGTCTCAAACACAAAGCGATAAAATATATTGTTAATAGATTTCCGAATATAGGGTCTATGCACCATAAACTTCCCATAAATCCTATGCAGAATCGCCTTCAAGCAATCCCTTTCCCTAGTATCTCCGAATCAAACAACCCAATCAATTAGTTGACAAACAGAATAAACACGCCTTCACAATGATCTATGAAAGTAAGTTCCAGTGCTTGTTCACTGACATGAACATGGTACCATTCACTATGCAATAGTAACATAAAGAATCAACAATTGAAGGTTTTTAATCTTTTCTTATCTGGAGTTATTGAAAGGAAAACAAATTCAGTGTCGCGTTTCTCTTAAGTCATATACACGCATACACATAACATATAGGAACAAACGAAATTTTATGTGCGTAGATATTAAAGGATTGAAATAAATTAGGGTTCATAAACAGATAGAGAAGAAGGACTTACCGTTACCGTTAATGAAGAAGATGAAGTGTGGTTTTAGTTTGAGAAAATTTGGGGTTTTCGCGTAACGGATTCAGGTTAGGGTGACACTGTGTTGTGTTCTTTCGCAGTATAATAGCAAGCAAATAAAAATTGGAAAATAATTTTTCGACACCCATAAACCCCTTGCGTCAGAATCTATAAAACACATATACGAATATACGTATAATCTCTAAAATGTAGGATATTAGACACGAATTTATATATTATATAATTTTGAATTATATAAATTGAAAATAAATATTTATGTGTAAAAGTATGTTTCTGATTCTTTTGGAAGAAGAAAGATATTTTTCATAACTGGTTCAAAAGAATTTGTTCTTATTTTTATAATTATAATAAAAATTTATACGATAAATTTGAGTTTTTAGAAAGTTATTGTATTTACACTTTTTAAAATTGTGTTAGAACCATGATAGAATCTTCAAAAATCCAACAAATATTTGTTTGAATCGAACACTTCACTCGATAAGTATCCTACGAGTTTCGTACGAGTGTCGACAGAGATACATGTGTCATACGTCATTTAAGAAGAAGTGTGTTCGAACCTCATAGGGCAGAATACAACTTTGTGACGTGGCTAAGTTGATTAGGTGGCTGGGGCAATTTTGTAAAATAGTAATGCAAGGAGAAATTTTAATTTGCAGAACCGGTCTTCAAGTCTCCCGTTCGTGGTATTCTTTGGAAGAGAGGAACAACGAGAAAGAGTGACTTCACAAAGTGGTTGCGGTGGTGTGCGAAGAGCTTGCGACCGGAGTGTGAAGGACTTGCGATCGGAGTGCGAGGACCGACGAGAAGGTAAGTGGGTTTTCTTTTTGGGTCTTTTGTCGTTTTATGATTTTGAATGGGTTGTTTGTGCTTGTGGCTTTTGTAACTATATGGTTTCACTGGCCTTAGATGTTCTTCCATCCTTTGTTCCTATAGAAACATCCATGTAGGTCCTTCACACTATAGAATATATTTATAACATTAGTCAAGACACAGACACTCCTCTTAAATGACGTGTCGGTGTCACATTCGTATGACATCTGTAGGACACGTATCTGTGAAGTGTCTAATTCAAAAAGTATTTGTTAGATTTATGACAATTTTAATAAAATTTTAACACAATTTTAAAAAGAAGAAATATATTAATTTTTTAAAATTTTAAACTTTATTGTATAAATTGTTATTATGATTATAAAAATAAGAAACAAATACTTGTGAGCCACTCATGAAAAATATTTTTCTGCTCCAAAAAATAATCTAAAACATACTTGTGCACATAAATCTATATTGTCAATTTATATAATTCATAATTATATAATATATAGATCTGTGTCCCATATCCTACATTTTAGATATTTTACGTATCTTCGTGTTCGTGTCGTATCAGTGTCTGTGTCAGTGTGTGTGCTACATAGGTCAAGAGCTGTAGATACAATTTACCTTAGTGCAATGATCAATTCTAAAAGACATAACAATTGTTTAGAATCTTATTGATGAGAAATTTGGTACTTTAAATAGATTACTTGCCAGAAAAAATGCATCCCTTTCTGCCAGAGCTAGGATATCAGCGCAAGAGATCACACCAGGGCATGCAGCTTCTAATGCTTTCTTTGCTGCATCAATGACATAGAATGCATGCAAAGAAACATTTGGTGGCCAATATTTTTTTTGCTTTGCTGTTTCCTTTTGAATTTAACACCACGGAGGCATCACACCCCTTCAAGAAAATAGGGGAAAAATAAGAAAAATTGATTTTATTAATGACACATCAAATGAAGCAGAAACAAACAATCTAGAGGAAGGAGGGAGTCAAAAAAATTGGTGGCTATTTTAGTCGCAATTTGGATATGGTTTTTCAGTATTATCAAGTCAAATGATTACACAATTCTTTCTTGATATTGGTCAAGTCGATGTAATTTTGTGTCTTTTAATAGAAACAAATACTAGAATTGCATATATTTTTGTTTTCCTAAACAGAACCACAATAATTGAGTTTGCAAAATTGGTCATATTCTCCCTTAAACTTAATGCGTGTTGAAATTTAATCCAAATTGGTGACGAGCACGAGCATTAAAACAATAAAATCAAATTGAAATAACACTTACCTAACTAATGCAACAATTTTCTAAGAACCCAATGACTTTAAAAAATCCTTGAGTTTGGTCACCTTTCAGAAAAAAGCAGTCTGCGAAGACCATGGTTTTTGCAACCTTCAATACCATCATCATACTCCACATTCCTCATTTGGGATCTTAGCAAACTAAGAGCAAATTATAGGCGTTGTGTAAAGTTTGGGGAAATAATTATTTTCTTAGAAACTTTACCATTTGTATTCACATGTGTTTAATTTAAGAAGATGACAAGGTAATCAAGAAATTTCTAAGGGACCACGAGTTTAGCATAAACATCAATCAAAATAATCTTGAAAAAATGCTTTGATCATTGGAGCTTCAATATATTATTAATTTGACTTTTGTTATGAAGACTGCATTAATTTTATCTTGACGTTTATAAGTTTTTCTCTCATTTACATTCAGTGTTTCGACATGAGAATATGTTTATTTGATAATTATTTTTTGTCGACAATCTTCTTATACTTTCTGTCGGCTAGGTTTAAACTAGCTAGGATTTTGATAGGAATTACAACAAAGCAATCACACAGAACAGAACTAGACTTGCAAGAACAGTTTGAAGCCTCAGGGCTTGCAAATAATCTCCTCATTGAAGCAGTGCAATGCATATACTTGGTTTGCGATTTGGGTGGGGTGGAATGGATCAAAGAAAAGATGAGTGTCTCTGTTTGCACAAGGAACACTGTTTGGCTTACATTTGAGATCACCAGAAATGGTATTGGGGCAACAAGGTTTCCATCTTTCCACTATTCCTGCAAATAAAAAAAAATATTTGTTCTGATAGGTCTAATATAGAACAAAACTGTGACAGAACTTCAAATTCTAAAACAAACAATAACAACATGTAGAAGCTGATAAGAATTAGCTATTAAGTGTGCTAATTTATTGACATATTAAACTAGATTCTATTTGTTGACGATGAATGCAATTTGGTTTCTTCTTACCATAATAACTTCCATTTTGCTGCATTTTCTTAAGGAATCCATAGAGATCTGAATGTACAAAGGTGAAGCCAGGAAGCTTTGATTGGAGTTTATGGAGTACTTCACGCAACCTCTTATTGTAAAACATGATCCCTTTGTTTATTTTCTCATCACATTTTCCAATTGGTCTCGTGTGGATAGCTTTTGATGGAAAGCAACCTGCTGGGGGAATGTTGTTCACCAAAAATTTTCTTGCTCCTAAGCTATACATTCTCTGCAAGAAAACAAAAGAAATTTCCCAGTTTTGATACTATTGTCGATGGATATTCTTTGTGTACAAATGCAAACACGAATTGCAAGTTTTCTGTCACATGAAATATGTACCTGGATGCGCAGGGTGAATTGACTTAGAAGGAAAAAAGCGAATCTCTTGTTGCCACGGAAGGTTTCATTATGGAAGTGATCATTCACCCCAGTAGAGACAAAAAACAAGGATTCAGAAATATGTTTCTCTAATTTTTCATTCTCAGCGAACATCTTAGGCAAATTATGCTTAACAGTCCTATGAAAGAACATAATTTGTTTGTCTAGTGTCAAAGACGTAATCTGCAACCAAAAGGGTACATCATGTCAAAGACAAAAAGTTACCTGAACTGATAAATATAATGGTGACATTAACTTACGTTGTTGGTATCTGGCAGAATACCAGACCCACCAGATGCATAATTAATGCCTGTGCTTACTTTGTTCCTTTCATGATTCGAAAGACCCAAGTAGGGAGGGGTTAAGGGTAGTCCTAAATGTATAGCTGCATAGAAAGAAAACTCACACTTACTTACATACTATACTATGAAATATGTTTAACAAAACTGATAAATATAAGTTAGATGTAATATATTTTGAAAAGAGAAGTCATCATTTGTTAATTTTGAGAAAATTTAAGTTCAAATGAAAATCAAACAAGATGTTTTGTGGTTCTTAGGATTTTGTCATAGATATTCAAATTGAAAACCTAGTATGTATACTTAACTTGTGGGAAATGAAAAGCTTGTAACAACAATGAACACCAATTTATGAAACAAAGTTGAATCATAAATACCCAAATGGCACAGTGATGTTACCAAGGAAATCAGCCACAGTTTTTCCATTTGTGGCTCGACCTGTAGGTTTGCCATGCTTGAAGTCTATACCATAAGGAAGAAAAGAATCTCCACCACTTGGAAGATGGATGTTGTTTCCACAATCAATCAGAGAGTCACCAAAAATATACAAAGCAGGAGTTTTTTTGTTGAGTAATGATGATGATGATAAGGGTAAGACCAAAGTTAACACAAACCAAAGAGTGAAATAGCAGATATTCATTTTGAGAGTGTATTCCGTGCAAGTGAACCAACAAAGATTCTCTCTGCTTTGCTTTGTTTCAATTGCTTTCCCTTTTATAGTGTCAATTATGAACAAATTTTTTCTCCACCGACAACTCTTTGGACATAAAAATGTACTGAGATAGCATATTGAGCCAATTATATATTTCATTCATTACTACAATTCTAATTGTATGGGTGACAGTAGGAATTTAATTTTTCGGGAACTGAATTCTAGTATGGTTTTTTTGACTTTTTTAAACAACAGAAAATGTTTTTTTAATTAATTAATTTTAGTTAAATTATTTTAATTATTAGAAAATTTATTTACATTTTCTAAGAGGCTGAAAATATAAAAAGGATTTAAAAATTAATTGTATATATATTTTTGTGTTTAATTTAATTTTTTAATATTAATAATATGTTATATATAGAGGTTGGATCATTAAATGTAATAATAAAAAAAACTTTAAATAACTACATTGATTAAAAAAATTAATAGCTATGAATTAATATTAATGAACATTTAATAAAGAATGCTAAAAAGGTAATATAAAAAAATTATGTTACGTTATTAATTATGGTGTGATTATTTTATAAGTATAAAAATGATTTTTTTTACTGAAATAAGCAATCTAGAATTATTTTTCTTTGATAAAGTCAAAATAAAAGTTAAATTCATTTTTTTAAAATTTAAATTTGTTTTATTCAACAATAAATATTTAAAATTATTAAAAAATATATTTAAAATCTTTATTAATGAAAATTAATACTATTACAAATAATTTTAAAATCACAAGTATTTAAAATATTTAAAAATGTACTTAACGATCATTAAAAATTAATTTAATTTTTGTAATAGTGTTAAAATTGTTGTACTTTATAAGTACGAGTAATAATAAGGAGTAACTTTTTTTTAACATTGTTTTAATATAAAATAAAAAAATGAACATCCATAATTAATGTGAATATAAAAAATTATTTTCAGTATATATTAGTACTAAATTAAAATTTAATAACTTAAATTATTAATAAAGTGTGACATTTTTTTACAGTTAGATCAACAACGAAACATTTCAAAATTATTATCATAAAAAAATTATATATATATATATATTCTAAAAAGAGAAAAATTTTATTGTAAAAAAAATATTATATATATATATATATATATATATTAAGAAAAGGAATTAAGAACTACAAATTATAATTTCGTTTTTTTATTCTCAACTAATCTCTATTGAGAATGTCCTCCTACAACAATGTATACTTACAATATCATCTTCTTTTCTTTCTTGTAACAAAATATCATTATAACTGATCAACAACACAATCACACCAAATAAAGTAGCTAAAGTTTTAAAACTTTCATACTTGTATATATTAAATCATACAAACATATTGCATTCACATTTCATCTATATATTCTAATAGATATAATCTCAATCATTATTTAATCAAGGTTTAATTACCTTTTTGTCCCTACATTAAGGGTCAATCGGTCTAATAATTTTTAAAAAAATCAATTTTGTCCTAAGTTTTTTTTTAAAGTATGTAATTTGGTCCCTTAAGTTAAATTGACATAAACGACGTTGAGTGATGATGATGTTACATACAGAGTAACACATTTATGCACAAATGTAATCTAACACCCTTCTCTCCCCTTCCCTCCATCCATTCTCCCTCATGAGAACCTCATCTTCACCCTCACCCAAACTCCCTTCTCTCCTCTTTTGTCAAACTCACCTGCATCGCCATATCCTGTAATGACCCACAGATTCAATTTAAGCTCGGTTGTGTAGGATTATTTGACTAAGAAACTTTTGTTCATCATTTAGTTTCAATTTTTTCTAAAAATGTTTAGGCAGTAGACCGTTTAATGTTGATGGAAAACTTACTTGTATGTATAGGATTGTTTTCTAAAATTTCCATTGAATGATTAACAGCATAGAAAATGTGAAAGAGATTAGAGATGAAGAAACTTCAATCTACCTTCATTGATGCCACAATAAAGAGAAATTGATGAGTAAAGGAAGATGTGTCACTTTGAATTAGAAACTCAAAGATAAGGACAAAAAGTTCTAATCAAGAACTTAGAGAGAATTCTCAGTATAAGAAAATATTCAAATTCCAAAATGAGCGAATTCTGAGTACAAGAGTCTACAACAAGATTTGCTTCCACTTTGATTTATGAGATATTATTCTCTATTTTTTTTACTCGGTTTTTGTTTCTCATTTCGATTCAGAAAATGAACTTGGATTTTGATTGATTAGGCCCACTCGCAACAATAAACTTTCTTCATAACGATAACGTTTATTAGACCGTCTATCACGCGGTTCTATTAGACTATCTAGTCTAAAACGTTCACATCAAACTCTTTCTACATCGTTGTCTTTATTAAACTTGATGTTACTAAGGTGTTTTAGTTAAGTCTTACAGATGAGTTGTTTGATCGTTTGCTCTATGCCACCACTAGAGTGTATACTATGAGAGTGATTAGATTGTCTATTGTGACTAAAAATCCAAGATTAACAGTAATAACAATTAAGACTAAAATAAATATGAATCCTAATTAAAATAATGAATTTATTCATAATTAGAATGCAAAAAAGCTATGATTAAAGGTTATAAAGTTGATTAAAATTATGCACATCAATTATTCTCTCATATTATATCTTCATCTTCATCCTTGGACACTTTATATAACTTCTTGGATATGACTGTGTAGGTTTGATCAGGTAAGACGTTCTCATTAATATCTTCTTCAAGGTAGACTTTTGTTATGGGAAAGTCTTGATCTAAACTTAAGAACTTTTTCTTTAGATATATTTCTATAAATATAGATAATTTCGCACACTGTTTGTATATATAGAAAGATTAAGATCTCTATATAAATTGTTTACAAAAATTGTTTTCAATATGATCGTTTTGTGTTAAAGCATTTACTTTAACAGATAAGTTATCTGATTGATAAGAACATTTTGTTACTTGATTTATTTAAAAAATATGTGTTCACTTACGACTTGTTTATGTAATAAAAATAATAAGCAAATTCAAATAGATAATATTGAAAGATAAGATAGACTATGATGGAGTTTGATATCTATCACATTAAAGCTTGGTTAGCTTGATCTTAAACATATTTGAGCATATGAATCGCTTGCAGGATTTGTTTTATATCAAAACTTTAAAATTTGTTCATAGATAGTTTATTCAGACTCTCTAGTAGGTTACGAACCATCTACGTCTCAACAAGAGACATCAAATATCTTGAAGCTTGCTTGAATATTCAATCTAAATAAGATTTACATTGTAATTCGGAGAAACTCAAGTAGTTAGCATAGTTTCAATGCCGACATTCTCATAATGGAGATAATCTGAGTAATAAGGCCACCCAAGCTATGACTAGTAGTCATTTTCTTCCATGAAGAGTAAAAATTAATCTAACTACACAAAAATGAAGAGCAATATACCCTTCATTGCTAATAATAGATTAGGTCTCTTAGGATTTCCAAATTTGTGTAATGTTATTTGGAAGAGGCTTGAATGATACACTAGTATATCTAAAATATTGTAGATATTCTTTAACAGTAGGCCTCTCTTTGTTGTGATGATCTTAGATATAGATATCAGAAAATATGTTTATCTTTTGAAAATATCGTAAGGACTAAGGAGAGGAGATGAGAGATTGTTCAAGATATTTGTGCATCTTTTGGGACATACCAATATTCTATAAGATTTTCTACTCTTGATGAGATGATTTTGGAACATGTTTTTTTGAAAGGGAAAGGAAGGAAGCAAGTACTATAGGTTTTGGAGTTAGTTCCATGAGTATTTTCATTTCTCTTTTACTACCTTGTATAATACCACTATCATATTCATCTTGGAAACTAGTTAGTCTCGGATACCATGTTATATAGATGAAGCTAGTGTTTTTTGGTAATATAAAAATCAAACAAAAGGATCTAGAGATAATGAAAAACAGACTTAAAACAATTAAAACAAGAACAATTTCATTTACTAATTGGTCTGGTTCACTTTCCAAACCAAACATGTAATGTACAACAACCAACGCTTCAACATTTCACTCTGATCATCACTCAAATTCAAAGGCAAGCAAGAAACCCTTTTCAATTTATTGACAATGGCAAAGGTTGACTTGATCATTGTGGAAAGAAGAGAAGGAAAACTGACCCCAAAACCCAAAGAAAAAACCTGAAAGCATGCATGTTTTTTTCCTTGCTAGAGTAGGTATGTATGGAAAACTGAATAGCTGTTGATAAAAAAAAAAAACAAGAAAAGTTTATGCAAGTAAACTGCTGAATGTTACAAAGAGAAACACCAAAACACATTATTTAACACACTCTTTTAAATACATTCTTTATTATTGATAGGATTCTTTTGTAAATCACAAAATTGCAAGTCTCACTTTACATATAATGAGTCTCAGTTGAAAATTTGTATTTTTTCAATAAAATTTTAACCAATAATAGCAAATGTTTTTAGAAAGAGTATGTTAAAAAGTGTGTTGTTAACACTCCTCGAATATGTTACAAATGTCTCCAAGGCCTCTGTGCTAGCCTTACACATTCATTGTGCCTATGACAATCCACAAGATGATCAATTGTCAACCCTGCAGCTTGCATAAAAGAATAAACAATCACAGGACCCAAAAATTGGAAGCCACGCTTTATTAAGTCTTTGCTGATCGTATCTGCTTTTGAAGTCCTTAGAGGGACATCTCTTGGGAATTTGAATTTGTTAATCACTGGTTTGTGATTTACATAGCCCCATATATAGCAGCTGAATGATCCACATTCCCTCACAATCTGTGGGATGAAATATGATTAATTCAACAACTAACTTATCCATGTTGGTCAAGTCACATTAGAGATTTTGTTCTTACCTTCATTATGCATCTCGCATTGTCTACTATGCATCTTACTCTGCAATCGGGTAACATAATTTCTTTGTTCGATGTTATTTCCATGATTTCTTTCTCCTCCATTTTGGCCACAGTAGTAGGATCAAATCCAGCAAAAACTTGTCTGTGTCATGCATAACATTTTATAGATATATTAATGTAATTACAAACCAAGCAACATGGACACAAGTGGAGTTTTTCCTCACACAATGTTACCTAAGAATTTTCTTTCTTTTTAGAATTTCTGTCCAGTTGTAGTCTATCAGCAGTCCTGACAATGTAAGAAGCTCGAACAATGTTCTGTTTCATGAATCAAACCAGAGAATTGGATAGTGCTTATTTTACTAGGTAAAGAAAACGTTATATATCATACAGAAATCTTACTTGTCATCATAGGTTGGTACCCCCCAACACTCATCGTGAAACTCTATGTAAGCATTATCTGCATAAGTATTCAATATCAGTTCTGATTCTATTTTTTCTTGGGGAAAATACTATCAAAAGCTGGAAATAGAAGTGCTAAGTAATATTGGCTTTCTCAGCATAAGACCCATGTAAAGTGTGAAACATGAATATCGTTATGAAAATTAGTGTAAACATATAGATGTATACTATACTTGTTTAAGGACTAACATGGTATGAAGTGACACATGAATATTGACACTTTTCTTTGGTTTCCTATTGAATGTTTCTATGCAGTAACATCTGTTTCCAATGCAAAAGAAATTGATCATACCACAGTTTTTTGTGATCCAATTGCATCTTCTCAATTCACCAGGCTCAGCAGTATGTGAACTTTGTTGTTGGTGAGGAGTATCAGTAGTAACTGCTGGTCCTCTTCTTCGACCACTCGGTGAAATCAAATTCAATGCAAATTGAAAATTGTCATCCACTAGATTCAAAGAATCTGTTAGGGAAGAGTCATCTGAGTTTTGTGACAATGATGATGATAAGGAGGATATGGATGAAGTTGAAGAGCTTCTCTGTAGCCTAATAGGGTACACTTTGTTGAGTTGCTTGGGGAAAAAGATTTGGCTCAACTTTCGTGACTCTTGGGAACTTGTTCTCTTCTCCATAGCATGCCTTCTTACATAGGCATATAGGGAAAGTCGAGGAAAAGTCTATAGTTATAAATGGGAATGATGTCATAACGGGTTGGTGTTCATAATAGTGAGAGATTCAAAAGGAGATGGATGGAAAGTAAGAACAATTCTTAAGTTGGTTGGTGAAATGTGAGTTTCAAGTTTTTGAAATGTGTAGGCTTCTTAGATTTTAAGAAATATTCAATTCCATTGGTACCCAATTTTACAAAATTAATAAACAAACTGTTATGTTCTGACTTTAACAAATAATATTGTTAGAGTGATTCACAGATGTTATTTCAAGAGATATGAGATCGAAAAAATTACTAACACACCATTTTCTAATGCAAAACAGTACAAAAATATAGGAAAAACTCACTTACCAAATTACTGGTATGAACATTACTCACAATTATAAGCAGATTAAGACATGGTAAAGTTACCAAGGTTGTATAGTCAACAATCCATGTGCCTAACTTCTCATATGATAATTCATGATGCATACACGTGATTAATTTATTGGCAAGAGTCATAAATAATATCACACATGTTACCAGCTTTGGAATCAATGTTTCCAAGAATATTTGTAAGAGAAAAGAAATATTAAAAGAGTGATAATGATGAGTGTAATTTGTGTTCTTTAGAGTTGAAGTTATGCCACAACCAAACATAATCTTAGTAATTAGAAGGGACATGATGGTGTTAGAAGAAAATGGCACAGTTTATTGAAGAACATCATCACCACTAATTAACTCATATTTTCTCTGAAGACATTAATGATTTGAAAATTTGTTTACTGAAAGTGTTACCATGGAGAGGTTAACTAGTTGAAAGGTAATGAGACTCCTAATCAAAAGACAGAGCAGTCACAGTAGTTGTGGAGTTTGTCTCACAGCAAATCATTCTTAACTCTTACTCATAATAGGCCTTTTAAGTCTGATACATACCTGTTGCCTATTTTAGACAGAGATATGTCATCCTTTTTCCTCCTTTTACTTAAAACAAATATATTATTTACATTTTATCAGGACAATTTCAAGTACTTTATATTGTGTCATTTTGGTACGTCCAGTTATTTATTTTAATAATATATAATATAATATATTAAAATTGAATTTAAACAATAATTAAAATATTAATGTAGTGAATTATTAAATAATTGTTTTATTTCAATGGGTTGTGAATTATCATTGTTTTTATTATTATGACAATCCCTTTTGTTATATAATCAATCGAGGTACGATCTTACTTCTTAAATCAATTTATTGTTAATTAATCCAGTTGACTTAATTTATATTAAAAAATTAAAAAATATATCTAATTAACATACATTGATTTATTTATACTTTAGATTTAAATTATATAATTGTTATAAGTAGTGTATGTAAATAAGAATAGTTTTAGAATAATATAAATTGCAATATTTATTATATAAATATTATACTTTGCACAGTAGTTGGATGTTGTGTCAAGTTGTTCTCGACAGAGGACAAAGGTTTGAACCTAGCCCATTCCTTTGACTTGGTTTTTTATTTATTCGTTAAAAAGAATAACAATACCGGTGGTTTAGAACTGAATAAATAAAAATATTGAAAATCGTTAATTAATTAAATCTTAATATTTTTGGATTGATTTGAATATTTTTACAATAACTAAGTTTATGGTATTCTGGTTTAACATTTCTGATTGTAAAGTGAATTGAACCGAAATCAATTATTTAGATATTATTATATATTTATTATTTCAATCATATAGAGCAAAATCTAATGTGCTAATTTGCTTTATGCTTATAAATTTGTAATATAGGAGTAACACTATCAAAATATAAAAAAAAAGAGTGTTGAATTATGTTTTGAAACATTTTTTAAAGTTTCATTTAATAAGTGTCGTGAGACTAAATTTATATTGATAAATATTTTATTAATTAGTTTTCTTAAATATATTATCTAATGAATGTATTTGTAAATTTTGACAAATACATCGTCTATAATTTTTCAAGCTTGTTTTTTAAAAAAGTTGTTTCACAATCTTTGTATTCGTTGTTAGAGACTTTTTTTTGTTACTATTTCTTCTTGTATTTGAATATGATTTAAAACTTCAAGACGTATTAAATACTCTTGACATAACATTGAATGTGTGTGACTTCTTTTGCAACACCTCTAAAGCATGACAACAAATATATATAAAAAGGGAGGGTTGAATTGTGTTTTTAAACTCTGAAGTTTTTCGCTTATATCGTCTAAGTATACACGACCAAATGATATGTAAATGGATATACTATGATATATTAAATGATTTTGTAAGTTGAGTTTTAAATTTTCCTCCTTCTTTAGCTAGATAAACCGTTATAACATGCAATGTCAAAGATCAAGGAAAAAAATATTCAATATTTTTATATTAGTTTGTCTAATTACACAAACTACGTCCACTTCTCGACCAACCATCTAAATTTCAACTAAGCAAACTATTGTTGTGAAGTACAATGCAATATTCTTTCCTAAGCCACTTCTATCTCGACGTAATATTCTTTCACAAGTCATTCTTGATTTACCCTAAATTTTTTTTTTATAAGGCATAATGCAGTATTCTTTTACAAGTCACTCTTAGCTCAAGACAATTACAAAGTCTGAGTGATCAACAAATCATGATTTTCTTTCACTAAAAAGGGTATTAAATTTGCTACGACCACACTTGGTTCTCTTTCTTGGTGAAGTGATTAAGAATGCAATATGCTTATTCAAATGAAGTTTATATATATATATATATATATATATATATATAAATAAATCAGTTTTAACTTAGTGATTTTATGCGGTTAAGTGAGAATTGTAGATGTTTTGTAACTACCTTACAATTTTGAAATTAAAACTATACATATTTTAATTCAAATGAGACAAATACTTTATTGGAAATAAAATTTTACACAATAAAAAATCAACATGGTCAAAGTAGCAGATGATAGTGTAATAGGTGGCAAAAGAATTTTGACTCCTTTTCATACGAAAACAACCACAAATTAGCTGATTAAATGAAATTTAACAGATTAACAATGAAAGACAAATGCTAGAAAAAACAATATTATTTTATTTAATCAATTAATTCAATAATCTAACATATTAAAATACAAAATAAAATACAAACACATAACTGGATTTAGTCATTTTAATCCATTGTTACAACACACAAATCCATTAAAAAGTAAAGTGTCTTATTTCAATATGTTTGGTTCTATAATATTTTTATGGTATAATTACCTTATTGGTCCTTACCTTTAGGGTCAATATTCAATTTAGTATAATGATTTAAAAAAAAATTAATTTGGTCCCTATATTTTTTAAAAGGTACCTAAATTGGTCATTTATGTTAACTTTCTCCCAACGATGTCAAGTGTTGCTGATGTGGTAGAGAAAACAAAGACACGTTGGATTGTTTCTCTCTTTTGACTAAAACTTTCCAACTTATTCACTGCTACCACACTAGAATCATCTAACGTTCCTTTGAGAACATAAACAAACCCTCCTCCTCCCAATTTCTCAGAGAAATTCCTTGTTGCATCTTGCAAATCTATGTACCCATATGCCACCACCACCTTCATCACACCCAATTATGCTCAACATCCCTTAACCTTAACCTCCTTCCTCTCTTATTTTTCAAGCGCAACTAATTTCTAGGGTTCCGACATGGAAGCCAGTGGAAAGATTAAGAAGGGTGTTAGAGAAGAAAGGGCGGTGGGCCAAAGAAGAAGCCGGTCACAAGGTCCGTTAGGGTCAAACTCCAATTTCTTATTGGAAGAGTATGGCTGTGAGGAACAATGAGGAATTGGGGAAATTGCTTTCTGGTGTGACCATTGCCCATGGTGGTGTTCTTCCCAACATTAACCATGTTTTGTTGCCCAAGAAGAGTGATAAGGCTTCCAAGAAGCCCAAATCTTCATCTAAAGCTACCAAATATCCCAAGAAGGCTTAGAGTATATTTTAATTTAGTTATGTATATTCGTGTTTAGGGTGCTTTGGTTGTAACAGGAAGGGAATTTGATGTTTGAAACACTGTATTTTCATCTAATTGTGTTGCTTGAAGGAGTTTGTTCATTTATCGAAACCTCTTGTTTTCGCCCAAAAAAACACCCATATGCATAAGTTGTGCAGGAGCAGATGCTCAAGTTCCAAGTGGTTGACAAAGTGGAAGGTGCAGTTGACGGAGGTGTAGACGAGTGGACTCCCTTTTAAGCATCTCTTAAATGAAAGAAACCCTAAACCATAATGTTAAATTCTATTAATCTTTGCAAAAACCCCTAAACTTGCCACCTCACACAACACCTATTCCAATGTGTATCTGTTCTCTCTGCCACATCAGCAACACTTAACGCCATTGGGAAAAAGTTAACGGAAAAGATCAATTTGGATATTTTTTTTAAAAACATAGGGACCAAATTGATTTTTTTAAAAACCACTATACTAAATTGAATATTGACCCTAAATGTAAGGACCAATAAGGTAATTATACCTATTTTTATTTAGGTTAATTGCACTTGTGTTATCACACAATAAAGGTACCCTACCTAGTTGAAGACCATAATCCTGCAATTGTTGTTTCAGCCATAGAGTTTATGCACAACAACTACTAGCACAATGTATTTATCCTTAATTGTTGAAAAGGCTTGCTTCTTACTATGCCATGTCACCAAGCTTGATCCAAGGAGATAACAAATACCACTTGTAATTTTTCATTCCAATTTACAACCTACAAAGTCTAAATTTGAAAAACCAACTAAATTTAGAGAAACACCACCTAAATACCATAGTCCAACATTCGTAGTTCCTCTTAAGTATTTTAGAATTATTTTTGCAACATTGTAGCGAGAAAAAAAAAAATTGCATTTAACTACAATACAAATTTCTAGGAAATAGAAAAAATATGTAGATAATAATAAATTGCCAATGGATTACAAAATAAATTTCGTAGGTAAATTTGGATGAATTTTTGTCTCTGGAAAATATAATTTGGTGGCTAATACATACAAGCTATTATCCGTAGGTGAGTTTTGCACAGTATTGCATCCATAGAAAAATTATCCACTGTTAATCATCCATGGATAAGTACATACATTTTTTACCTACCAATTATCATGTGTAAGTAATTTCCTACATCTCAACTTATGTGGATAAATTGTTGATCAGTCAAAATCCGTGAGTAATGGTAATTATTTGTAGGTTCATTGTATTCATTCTCAAACCAAAATATGTGGATAAACTTGTCACTTAATCATGCATGAATTAACTTTAGATGCTATCGATGTTTTTATTCCATTACACCTACATAAGTCAATGCAACATTCATAAATACTTTACTTAACTAAGACATAAATATAAACAAAAATCATTTGCATTATTCCTATATAATCCTATGCAATATTCAAACATAATTCAATATAATCATATATATTACAAATTAATTTCAAATCTAATGTATTGCACCTATAATATGCATTTACATATCCAAAAGTATGTATATATATTCAGTTTTTATCATTTTACCTATAATATGCTTTAACATCTATAATCATTTCAACATTCCACCAAATTCATCATATTCTAATGCTGCACACAAGCTAATAACTTCACCTCATTCATGAACTCTTTCTTCCATTGATTTGATGTGTGTGATAACTTTTTCACAAAAACAATCTTTCTCCCATCATGCAACTACTCCTCCAAAGAAACCCAAAACCCAAATTGCATTGATCACAAAATGGTTCTAAGTTTTTTATTTTAACTTGTAAAATATAATAGGGAGCCTTTTTGTGAGATTCAAATATAATTGAATGTTATGGTAATTTTTTATAAAGTTAAAAATTAATATTAAATATCATCCAAGTCAACTACCAGATTATGAGATTTCTAGGCATTGTGGCTAACACAGGGGTGGTGACAGGAGAAGTCTAATTCATTTTCTGCAGTTGATTCCAAAAGTGTCTTTGGTGGAGTTCTCATAATTAGGGATGACAAAACGGACTGAGTCTAGTGGGTTAACTTTTTGAACCCACCAACCCATATTGGTCCCACCCGCCTAACCCGTCAACCTGCAAGTGGAGCAGTACTGGTTGGCCCGCCAACCCACCCTTTTTTTATGTTTGACACTTTTAAAGATGAATCTTATGCTTTTGGAATAAAATTAGTGGTGGTTAATGTTTTATATAAAACTTTATTTACATTAATTTCTTTATACATCATTTGGTTCATTGAAGTATTATTGATATTTACTTTATTTTGTTAGGTATTAAACCTTCTTTCATTATAATATTAAAAATTAATTTAATTTTATTTCTCTTTATTATATTTTTATTATAAAAAAAGTGATATAAATGATTATAACCAAGTAAATAGATCTAAAAAAATAAATTTTTTTTTTGAAAAGTAGCGAACCAATCGACCTTATGACGGGACAAATTACTATTTCCAAGTCGTCCAATTTTGTCAGACCAATGACTGGTTGAGATAAAACGGACCAAAGTAACTCATTTTGCTAACCCTAACCATAATGTTACGATTTACATAATATTAGGTTTAGTAACAAACACGGCAAGAAAATCATGAAATAGAGACCAATTTTAGATACAAAAAATAATTAGTTACTATAGTGACTAAGTTAGAGATCATTTTAGAGACTAAAAAAATTTTTGGTTTCTAAATTAGTTTCTATTATTGTTAGATGATTTCTAAATTGGTATCTAATTAGCAGTCAATGTTTTTGCTACCAATTTTAGAATGTAAATAATTAGTGGTTAAAATCTTGGTAGCTAATTAGATACCAATTTAGAAATTATTTAACAATAATAGAAACTAATTAAGAAACTGATTTTTTTTAGTTTATAAAATGTTATCTAATGTAGTTACTATTGCAACTAATTATTTTTTATCTCTAAAATTGGTTTCTATTTCATGATTTTCTTGTAATGAAAAATGATAAAATAAGACAAAAAAATTATAGAGGAAACTTAATTTAGTTGCCATAATGGTACCTTAAACTCCAACAAAAATCACTAATTACTTAAGAAAAATAAAATATGTAAACACATTTGTCGAAGAAAACATCAAAATGACTTGCGTACAATTCCACACTGTATACCATGTTTGGTTTTACGTTTTAAAAATAACATTTCTAGAAAACAATGTTTGAGAAGAGATAAATCGAGATGGAATATAATGAATTTATGCCTAGGGTAGGGACGAGTGTTCTTATTTATAATGAAGAAGAGATACAATAATAAATAACTAAATTAATATCTGGAAAATATTTAACAAGACATTTCTCTATTAAATCATATCATATATCTCTGTTTAATTTAATCATATCATATATCTAGTATAATCAAATCATATCCTTATCTTTAACATAAATATTTTAAATAAAAGTAACACGTTACTCTAACTTTTAGAAAATCGATATAAATATTATTAACAATATTTTTTATCAACCAAATTCAAAATTTAAACATTCCTAGAAATCATAATTATCAGGATTCAAGATTCACATGAATTATCATTCTTAAAAAAAATTTATGTGGTACAAACAACCCCTAAAAGTAACAGAATGATAAAACAGGGAAAAATGCTTATTCAAGCATAATGGGTGCTTGTTAGAACCAGAAGCATGGGTTGCTTTGCCACAATTTGTGCTAAGAGACAAATATGTTAAGTTACACGGTGAATAAAGAAGACAAATTCTTCCTACACCTCCGTATATTCTCCCAACATTTCCATTTTTTTATTTTTATTTTCAACCTTACCCTTCTCATTATATGTTTTCTTGTTATTTTTCATTTTTTTTCCATGTATACTGGACTATAAAATTCATAATACTCTTTTACTATAATATTATTTTAAATTGTACAATCCGAAAGGTATTTTCGGATCTAAAAATACCTTATAGATTGGAATACATGTTATATAGTTAGGGGATGTTATGGATTGTATAATCCAGAAAATATTACCATATCCGAGAATATCTTTTGAATTTTAAAGAAAAAAAAAATATTTCGAATTGCAGAATTCCATAAATACCTTCCAAATTATAGAATCGAGGAGGCGTAAATAGAAAAAAAAAATAACATTTCCAGATTGTAGAAACTAGAAGTATTTTTAAAGATAAAATCATCTTTTGCTTGACCTATGAGGGTGTTTGAGAAGCTATGGAGGTACAGGAATAAACAACCCCAAATCGATATAAATATTAATATTCCTGCACCTTTATGTATTTTTGTTTTCATTTGGTATTTCAAATTTTCAGATTGTACAGTTTAGAATACACATTTTATATTTTAAATTGTATAATTTAAAATACAAATTATATATTACCTTCTAGATTGGAATACATATTATAGTAAGAGGATGTTATGGATTGTATAATCCATAAACTATTACCATATCCGAGAATATCTTCTGGATTTTAAAGAAAAAAAAATATTTGAAATTGCAGAATCCCATAAATACCTTCCAAATTATAGAATCGGAGAGGTGTAAATAGAAAAAAAATAACATTTTCAGATTGTAGAAACTAGAAGTATTTTTAAAGATAAAATGATCTTTTGCTTGACCTATGAGGGTGTTGGAGAAGCTATGGAGGTACAGGAATAAACAACCCCAAATCGATATAAATATTAATATTCTTGCACCTTTATGTATTTTTGTTTTCATTTTGTATTTCAGATTTTCAGATTGTACAGTTTAGAATACACATTTTATATTTTAAATTGTATTTTTTTCTTTTTTTTAATAATATTTTTTTCATGTGATGGCAAATGATTGTTGTTACTTGAGGTGTCAGCCTAACTGAGATGTCAAGTAGCATAGTGATGCCTAACATGAAAGCTTTTTATAAAAAAAAATTGTTGGTGTATTGGACGTTGCACTACCATGCACTATTCATATCAATGTAACAAATTGCAAAAAACATATAAGAGAACTTGTAAGCATAAAAGGAACTATCGAGAGGAAAACTATCCACTAAGTTAGCTATTAAACAAAATGAATTTTGGTGATGAAAAGATGCTAGACAAAACCTTTAGATGATCTTCCATTCATTAGACTATAAGTCTAAAAGTGTTTTTGATGATAAGAAACACTATCAAATATGTTGTGATGAAATTAATACATGAGACAATATGTAGAGCTAAGCAAAATATATAAGTACATAAACTCCCTCCAGATGTAAGTGATGATGAAAAGAACGAATGTGATAGGCAATTCCTAAAGCTTTAGGCACATCAAAAGTTGTTTAGAAAATAAAGAGATGTCAAAAGGATGAACAAAGTAGACAACGAGTTTAAAAATACACAACAAATGTTGTCCAAGAAAGAGAAAGATGGTGTTATCCAAGTATTTGACACTGTCAAATACTATATATCCATAACAATCAAAGGACTTAGGTGAACAAACGCTACAATCAAAGTCAAGATCATCTTGAAAAGATAAGAAAGACTCACTAGACGTTGAAAGAACAGGATAAAGACTTGTCTAATGATAACAAGAGAGAAGATGATAGATGAAGTCCTAGTTGAAAGCATCAAACGATGTCAAAAGTATGAGTTAGACGAAACACATAAAAGAACTCATAGAGGAAAGCTAAATGCATAAGTGTTAGAGAAATCTAACACAATTAAATCTCTAAAACGTGCTAGACGATACTCAAGTTATACATGACAAATGATGATGCACGTTGGAAGATCTTCAAAGGAAAGTTCCAAAACTCAATATTTACATTTTATAATTGTTCTTAAAAGTTTTTTTATACTTGTTTTGACATCGAAAACAAATTAAATCAAAACGAACAAATTGAAACCAAGAATAAAATGTGTTTGCAAATTGATTTGAAATACATGGTGCGACTGATTTTATGAAAATACAATGTGCTTTAATGTTTCAAAAAAGAAATATAATTTTCTATACACTAATGATTAATTTTAGACTGTATAGAAAAGCTTTTGAACATTCAATGTTTTAAACTGGGAAGGTTTCAAAAATAGAGTATATGAATCATTATGTATTAACAAGTTTTTGAATTATATTTAAAAGAATATAAACCAAAATAAATCTAATTAAACTTAAATGTTAGTTTGAGTTGATTTGGAAAGTCTTGATAATATATTTTTGAATTAAAATATGAAAACAAAAAGACTCGATTATCCAAAGATATTGTTTTCTAGTGATACCCATGAATTATTATGATTAAGTTCATTGATACTCATAATGTTTTTAGAAATTATCAAAGGAACATAAAGATGTGTAAAAAGTCAATATCCAAAGTTTTCATACTCAGCATTTGATCAGGGAACCAATGAAGTTGATGAACAAGATTTGTGAAATCAAGCATTAAAGCATCATTTACTCATTGTTGGGAGGAAATACACACAACAAATTTATTCTAAAAGCAAGCGTGTGGCAAAGACGTGTTCATGAATCAAATAAGAATATTCAAAATTGAGCATCTAAATGATAGACAAATAAATCTACAAGAGTGAGATTTTCACAAATGTTAATTGAAACCATCTTTAGCCATTATGAACAAAGATATTTCTAAGTTCAATGAAGTATTGAAGGCATATTCAGAGCTCATATCAGAGCATTCTAATTTCAGTGTTGGATATAAGAAATGATACTAGAAAGGATGAGATGAAGTATGAATATTCAAATTCAAATAGATCAAGCACAACGTTCTTGTTCATTTAGTCAAGGAAACTATTTGAAAGAACGAGTTTGTGATAAAGAAGTGGAGAACGTGATTCAAGCTTTTCCATATATATTCTCAATGTTCAAACAACCACAAGTATAGAAGGAATTCAAAGTGCATTGATGCAAATATCAAATGATAATGACACACAGATAATGAAAAAACTAAAGTTTCCTTATCAAGCATCTACTACATTCAAGAAGAATCAACATAACATAATTAAATGAAGAATTAGTCACAAAATATTGAAGGGTTAACGTTCACATCAGAGGATTAAAAAAATTCAAATTGTTTCATATCCTCAAAGACACACAATATATAATCAGAGAAGTTGCCATATATAGCGTCTGATGAGAAGAAGATGATGAATAGTGCATCACAACAAAGGATATTGTTGAAGATACTCAAGATTACAACATTGAAGTATTAACATTCACATTTGGACAAAAAGAAACAACTCAAAATATAATTAAAGTTCAAGATGCAAAAGAGCCAATTAGGTCAAAGAGTTTCCATCTTAATCGTCTAACAACTATGAGAACAAGAAAAAAAATCAAACATTCAACGGACATAATATGAAAGTTATATAAAGACCTTGAAGATGAAGAAGACAACACACAATACCAAGCTTACATAAAACGATCATATTCTTAGTGTGAATAGGCTTACTGTGATTGTATTTCATACTGCTTTCTAAAACACTTATTCTTTAAGGAGTGAGTCATATATTGTAGATTTTTCACTATGCGAAGATAACTATGTGTGCTTCGATTAAAAATCGAGAGTGTTTTTGACTTGTGGAGAGATCTCGATCGAAGATTAAGACTAATTGCATATAGAGATGTGTAATAGTTGTACTTGAAAGTGTTGAATAGGTGTTGAATATTTGTCAAAAGAGATGTTAATTATTTATATAATAATAAACGCAAATCACTTGGAGGTAAAAAATAGTTGAACAATATTAAAATGGCATTTTGAGAACATTACCTTTTAGAAAGTTTCTAATGCTTGGACATAAATGCAAAGAACCAAAAGGAAGAGTGATGAGTCAACGTCAACAAGTGAATAATAGAGTCGTGTGGTCCACACGTAAAGAAAGACCATACTAACGTGGTGATTAGAGAAAGCAGATGAAGTAAAAAAGCCTGCATCCATAGCTCTTCTTCTTCCACAGATCTTCCACTCTTCAAATCGAACACCATGTCCAAAGTTCACATCCTGGTATTCCCATATCCAGCGCAGGGTCACATTCTTCCACTCCTCGACCTCACTCACCACCTAGCGCTCGCAGGCATAACAATCACCATCATTGTCACTCCCAAAAACCTTCCCATTCTCACCCCTCTCTTATCCTCCCATCCAAACACCATCCAAACCCTCGTCCTCCCATTCCCGCCGCACCCTAAAATCCCCGCGGCTGCAGAAAACATTCGTGAGGTTGGCAACGCCGGAAACTACCCCTTCATCAACGCCCTCTCCAAACTCCAACCCCAGATAATCCACTGGTTCACCACCCACCCTAATCCCCCTGCGGCCCTCCTCTCCGAATTCTTCCTCGGCTGGACTCAGCAACTCGCCGACCAACTCACCATCCCCAGGATCGCCTTTTACTCCGTCGCCGCCTTCTTCACCACTGTCTTCACGCGCTGCTGGCACAACTCAAACGAAATCAATAATAATAATAATAGTGAAATTCACTTTCACGGAATTCCCGGAACGCCGTCGTTTAAGCGGGAACACCTTCCTTCAGTGTTCCTCCGCTACACGGAATCTGACCCCGACGCAGAGTTCGTTAAAGAGAGTTTTCTTTCCAACGATGCTGCATGGGCCTGCGTCTTCAACACGTTCCACGCGCTGGAGAGTACTTACTTGGACCACATCCGGGCCGAGCTGGGCCACGCGCGGGTGTACGCGGTTGGGCCGTTGGGCTCTAACCGGGCCGAAAACCCAAGCGCAGGGTCCGAGGTTCTAAACTGGCTTGATGCGTTGGAGGAAGAGGGTTCGGTGTTGTACGTGTGTTTCGGGAGTCAGAAGCTGTTGAAGAAGAAACAAATGGAAGCGTTGGCGTTGGGGTTGGAGAGATCCCAAACGCGCTTCGTTTGGGTTGCGCCGACGCCATCCGAGGAACAAATGGAAGAAGGATACGGGTCGGTTCCGGATGGATTTGTGGATCGGGTTTCGGGTCGAGGAGTGGTGGTTACGGGTTGGGTCCCGCAGGTGGCGATACTGAGCCACCGGGTTGTGGGGGGGTTTTTGAGTCACTGCGGTTGGAACTCGGTGACGGAGGCAATGGTGAGTGGGGTTGTGATTGTGGGGTGGCCGATGGAGGCGGATCAGTTTTTGAACGCGAGGCTGTTGGTGGAGGAAAGAGGGGTGGCGGTGCGGGTGTGTGAGGGAGGCGATTATGTGCCCGACCCGGATGAGTTGGGTCGGGTTGTGAAGAGGGTTATGAGTGCGGAGAGTCCCGAAAAGCAAAGAGCGAAGTTAATGAGAGAGGAAGGTGTTAGGGCTGTGAGTGAAGGTGGCGATTCTTCCATGGAGGTCGATAGGCTCATTGAAGCGTTGCTGCAACTTGGGGATAAACAAGGAAGATGAAAACAAATTCTCAAGTTACACGAGTCATTGAAAACATTTAGAAAGCTTTTGTAGTGTAAGAATTTGAATAAGATGAGGTTCAAGTATATTCCATGATCCAACAATTCAATATTCTTGCTAAATTGGTTATCAATTCAAGTTTTATAAAATTAAAATTGTGTTCATGAATAATATCGTTTAACACGCAAGTGATTATCATATTTAGGATCGTTAGGTTGTGAATCCTAATCCTCGAAATCCTTTTTAGAAATAGTATTTCATACGGGTGGTTGAAATAATTGTTTCTTTATATTGAAATATAGTTTTTGGTAGACAAAATATTTTAAATATTTCATGGGTTATTTGAAAAAAACGAATTGTAAATTATTTTTGTTAAAATTTATATCATTTAGGGATATTTAGGTTATTTTAATTTAATAATCTTAAAATGATGTGAAGACCTCAAGTACGAACTTTCCAAAAAGGTATTAGTAGTGAGAATTTGTGACATAAGTGAGAAAGATATATAATTCTCAAAATATGTTTAAGCTCAACATTAACTCATGATATTAAAAGAAAAGTTAAATAGATTTAGTGACAAACTTGCATTACTATTTCATGAGTTCAATTAATTTTTTTTTTGCATTAATATATGATTAATGTATTGCTTTTGAATTAAACCAAGTTTTGAAACACATTATGACAGAATCATTTGTTTTGTTTTACCTTGTATGAATATAGACAATTCACTCATGATCTGACATAAGTTTACATTTGAATATTCAGCTTAAAAAGTCACCCATAATTTTTTATAATAACAAATAATACTAAGTTTTGGTTGTCTATCAAGTTTGCTAGTGTGGTACAGATAATTGCAATAAAAGCAGTCTGATACATTGCTAGAAGCATAGAAGCTCAAGGTAAAATTAAACACATATGTTTAAAGCACTAAATGATAGGAACGAAGACCAAACGAGTCTCAAAAAACACTAAACACAAGCTCTTAAGACTAGATGAGTCTCAAGAAACACAAAATGGTAATGCAATCAGAAGACACATTCAAAAGTTATGTCTTTGGAAGCATAAAGATTGTCTCGCCAAAAAAGTGGAGTCTCAAGATTTTCAAAAAAAGATATTAACATTCACACAAATTACTCGAGAGTGTGTATGCTCAATTTTGTTTTTTGTGTAGTTAATACAACAATGGTGGTTACTCATATAAAGTTTGTCCTTTACGAATCATAAGATGATCTACAACAAAACCAAACAAGCTTTGGATCATACATATAAACTTGTTGAATGAACAAACATATATTTGCTCAAAATAAACATACATGATTCTTTCATTCTTTAATTTCAAAGTGGGCAGCGAAATTTGCTTGTTAGACAATATATAAAGATAGAAGTATTTTCATATCTTTTTATTGTTGTGAAGTTTAGTCTCTTAGTACAATGTGTATTCATTTCATATCCTTCATTTTTAGAGTGAACGTTGTATCAAACAATTTTATTATTGTAAAGCCTAAAGAGTCTTTGTGTACTTGACCTGTAAAGGCATACTACTTGGTGGTCAATCTCAGATAGAGATTAACATATAGTCATGAGTGACTTTGTGTTCTTGTTGTAAGTTAGAAGTAACAGTTAGAATACTTGTAATCAGTTATTTATTAGTGGTAGTTGGCAAAGAAGAACTAAATGTAGCCCAAATATGGTTGAACTAGTATAAATCAATGAGTTCATTGCTACTTTCTACTAATAAAGTTTCTAACTACTATTAGTTGTCTTCAAAACATTTATGAAAGCATTTGTGAAATTATTCACAAAACCATTAGATGACCTCCTACAATGTCTAATAGGCCTTGGAGTCAACCTATCCAATAGGTCAGCTTACAAGACTAGTCCCCAAGAGACAAAAGAGATAGAGAAACAAGTTGGTGACTTGCTAAAGAAGGGATGGTTTTAGAATAGTCTTGGTCCTTGTTATTCCCCTATTATTGGTTCCCAAGAAAGATGGGTCTCGGAGAATGTGTATAGATTGTTGGGCCATCAACAACATCATTGTAAAATATAGGCACTCAATACCTAGGTTAGATGATATGCTAGACGAAAGGGCAAACATCTTTTCCAAAAATTATCTTAAAAGTGATTATCATCAAATGAGAATTACAGAAGTTTGGTTTGTATTAATAGTTAGTCAGGTCTTTTGGCTTGACCAATGCCCCTAACACATCCATGCGATTAATGAATCATGTACATAGGGATTGCACAAGTAGGTTTGTAGTTGTATATTTCAATGATATCTTATTCTACAGTAGGAGTCTAGATGAGCACATAGGTCATCTTAAACAAGTCTTAATTACTCTCAGGGACCGTCATCTTTTTACTAACCTTGACAAGTATACTTTTTGCAAAGAACATGTCATTTTCCTTGGATTCATGATTGAGAAAGATGATGTTTCATTGGACCCAGAGAACATAAAGGCTATCCAAGAATGGCCCACCCCCAAAATAGTGGGAGAACTTCGAAGATTTCATGGCTTAACTAGCTTTTGTAGAAGATTTGTTCAGGACTTTTCCATTATAGATGCTCCTCTTAACAAACTCATTAACAAGGATATGCCTTTTGTGAGGGGTGAAAAAAAGGAAAAATCTTTTCAAACTCTAAAAGATAAATTAACCCATGCATCCATTCTAGTTCTCCTAGACTTTTTAAAACTTTTGAACTAGAGTGTGATGCCTCTAGGTTAGGCATAGGTGTTGTGTTAGTTCAGGTTGGACATCCTATTACATATTTCAATGAAAAACTTAGAGGAACCACGTTGAACTATACCACCTATGTCAAAGAGTTTTATGATCTCATCGATGCCCTCAAAACATGGAAACATTACTTAGTGACTAAAGAGTTTATCAAACATATTGATCATGAGTCACTAAAGTACATAAGGGAGCAAGAAAAGGAACCATTGAGTTGTTTTGTTGATTATCAAATTAAGTTTGCATATGGTTTAGGGTATCCTTCATCTCTTGGTTGGTGATTTTAGGACAAGTAATAAAGTGTGATATTTCATTATCTATAGGTGTTACATTTAAATAATATAAACATAATATGGTCCTTCAGGGTAAAACTATTTATAAATAGGTTTTTTCTTCCTACACCCGTACAATTTCTTGGTGCATCCCAACAATTTCAAATGACCATTTTACCCTTTTGTTTAAAGTGATTTTGGAACAAGATTTTCACAATGAAATTTCCAAAACGCATGAAACACATTACAGAAGAGACTTTCTATAATGTATATAATACCTTGGTTTATCGTGGGTGAGTTTATCGTGGTGGAGTTTATCGTGGTGAAGTTTATCGTGGGTGAGTTTAGCTTGGGTGATACTATCGTGGATGAGTTTATCGTTGGTGAGTTTATCGTGTGTGAGTATATCGTGGGTAGGTTTATCGTGGGTGAGTTTATCGTAGGTGTGTTTATCGTGGTGGAATGTATCCTGGGTGAGTTTATGGTGGGTGAGTTTATCGTGGTTGAGTTTATCGTGGGTGAGTTTATCGTGGATGAGTTTATCATGAGTGAGGTTATCGTGCGTGAGTTTATTATGGGTGAGTTTATCGCGGGTGAGTTTATCCTGGGTGAGTTTCTCGTGGGTGAGTTCATTGTGGTGGAGTTTATCGTGGGTGAATTTATCATGGGTGAGTTTATCGTGGGTGAGTTTATCATGGGTGAGTTTCACGTGGGTGACTTATTCGTGGTGCTTTTATCGTGGGTGAGTTTATCGTGGGTTAGTTTATCCTGGGTGAGTTTATCGTTGGTAAGTTTATCATGGATGAGTTAATCGTGGGTTATTTTATCGTAGGTGAGTTTATCGTGGTGGAGTTTATCGTGGGAGAATATTTCGTGGGTGACTTTATCGTGGGTAAGTTTATCGGGGTGGAATTTATCGTTGTGGAGTTTATCGTGGATGAGTTCATCGCGGTTGAATTTATCGTGGTGGAGTTTATCGTGGGTGAGTTTATCATGGGTTAGTTTATCATGGTTGAGTTTATCGTGGTGGAGTTCATCGTGGGGAGTTCATCGTGGGTAAGTTTATCACGGGTGAGTTTATCATGGATGAATTAATCATGGGAGAATTTTTCGTGGGTGAGTTTATTGTAGGTGAGTTTATCGTGGGTGAGTTTATCATGGTGGAATTTATCGTGGTGGAGTTTTTCGTGGGTGAGTTCATCGTGGGTGAATTTATCGTGGTGGATTTTATCGTGGGTGAGTTTATAATGGGAGGGTTTATCATGGTTGAGTTTATCGTGGTTGAGTTTATCGTGGAGGAGTTCATCGTGGGTGACTTTATCGTGGGTGACTTTATCGTGCGTGACTTTATTGTGGGTGAGTGTATCGTGGGTGAGTTTATCGTTGGTGAGTTTATCAAAGGTGAGTTTATCGTGGTGGAGTTATCGTGGTAGAGTTTATCGTGGGTGAGTTTATCGTGGTGGAGTTTATCGTGGTGAAGTTTATCGTGGGTGAGTTTATCGTGTGTGAGTTTATCATGGATGAATTAATCATGGGAGAGTTTTTCGTGGGTGAGTTTATTGTGGTGGAGTTTATCGTGGGTGAGTTTATCGTGGTGGAGTTTGTCGTTGGTGAGTATATCGTGGATGAGTTTATCGTGGGTGAGTTTATCGTTGGTGAGTTTTTCGTGGGTGAGTTTATCAGGGGAGGGTTTATCGTGGTTAAGTATATCATTGTTGAGTTTATCGTGGGTGAGTTTAGTGTTTATCGTGGTGGAGTTTATCGTGGCGGAGTTTATCGTGGTGAAGTTTATCGTGGCGGAGTTTATCGTGGGTGAGTTTTACGTGAGTGAGTTTATTGTGGGTGAGTTTCTCGTAAATGAGTTTTTCGTGGATGTGTTTATCATGGGTGAGTTTATCGTGGATGAGTTTATCATGGATGAGTTTATCATGGGTGGGTTTATCGTGGATGAGTTTATCGTGGGTGAGTGTATCGTGGGTGACTCTACATTTTTGTGTTAATGGAGGAAATTATATTTAAATTGTTTCTGGCCTCTACTCCTAAGCGATGTACTATTGAATGTATTGGAACAACCCCGCAATTGTGTGTTAATGGAGGAAAGTATATTTAAATTGTCCATGGCCTCTACTCTTAAGTGATGTGGGGCTATTGGATGTATTGGAACAACTCCACATTTGTGTGTTAATGGAGGAAACTATATTTACATTGTCTTTGGCCTCTACTC
>Ga0123342_1000242_pt1 | contig 78684 bp, 48 predicted proteins | sample Turbeawhitnodule_FD_89960 | JGI IMG/M metagenome (GOLD analysis project Ga0123342, IMG submission 89960) | Root nodule microbial communities of legume samples collected from Mexico - Turtle bean Mexico white nodule | ecosystem: Host-associated > Plants > Roots > Nodule | place: Mexico: Nepantla... | reverse complement strand
TCAAAGAAACAATCGGTTGAAACCACGAAACAACCGATTGTTTGGTTTGGCAGTTAAGTCAACCAAACTTAAACAGTTTTCAACCTTTTCAAAAACTCCTAAGAGTAAAACAACCGGTTGATTTGACAAAACAACAAGTTGTTTTTCACTTAGTTTGAAAAACACTTTATTTTAAAAAGGATTTAAAACACATCAACTTTAGATTCAACAAAGGAGTGGATTACATATAAGACTACCCAGATCCCTCCCAAAACACAACAGCAACACAGTCTTGCATCAAGCACAAAGGGTTTGGATTCTTCAAAGCACTTGATCACTCTTGATCAACATGGTCTTGTTCAGCCTCAACCGAAGCCTTCTCGGAGTTCTCTGCCTTGGCTTCCTCCAAAGCCTTTTTCAATATGGCTACCTCGATCACCTTCTCTCTCTCGTCTTTTTGTCTCAGCTGACCTCACCTCTCCTATCTCCAGGTTAGCTGCCACTTAGGCCATCTTCCCCTCAAAGGTCGAGAATGCCTTCAAGGATTGTTTTAGGGAGCTTGAGGTCTCGGCTAGCTCATGCTGCAGGCACGAGATTTCCTCGACCCTGCGACCTCGGGTATCAGCACCTAGTCGGGTCATGATGAGACCCTGACACAGCATCTCAATGTCGTCTTAAAGCAGGTCCTCCTCGGGAACAACCCTGAGTAACTCCTCGAACACAGGGGACATGATGACATAGACGCCCCTTGAAAATTGCAGATCACCCCTAGAAGAGATAGGGGGTCTTCGGAGCCTCGGGGACAGAGATAGCAACGACATAGTGACCGGCAATGTCACCGGCCGGTGGAGGAGACTCCAGGTTGATTGGAGAAGGATGTCGTGGAGAAGTCAGAATGTCGCCCGGAGATCTGGTGGTAGTTGCAATGTTACTCGCATCCCTCCCCTTCTTCTTGTTGTTTCTGGCAACGACCGAGGAACCAACACCAGAAGCTGAGGGGGTGCCGGCAACAACCGTATCAATGCTACCTCACACGGAAGCGCGTCACAAGGTTGTCCGACTAGGGAACTTCTTTGTGCATCGCTTCTACATCCAGAAAAAAGAATACATAAGCCAAAGACAAGAGAACCAAGCGAGACAAAAGACAACGAAAACATACCCTGGAATGCCACCCTTCGATGCAACGACTAGTACACGACAAACAACTTCCGTGTAGGGAGCCTTTGAATGAGCTTATAAAAAAGATAATAAATCTTTTGCTCCTCGGCATTCGGAGCCAGACGAGTCCACTCCTTAAACCAGGTAGGATTCCTAGTCCGATACATAGGAAACCTAAACCGACCGACTTCGTAAAAAAAGAATCTCGTCCCCTCGGGCTCAACAAGAACCTTGAAGAATTTACCTTTGAAGTTTTTGTAAGAAGTGGTGAAAGGGCAAAAAGAATGTTACCCGATCGACTGATGAGCGAATGCTAGCTAACGAGTTTGGTTGGGTGAGAGGTATAGTAACTTAGAAAAGTGGAAGGAGTTGTAGACAAACGAAAAAGCGTCGCATATAAGACAGAAGGCTTGAAGGGAAGCCTAGATATTTGGGTGAACCTGAGTGGGGGCCACGTTGAGCGCCTGAAGGACGCCCATCGTGAAATCATCAAAAGAAAGGGCGACGTGCACATCGAAAAAAGACAAGAGTATGAAAATAAGAATGGACCCTCTGAAGGAGATCGAGCCAAACATATGGTATCAGTTGGTCGATAATGTTCAACGGCCAAAATACCATCGTTGGCATCCAACTTCAAAATCGGGTACCTACCCAAGAAGGAAGAAATGAAAGCCCCGTCCAAAAAGGTAAAGGTAATCCTAGTCACCTTAGGGTATACCCAGTCAAGCCCCAAGAGGGGGGATGGCTGCTTAGGGGGATCCGACCAGTCAGCAACACCTCCCGAATTGTTCCCCCTAACTACATTCTCCATAGGGGCCAATATTTGAATTTCCCTGACCGATAAGGGCTCGGTCGTTGAGGAGTCGACAGAAAAAGAAGAAGACGAAGGAAAAGAGGAAGAGGGAGAAAAAGACAAGGAAGACATGACTAACTTTTCAAGACGTGAGTTAAGCAACGCACCAGGACGAATGCGGGTTTTGAATTTTGGAGCAGTAGCTCGATATTGTAGGGAACCACTATTTATAGCCTAGGAGGGACTCAGTAGACAAAACGTCACATTCATCTCAACCATTAGATCTTCCTCGATCCAACGGTTCTTGTTAAATTGCGTCAAAAATGCCCTCATCATGCACGTCACGTCATGCGATCGTACCACCAACGTCATGTCCAACCTCGGGAAGCCCAATCGTCACATCGGTCTCAGCCAAAGACTCTTCAGATTAACCATCCTTGAGCATGGGGGCAAGTGTACTGCTAGACTCGCTCGACCGAGACCATGTCTTGGACTCGGTCATTACACCGACTGACACCACAAAGCCGATTATGTTTAAGTAGAATTAGTGAGGCTAGTCTACAATCAAGAGCTAGGTCACTTCTAAACATGACCCAACTCTCTAACTTGACTCAATAAGAAAAGGTCCCTCATAATCACATAAATAGGCACACAATCTAAGAACTAGGTACGTTATTATACAATACTCAGAATACCGAGTGCCGAATAGTAAACTGACTTGAGCATCAGAGTGCCTTTTGCAAGTACCATCCGAGTCTGGACTTTGTGGAGATCGAAAAACAAAGGGAGGATAGGAGAGTAAGGAGTTTGCTAGGAGAAAAATAGGAGTGGAGACTGATCAACCGAGGAGGTAGAGAAGAAGAGCAGTTTGAATCGTTTTCTTAATTCCAACTCCCAATTCCGTTCGAGAACATGAGATGGCTAAATACAATAATAAAAATTAACATTATTACGCATAAAATAACTTTGACTAAATAGAAGTAAGTTAAAGTTGTTTCGTCGAAGAGAGAGTAGAAAAATAATTTTAAAAGTAATGAATCACATTATATTATATTTAATTTTCTTCCAATCAAATACTTTTAATTTTTTACCTTAATTCCAACTGTTTTTACTTTTCATTATTATTGTCCCTCTATTTTTCTATTCTCAACCAAGCAAACCGAATTAAAAAATAGTTATAGTTAAAAGGTTATATATATATATATATATTCATTTTTAAACATGTAGTAAAATAACTGATTCATATCCATATTAGCTGTTTGAAGAAAGGGAATAGTTGAAAAAAATATTACTCCCTTTAATAACTTTAAAAACACGAGATATTGACGTATAAATATTACCATGGAGATATCTTGAGTTCAATAAAATTCAAACAAATATGTTTACATATATTATAAATTTTGTATTCCGATTTGATTTGGTGATATGAATTTTTTGCTAATTTTAGAACAATGATAGTTTCTATACAAATTATAATAAAAAACATTTTTAACCGAGCTTTTAAAATGCTATTCAAATTATGCTCTTATTGTACATGCTTTGTAATTCGTTGTGTAAAAATAACTTCTCAATTTTTCACATGAATTGAAAAAAAAGTTAAAATTGGTAAAAATTAGGATAATAATTTTTAAATGTGAAATAAATTAAGTTGTGTTTCCAAAGGTTATTATAATGTATGTTGAATAGAATTCTTTTAGAAAACATGGAAAACTTATTTGTGATAAATTATGTTAAAACTACACTTTTATCTTAAAAAAATTGCATTAAGTGTAATGCTTTTTTTCTTTTCTTAGAAAGGATTTGGGTGAAACCATCAAGGGGTCTAACTTAGTTTGTTGAAAAATGTTACAGGTGAGTCTGAACATACAAGCCTGTAATGTAATAGAAGGTGCAGAAGTTAAGTATACCTATAATTATATACAAAAATCCAACCCAAAAACTTATTATTTATTATTTACAAGGAATTAAAACCAAAAAGACAAGGAGTGATTGAGGTTTAACCACCAGGAAAGACAGATAAAAACTGTACACCTATCCCTCTAAGTAAAGTAATGAAGCTATAAAATTGGCAAGATTGACTCTACACTACTGTTATCACTTCATAAAACTGCAAGTGTCACTGCCATAAGCTATTATATACTGATTCATAGATTCATTAGTTGTAGATTTTTACAGGCTTCTCAATTGTGTGACGGTTCTGCAAAATTGAGAAATGATCGTTGTAGACTGCTGGAACCTGCGCATAAAATTATTTTCAGTGACTTGTATTCAGCCGTTGTTACATTTGGATATCCAGTGCAAATGCAATAACTTATTTTCATTCCAATTGTATAATCAAGTTGTACATATAAATATTAAATAAAATTCATCTATGAATGTTTCAGTAAGAGCAAAGATATACCATGGAGCTATAGGTAGGAACTAAAGACTCATGTCTGTGTTAAAGATTAAATTATCTTATATTGTTTATTTTAGAGTATGTCTAATTCTTTCAAGTATTCTTCATTCATTTCACCCAAAACACCTGAAGATACTGCCATAATAACAATTTTGCACTGGCAACTAGCTTAATCCTATTAAAAGTTACAATCATTGGCATATGTGTGGTTTAACTTTTCCTCATGTTCAGTATGTGCTATATTTACACAATTTCATTCACTCAACTTGCATCTTGTGTAACATTCTTATTAATATCCCCATCACTTTGAAAAATGGATTCAAGATAATTAAACCATGGAACTTGTGATTTAGTGTGTCCCCAGTTTCAACACAAAAAACATTGCGGATTCAAGCCTTGGCCCGATCTTACACTGCATATACCTTGGTTACATCTATTTAGTGAAACCGTACGATTCTAAACTTCCTCTCAACTTAATCTGAGAATTAGCTCCTCTAACGTCATCAACTAGGACTATTTCAGAGACAAAAGATGAGCATTGAGGTATGGCTCTCCAATTTTCCCAGCAAGTATGTCCAATACTAATGTGAAAAAGGTATAGAGTCATGTCAGAGTTTAAAGGGGAGAGTGAAAAAGAAATGTAATATTAGAACATATAACTTGCCTTCTTCCGTTCACTTTTCTCTAAAATATTTTCAAGACTGCTCTCACAGCGTAACCAACTGAACTGTTTTCAGAGAAGTCTAATTCTATGTTGCTATATTTTCTTAGAGATTAGAAGTAATAGAATATAATCAATTAACCATACATAGAAGTAATGCCATTTTTTCTTTATAAATTGTATATATTTTTGTTTTATCTACCTTAAACTTTGAATGACTGCATTATGGATCCACATTTTAAGGTTTTGTTTTTATTTAAGACAGAATGCATATACCATCTACACAGCTACTTTGGGCAATCTCCCAAAAGAAAGAGAGAAGCCAGTCCCCAGCGTTTACCTGGTTAACTGCGTAAGACCTTTTTGGAGCACTGTCAGTGTGTTCCAGTCCAAGATATTGCTCCCAAGAACCAAAAACATCCCTTCTCTAAACAAACAAACAATTCAAATTTGTAGTAACTTAATCATGTAGAAGTCAAACAATAAGCCTAAACAGATTCCATTGACAGCCTTAGGCTTCAAAACCAAAATGAAAAATCACATAAGAGAAAGAGAATATTGACAGACCTGAAAACAAGCACAGATAATATCAGAATCTTGTAGGTATTCAGGACGACCATGTAACACAAATGCAAACTTCCACTGGAAAGACAAACATCATGGATAAAAATATATCAGTTATGAAATAAAACCTTGTTAACTCTACATCCAGAGAAGTAATTGAAGCAGGACAGTAGTTTAACTACAAGCAGAAAAACAAATCGAACATTGTACATAATTATTAATATGCGTCAATATATCATAAAAAAGTTGACCAAGCTTTAAAATGCCTAAAATGTAGTGCAGATAATTGAATAACACATTCATACATACGTTTGAAAACTCTGCATCTGGAACTTGAAGCTTTTTCCGTAACCGCAATTTGACATCAGCTAATGTCTCACCACCATGGATAACAAATAGAAAAGGATCCCCAAAATTATGAATTTGCTGCAAATTTTGTAAGTTACAGGAAAAAAGAGTTTGTAAAGAAATGTATCACAGCAAAAATATGATTCAATTACTGGAAAAAATTATATTCGGACTGAAAAAGCACTGAGAAATTATAACAATACCATAGATTTGATCTTACCAAATACTTATGAGCAGTATCTTCAAAGAAATGATAAACATGGATCAATCGATCCAGTGGACCAAGATTTCTATCTTCTTCAGGAATCTTCAATAGTACAAAAGAATATTATATTCGTAATGAGAAACCAAAATGACGAGGAATCATGTACTAAAAAATTAACAGCATGTCACAATAACAAAACACATAATTATAAATTCACAGTCAATCATGGATAGTTGTGCAGTGTGGCTGACAACAAACTAACAAGGCAGGATTGTGACAGTGGCACAACCACTATACCTAGAGATTATGGACACAATTGCAAATAATTTATACTACAATTTACACGTGTGAACACTAAATTGAAGATACATATAGAGGGACAGAAGCAGCAGGACACAGGAAACAAGAATCAAGTGAGAACATAGTAAAGAAGTCACAGCTAAAGAAAAAGAGAGACAACAGGGCACAGACCTGTCAAGTACTAAAGTCTGACTCATGGAACAAATTATATTTGCCAAAACAGGTGGAGTTGGAAGACTATCATTGGATGATAGCTAGAGTTTGGGCTCAAAAAATGGTAGGCTGCAAGAAGTGGGGGTTTTTTGTGAAGCCCGTAACATAGGTGCAATTGTCTAATAAAATTCTTCTACAGGGATGGTTTTCAAACTCTGAAAGCCTTTGGCAACAGAAAACAAGCGAGAAACCAACAGAAATTAACCCTAAGAGAATTGGCGGAAGCCAAAGAACATAACTTAAGGGTAAAGTGAGATTTTAGCCACATAGAGATTAACAGCTGTGATGACATCTGGCCATGATGAAGGCAACAAAAAACTGCACCATCATGTGCTCATCATAAACAAGGAGGCGCAATGACACATTGCAGTGGCTACTATTACAAAATGAAAACTGAACTTTAGGGACTTTACAAAATTAGAATTAATGGAATTGCAAAGCTATCAATGAAAATATAAAGTATGGGTAAAATTTTCTATTTTATTAACATGCTCATCAGGTAAGTCTTTCTTGACACAAGTCACAGGCTAATTTTTTTTATGATATAAAATAATAAATTCAAAAAGATGAAGAAAAGATAATTCTTACAATTTTGGATATCGATATTAAAAAGGCTGCTACTTGCAGTTTTTGTTTCAAAACCACCACCGGTGTTATTATCTGGGCAAAGAGACACTAATCTTGGTCCGACAACTCAGTCCAAAATGGCTTTTGATAGTTAGAAGCAATGAAATCTTTTTCGATTGTTTTTTTTTTTGTTATCTTATGATGCTATTATGGAACATAAGGAGTCTGGCTCAACCTAGAGCAAAGAGGATACTCAATAATTTGTCTTCTTCATAAACTAGATTTTCATCCTGTGGCTGAACCTTCTATAAAGATTCATATCTCTCTTAAGTTTTTGGGAATCCTTACATCTTAAGTTCTTTGCACAAAATCAAAAAGATCTTCCCTCTCTTGGGTGTTGGTAAAGATATTAATTCAGCCATCCTTAGTTCTTCTACACAACAAGTTTCTTTTTCTTTTAAACGTGGCTTATAGGGCATTTGTGTGTCAGAGCTATTCAGATTTCAGCTCCACGGTCCTTTATTGGTGATTTTACTGTTGTGCTTGGGTGTCATCAATATAGAGGTAAAATTTATCCATCTCCCTTGGGTTGCAGGGAATTCCAGGATTGTTCTGATCAGAATTCTTTCAATTACTTGCCTTCACCTGGAAGTCAGTTTACTTGAGCCGATCAATGGTCACATTGGGGATTCTAGGACTAATAAGAAGCTGGACAGGGTTGTTTGTAATAATAATTTTTATAAGTTTCTGATCTTTTGTCTCATGTAATGTTTTCTATATAGTTAAACTTGATCACCATTTTCTTCTGTTTGAAGTGGATGATCAAGCTAAGGTAAAATCCCCTTTCAGGTTTCTTTCGATGTGGTCTAAACATCCAGATTGTCAAGATGTGATTCATGATGCATTGCACGGAGACTAAAAGGTATGGTTGTCCTATGTTTGTTCTCTCTCAAAAGCTTAAGGAGGTTAAGACTAGGCGTATTCAATGGAATAGAGATGTCTTAGGTAATGTTGCTGCTGCTTTGACTACAGTTGACTAGATTCAGGAAAACATTGACAGAGAAAGACCTATACTTAATCTTTTAGATGCTGAAAAACTCACTCTTTTAGATTTAGATAAAGCTCTCATGCTTGAAGAGGAATTCAAGGAGGAGAAATCCAAAATTAAATAGCATCTACATGGTGAAAGAAACACATACAAAGAGTTCTCTTCAACTTATTGATTTTTAATTCTCTTCAACTAAAGAGATCAAATATATACTGCATAGAAAGAGTAGAAGGGAAGCTAATACACTTGTTTTGATGTGGAATAGACCAGTTAGCTTACAAAGAAATCAATTGTTTAACAACCTAACAAATTGATTAAAAACCTATAGTAAATTGGCATAAACAGTCAGATTAAAAACTTGAGAGAATAACTCTTTATTACTCTAATAACAACCCACTTACATACTCTATTAAGTCATATCACTAGTGGATGTGTGACTAAACTTTGAGGATGTAATTTAGTAACCCCCAAAAAGATTGCAACTTAGATCGCAATTTAAGGCGGTTTTCCAATATATCTTAATATATAACCTGTTTGGAACTTATTTTGGGCTTTCGGGATTTGAAGTTCTAATTATTTCCACATTTGATTTTGAGGGAAAGAGATCATGCGGAGAAAGGATATGTGCCCCTGCTTTAACAACATCCATAAATTGTTTTAACAATTAAATTACCAAACTAAATTACAATAGTCAAAAACCACCACAAATCGAAAAATTCAAAACTACCATCCATAGTGTCTCTGACTAACAAGAGGGACTAAAAGACAAAAAAATTCTGAATCAAGGGACTACGAAGTCAATTTTTAATTTGAGGGACAAAAGATTACCCAAATTTGAGAGACTAAAATCGTATTTAAGCTGAAATTTATTATTTCAATGTTAAAGAGATATGATCAAGAGGGTTTCTCATGGAAAAATCCAAAAGGCACTACTCAAAACATGACAATCATGCTACAACCCAACCCAATCTTTTAGTTTACAAATACATGTCTATTGTCGATACATTTTTCTCATACATAAACTCCATGATATTTATAATAAAAATAAAAAACACTTTGTAGTAGTGTACTAGATTTGTTTTCTTGTCCTAGTGGTCAAGGGTGGCTAAACATTAAGGAAATGGAATGTTAAATGACAGTTACATTTCATACTATTTAGCTTAAACCAGTCATGGTCTTCAAGGAAAACTAAAATATGGTCTTAACCTTTATTAATTGTGTCAATCAAGAACTAAATTATCATCCTTCCAAAGGCCAATGTTGCTTAGAGGTTAAGCATTTCAAATATGTCTTAAATTACATTGAAAATTTTTTTAAAAAAAATGGGACCTTTGATACTCTTTTTCTTTCAATATCAACACATTCTTGTAAAACAAGTGAAGGTTGACAAGAGCTAAAACAATGTCTATCACGTCCAAAATAGTATCTCCCTGGTCAAGATGTTGTATTTGAATACTAATTATAAAAATAAATATAAAAAAGTTAACAAATCTTTACCTCCTCCGCTCTTAACTTCCAATATTCATCATTAATATTCTCAATTGTTTCACTCGGCAGGAAAATCTGCAAAAGGTTTATGAGTTTTACAGCTATCCAATTTGAAACTTCATAAATAAAGAAGAACTTAACAAATGTTGTAAACAAAATTCTATTTTTTACTCCCACAAACAAAAACAAACTTATATGCCAACAAATTTTCCTTATCCTGCACATAAATTACTTGGAGCTGAACATTTCAAACTTCATTCTCATTAATATTGAGAAATATCAGTAATGTGAAATCTTAATTTCAAGACAAAATGAGCAACTTTTAGCTGGCCACCAAGAGATTTATGAGGCAAGCCAGTAATTAATAGGATAATAGTATATATGAATTTTTATAACAGTTATCAACAATAAGGCTACATTGCATAATGGCATATGAGAGAGTGATGCAGATGAATTGATTTTTTTCCCTCATCACATTGAACGCCAACAAAATTAGTCAACTCAAGGAAATCATGCTTGTACGACTAGCATTTGAACTAAGAAAACAAAAAGTATATGACTGACTCAGCACCTTGTATATCTTGTGATAGAAAACTTCAAGCAATCTCAGTTGTGCATCAGGATGAGATAAATCCACCTATTTCACATAACACAATATTAATTCCATTACATTTCATATAGCATAAAATACAAGAGCTCAACAAATACTTCCAAAGGAATGCAACGGTAAAATATAAAAAAATGTTTCCTTCAAATAGACAAGAGGATAGTTAAATCCAGTTAAAAACAATATGAACTAATCTAAAGGATGATAACAACATTTGATTAGATAAAAGAAACACCCTTCTAGCACTATCAAACAGTCTCGCCATCACAAGGAGAATAAGGCTTCATAAATTTGAGTTGCATGAGAGAAGTACGGCTAGCTGAGTGAAGTATACAAGGTGTATCAAGGATAATGTCTAACTTAGGAATTCAGTACACTTGTTAAATTTAGATACTGAGAATTTGAATGTTCTTATTTTCCATCAGAACCATACCTATTATACATCAAAGAATCCTAAAAGTCTGGTGTGTAGTTGATAGAACTGGTTCATTGTCTAAAGAAAAATACCAATTGCTTGGCAAATGCCGTAGCATCCCTAGACATCCAATAGACCAGAACTGTCCTCACTATGAAGAGTCAAATACTTTCTCAAATGATAAGTTCATTTCTCTCTCAACCTCCTTTCTTTAAATTTCTTTTCTTCTAGTATCTCTGTCTGCCCAACTAATTCCCTCACAGAGAGACACTTAACTAACAAGTAATGGGTATGTATCAATACACCCCCCTCCGACAAAGATTGAACTTGTTCTCAATGAAACCCCCTTGTGACTGCTAAAATTAAGTATCATTGTTCAATGGATTGAAGCATGATTAACAAGACAACTGCATCCTGCAGCCAATTGGAATAGCTCCCGCTGAGATGACTATAATATCAATTGATAGAAATTAAATAAAAAAACTAGAATGAAAAGAGATTTTATCCATTAAATCCCTAATTGCAGTATGATAGCAAAATGGGCAAGGGTAAAACCTAGAAGAATGAATGAACGATCTCCAAGGAATTCAAGAGCCTTGTCAAAACGTATTCCCAAAACGTATTCCCACCAACAAAATTCTCTTAAATTTTTTGACTATTTATAACAGCTTAACAAATTACATACAAGTATTCTAACAGATTATAAGGTTTACTCTCAACTTACAAGGCCCAACTAACAGGGAGCATCCTAACAATACTGCCTTCTTAAACATTGACCTTGACCTCAAGGTTAAGGACATTACTCCCTACGCCTGAACATATAGCAGATAGGTAAACTATCATTTTATAATATCAGGTTGCCAACTTGTATACAATTAATATAACTGGCTGCATATGGTGCCATAACAGAAATAGTAAGAGTACAAGCTACGCAACCTCACCACTACAGTTCCAAAATAATTATGACTCCAGCATCAAACACAAACTAAGGGAGTGCCTGCTACGGATGGCAGCGAGGCGGGACGGGTGCGGGTTTGACTATCCCATTTCTATTGCCGAAGTAAAAATTCATCCCCATCCCCATTCACGCCTATACCCGCCCCTTCCTGTTCCAAATATTAATTAAATAATTTTTTGCAAAAATTAAAAGTCAAAACAAAAAACATAATATTATCAAGTATTCATTTTCAAAAGAATACACATTTTCTTTTCTCCAATATCAAATGTCAAGAAACAAAAATGTAGTTGTATAAATATAAAAAGAGAGTATCAAATTAACAATTGGATAATGTTAGTTATAACAGTCAAAACTGTTTTACCTGTATTCTATGCAGCACTGGGTACTATTAATACCCAGTCTTTTCTGTTCTAAATACAAGTTCAGTTAGCCTGAATAATATAGTTCTCTCTTTTCTCTTATTCTCTCCTCTAAATCTTTTGTTCTTTCTCTATTCTTTTATGGTATCCAGAGCCAAAAATGGCCTCATCATCCACCACTGAAAACAATTTCCTAGTCTGGAGACAGCAAGTTAAACCCTTCTGGTCCTGGAAAACAACGCTTTTATTCTAAACCACGCTTTCCAACATCCAAGAACTTCACCAAGATGCCATCTAACTCATCTTCGTCTCGGGTGCAATGTCAAATTTGCGGAAAATATGGGCACACTGCCCTTCATTGTTGGCACAGGTTTGATTCTTCCACTCCCTCTCAAGTTACTGCTAACACTGCCCATTTTTCTACATCTCTTAGTGATGATGAACCTTCGATCCTCGGAACCCCCAATACTCTACATGACCCTCTTTGGTATCTTGATAGTGGTGCCTCACATCATCTCACTGCTCACAGCAACAATCTTTCAAGCACAACTCCTTACACAAGTTCGAAAAAGGTTGTTGTAGGTAATGGTTCATAGCTCCCTATTACATCTATTGGCTCTGCCACTTATACTGATCTTAATACCCATAATACTTTTTCTTTACAACATCTTCTGCATGTTCCTACTATATCTAAAAATCCGTTGAGTGTTTCTAGGTTTGCACATGATAATCCCGTATTTTTTGAGTTCCTTGCTGATGTTTGTCTTGTTAAACGTTAGGGAACCAACGAAATTCTGCTTCAAGGCAAGCTTAAAGATGGTCTTTATATGTTTCCAAATCTTGTTCAAATTGCACCTTATTCTGCATACACTACTGCCATTACCACTCCAGGTTTGGTCATGCCCAACCAAGAGGGATTCATCAAATTATGAAGATTTGTAATATACCTATTCTGTGAATCTTGTGTTGTTGGCAAGTCCCATCAACTCCCTTTTACTGCTTCTCAAACTATATACTCTAAACCTTTTACAACTTGTTTTCATTGACATTTGGGGGCCGTTTGCTACCCTTGCAACTAATGGTGCTAGTTAATATATCTCTTTTGTGGATGCCTACACTAGATATTTTTGGTTCTATTTAATTCATACTAAATCACAGGCACTCACTGTTTTTAAATCTTTCAAATTATATGTTGAAAAACAAACTGGTTTTCTACTTTTAAGCATTCAAACTGACAATTGAAAAGAGTTTCTCTATTTTAAATCTTTTCTTTCATCTAATGGCATAACTCATCGTCTAACTTGCCCTCACACCCATGAACATAATGGTTCGGTTGAACAGAAGGATAGGCATATTGTTGATATAAGATTGACTTTACTTGCTCGTTCTAATTTACCCATGCATTTCTAGGGCTACGCTTTTACTACTGCTGTTTCTATTATAAATGTTTTACCCACATCTATTTTAAACAATCAAAGCCCGTATTATCTCTTGTTTAACACACACCCCGATTACTCCTTTTACAAAATCTTTGGATGGGCTTGTTATCCTCTTCTTCGCCCATATAATAAACATAAAATTAGTTTTCGTTCATCTTTATGTGTTTCTTGGCTATGCCTCTAATCACAAAGGATACATGTGTCTCTCTCCTACAGAGCGTATGTATATTACTCGTCATGTTACCTTTAATGAAACTTATGGTGTTTTACCTAACCTTTTTCCTCTGTTTCTTCACCCACTAATAGCCCCTCCTCCCCTTCACCCACTCTAACTGTTTTTCAGCAATTACCTGCTTTCATTTCTCAACCAGCACCTGGTTCCCCACAAGACATTCATGATTCTTCTGCATCTATATCCTCTCAATCTGACTCGTCTTCCCCTGCTTTGACTCCACCCAATCATGTGCCTCAAATCTCTCACCCTATGCTTACACAAGCGAAGGCAGCTTTACTTCAACCACGTGCCTTTACTGCAACACATGTTTTGACCCTTCCCAAATCCACCAAAGAAGCCTTACATCTTCCCCAATGGCTTTTTGCCATGCAGAAAGAAATTGCGACTCTAACTACCAACAAAACATGGGTTCTCACCTCTCTTCCTCCTGGCATTCAACCCATTGGTTGCAAATGGATTTTCAAAATCAAGTACAATGTCGATGGCTCCTTTCAGCAAAATAAAGCTCGCCTCGTCGCCAAAGGATTTCATAAGCAACCAGGTTTTGACTACTTTGAAACATTTACTCCTGTTATAAAGCATGTCACCATACGTATTATCCTCACTCTTGCTCTTCAATTAAATTGGTTTGTCCATCAAATTGATATTAACAACGCTTTTTTGTACTGTGACCTGGAGGAGTCTGTCTACATGGTCCAACCTCCTGGCTTTGAAACTGGTGACTCCAACACTGTTTGCAAACTTACCAAAGCTCTTTACGGGTTGAAACAGCCACCCAGAACTTGGTTTCACAAGCTAAGTGCCATTTTAATCTCGCTTGGTTTTAATCCCACCAAAAGTGACACCTTCCTTTTTCTTCACTTCCACAATAATATCACTCTATTCATCCTAATTTACGTTGATGATATTCTTACTACAGGGAACTCTAACACTGCCATTCAACGTCTGATCCACTCCCTCAATCAGCATTTTGCCTTAAAGAACCTCGACACTCTTCACTATTTCCTGGGTGTTGAAGCTACTTGGACATTGGATGGTGGCTTACATCTCTCTCAAACCAAATACATTCTGGATCTTCTTCACAAAACCAACATGCTCTCCTCCAAGCCTCAACCTACACCAATGCTCTCCACCTCTTGCCTAACAAAAGACGCTACCAGTGTTGTAGATGATCCTTCTCTCTATCAAACCGTGGTTGGTTCGCTTCAATCACTCGTCCAAAACTTGCCTATAGCGCCAATAGAGCGTGTCATTTCATGCACAACCCCCAACATCACCACTGGAATGCTGTTAAACGCATTCTTCGCTACCTAGCTAGCACTACCACTCATGGTCTTCATCTTCAACGCCTATCTCAACTCACGCTAAATGCCTTTGCTGATGTCGATTGGGGCTTTGATCCTGATGATAGGAAATCAACTTCAAGCCTTGTTGTCTACCTCGAATCAAATCCTATTACTTGGCTTTCAAAGAAACAAAAGGTTGTTTCTCGCAGCTCTACAGAAGCAGAATATCGCAGTATTGCTGTGACCCTTAAGCAGAATACTCAAGTGGATACAAAATCTACTCACCGAACTTCGTCTTCCTCCTACTCTTCCCACCATTCGATCTGATAATCTTGGCGCTGTTCTTCTTGCATCCAATCCAATCATGCACTCCAAGACCAAACATTTTGAATTATATCTTCATTTTGTTAGAGATGTTATTCAACAAAAGAAACTGCAGGGATCGCGGATATCTTCACCAAACCATTAACTGCTGGCCCGTTTTCTAATTTGTCACATAAATTAATGGTGTATCCTAAACCATTAATTTAAGGGGGGGATGCTAGTTATAACAATCAACTTTCTCTATTCTTTTAGATAAAGATTAAATAATTATAAAAAAGAGAAAAAATGATCAAATATGACTTAAAAATAATTTATGAAACTAAAGGCCAAAGAAAAGTTAATATAAGTTTTTATAATACCTAATAAAATAAAGATATTTTAGTAATTTAAAACGAGGATGGGTATGAGGACAAGGATGGGTATTTGAATGGGGACAGGACGAATATGTACATACCTATCCACGTCCCCATACAATTTAAAAAATCGGGTATTACCCAGACTCGTACCTAGTCAATCTGTGGATTCCCCGTCAAATTGGGACAGGTTTAGACTATACTCGCGGGACAGATTCATTACTTAGATGGTGACCTGGAAACCATTCAACATTAGATAGAAATAATTTATTTCTACAAAATTCCAATTCCTTCCTTTACCCCTTTGGTGTGAATTTCATATTATCCCTGCTTCCTTCTCCCTCCCATGCTCACAAATTCTAGGTGAAGTTTTCATTCTAATAGTGTCTCCTATACAATCCTCCAAACAACCAATTTGACAGTTCTACCAACAAAAGCTTATTCAACATGCTTGGGGAGAATAACTCAGGCATAACTAAACAACCCATACGTTTACTTAGGATAAAATGAATATTATGTTCATGGGTTGATCATCTTGTTGAAACCCAAACCTCTTTGGTTACTGGATGTTCCTTCCATCTTTATTCCAACATTGCACCATCCACAGGGATGACCCCCTCTCAATCTTCAAGCCAGTTTCGTAAGGTTGAGTTAGGTTAATCCCGCTTTGCAATATAGTATCAGTGTGTATCATAGATCCATTAAAAGGGTCACTTACCATGTTATCCATGTATCAAGCCCAATAGTGTTGGACGCGGGGGGTGAATTAGGAAGTCACAAATTGCTAGAGATAGTACCAAAATTCAATATACAAGTGGGAATAGTCCTACATGTCGGTTTGTAGGACTGAGTTAGGATAAGCCTACTTTGCAAGACTACCCAGATGAAAATGTGTTTCCTCCTTCACCCTGCAACACATAAGATTGTCTCCTCGTGAGATAAAGCTCTTTTTCAAACACAGAAAAATCTATTGCATTCAGTACATCTCTGTCTCAACCTTTTCTCGTAATCACTAGACCATCCCACTTTCGATTCTTGGTCCCGAATGTCAACTTGTTCCCCAAAGTATCCACCTTCTTACCAAGAATTTTGTACACTGGAAGCGTTCACAAGCATGAGCCCCAAGAATTCAAATCGAGCCAACCAATTTAAATACTTACCCTTAGGTAATTTGAGCATTTTGATCAAACTTATTGCTCATTAGGTTGGGTTTGTTGTATTAAGAATAGTATGTTACACATATATGTCACTAATAGAATTTTTAATATTATTTTTTAAATTAAGTAAACTCTCACAAGTATACAAGTTGAAACTACAAATTGAGTTTTAGTTAACTCTCAAGTTTGACAACCTTCACATTCGTTGTGAAATAAGATAGTTGAATTGGGCATACAAGCCAGCATGTCAATATGTCTTTAAGTCACCATAATCAAAAACAGCTTACAAGATAATGTATCAACTTTAATTATAAGGTTTACCTTTGACTTGATATCATTCAGTACATCTTCCACTGTACTCTGTTTTGGTAATCTAACAGTAGAAATGACCACCTGAGGAATTATAACGTATAAAACTTAATATAATACAGTACATTAAAAAAAACGAGCACAAAACCACTAAGTATACTCACTTCATCCTTCGTAGCAAGATGGAAAGCAATTTTAAGAGTTTTTAGGCTTTGCAATTCTGGAAGAGGGATATCCAATATTTCATAGTATAGTATATCAGAAATCTACAAAAAAAAAATAATTATGATACCAGGAGCATAAGTAAAACAGACAGCCATTTGGAAGTCATGCAAATTGCAAGGATTTTAAAATATTTTTATCGAGAAAGATTTGGACTTAAAATAATACCTGATTGAGGTGAATCAGCATGTCAGACAAATTTTCAACTCCTTGATACTTTATAGGCAGTGATTTAGGTTGCTGGGAGTAGCAGTTGTGAGACGTAAGTCTGATTTTAGAAGAATCACTCAAGCCAAGATGTTGAGCAACCTTAATAACAACATCATCATATGTGTGAAGCTTTGACCTATATGATCACGGAATGCATACGGATCATCAAATATAATTTAATTACAAGAAAGGTCCATATATCTTCATCAATGAGAAAAGGTCATCAAATCAAGGTTGCATGGCTACTTGTGAAGGTTTATTTGTGCAAACAACTTTTTAACTGGCACTTGAAACTCAAAATATTAATTAAGATACAAAATTAATTGTATGTACAAAAGAAACTTACAACTCAAGACTGAATTCATCCTCTTTGGGTTTCTCTAAAAATCGGAAGCGTACAACCTGAAAATCAATGAACGTAGTATAATGAAAAGGAGTTGAAACAATGTGCCACGGAAAACTAGTCTCCAAGACCAAAAATTATTTTTGCAATATTATTTCTATTTCTCCAAGAATTTCTTTTAAGAAATCCTATAAGCAGGTAGCTTTCGTTTCACTTAAAGAAATATGCAGCAGACAATTAATCTAACCATGTGCAATAAAACATCACACATTCAACATCAAGATTACATAGAACAATAAAGTCAAGTCAACCAATCTGTTCTGAACAATTATCAGAGATCTCCAAAATAAGCCAATATATGATAGTGGACAATTCAAATACCACCATGTGGAAAAATTCTATAAGGAAATTAGTAACCAGAGTCTGTCAAATGCATGTATTGAATTATGAGGAATGCAAACTTTCAAAATTATACTTGCTAACATCAGCAGCGTATTTATCGCCAGCCACCACAGCGTGGCGCTAGCTATTGTGTGTCCTTTAACCTGACTAACCCAATAGATTTAAAAACAAAAACGAAATTGGGGTATTTCTTCTTCCACCTCTATAGTTTCTTCTTTTCCCGCCTTCATATTATACAAAATGATTAATATACCCTTGTCATAATATATTTGGATATATTTCAGATTATGTAACTCAACATTCAAATTAGGTCAACCGGAACAATATTCCAGGCTACGTAATCTAGGATTAGGATTACGAGATTCCGGATTACAAGAATATATTTTGGATAATTATAGATTGTGTTATCCAAAACTAAGATTACATTCCAAAATATAGTTTTGAATTGATTATGAGGTGTTACGATAGGAACACATTGGTAATTTCTTATATAATGTGAGTGAGAAGAATTTATGGGAATGTTGGAGAAAAAACCCAAAATAAATAGAAAAAAGAACTAAGCTAACCTTCGCGAAACAGCCAAAATATAAGGTTCTCACTTTTATTCTTTTTTCTATTACCTCATTAGTTAGTTGGTTCTGCTCTTATTCTTCCATTCCCTTTTTTGTCCTTTTTTTTGGTTCTTTTCTACTCAATACTCCTCTATAAAACCCCTCAACATCTATAAGAAAGGCAGTTCAACTTGGTTGGATTTTGCTTTGAGTTTATTTTAATTTAAATTTCTCAACTTACTATTATTATTAATTGCATGATTGTTTTCATTATTTATGCATTGTAATTATAGATCTGCATTTTTTATTTATCTGTGTGTATATATTGTATTTTTTTTTTTTTTCTTTGCTTCCTCCATAACCGGTAATGACTTCAATATATCTCGAAAAGGATTAAATACAAGTCAAACTAAAAAAAACAAAGTAAAGGGAAAAAGAACCTGAAATTTTTTTTACGTATACATCATACCTAACTATAATACTACTACAAAAAGTTAGTTAACAGATCCACTAACTACCTAACTAATATACCACACTAATTGAATTATCTACAATAAAATCAAGCTTCAACCATGAGTTAAATTTAACTTAAGCATCATACGCTAAAATCAACATTTTTAAAGAAGTTAAATGAGACAATTTCTATAAAATTTTGAAGTCCATAACTTGATTTATTTATGGGAAAAGTTTAATCATTTTACCTTGTTATTTTCTTTTCCTACATGTGTTTGTTGAAAATTTTATCCAAACAGTGCAAACACATTCAGCCACATTCTAGTTTTCAAAAAAAGAAGTTTCATATTTTAGTTTCAAATTACTGACAAATGTGCCCGTTTAAAGAAAGGTGACTAAAATAGAAATGGTAAATATGCTTTGGCTAATACTAAATAGTAATGATAGAGGAGCTTATTCCTGCACTGCATTTCGCTGATTCAAAACATCAAGATTTTTTTAAGCTGCACATAAAAAGACCATGACTAGAACAGCACAGCCCATTGTACTAGATATGCAACGATGGAAGAGGAAGGGGAAAGTAGAAGATAGCAGCCATGTATACCGTAGATTTTTCCTTGCTTTTTCTATATTTTTACCTCCTTCAGTGTTGCTTAGTTTTACAAAATTGGCTTAAAATTTTTAATATGAAATAAACTTTTGTCATCAAAGCAAGGATGCAGGCTAACTAGGATACTTTTACTCTAAGAATCAAGTATGTTGTTGAGTATTGCAGTAAATGCTGTCAGATGGCATTGCTTAGCATCTAATTGTAAATGGTAACTATTGGTTAACTGACTGCCAGACTGGCAGTACTGAGTTATAACTACATCCACATCGTATTCTGTTGTTGGGCTCGGACCTCTCTCTATATACTATTGTACCCTAACTGAGATAGAAATCTAACAAAAAATCAGTCTAGGTGTGTCTTCTCCCACACTCCAATTTTAACATTTTCTATTCGATTCTAGAATCAGAAGAAATGTATGCACATTTAGTTTTATCAATATGATTATTCATTACTATCCTTTGTGCTTTCAAATACCCGACCAATGTTTCAATCAGGAGATTCAATCAAAAACTTGATCAACAGGTGAATTTTCAAGCTATCCGTGCAAATGTAAAGATTTCAACTGAAAAAATGGATGAAGGTCACAGCATTATACTAAACAAGCATATTTTTTGCAGTATATCAGCACTTAGAAGACCAAATATCTAAAATTGAGGATCCAAAATTTCAGAATTTATAAAAAAGTTATAATTTTTATTTTAAAATTTCAAACCTGACGGTTATGCACATATTCCAAGAATGAATAAACAGTGGGACAGCGAAGCTGCTCGCCACTTCCATCTTTGGGAAATTTCTGATAGCAAATAATATCACCATCCTCAAGCTGTCAAAAACACAAGGAAGTAGAAGTTGCAATCAAGTACCCAATACAACACAATTTAGGATGGAGATGATTGTTTGTAATAAACCACCAAAGCATATATTTAAAAATCACAGTAAAAAATCTACAGTTAATCACATAATTTATACCTGATGGTCAATGAAAGCTATATTCTTGTCAACATATTCACACATGACACGAGGTTCAAATTTAATTTCCTGGATGAGAACAAAATAACGAAATCATACTTACTCTGCCTTTAGATTGCAATAATGAGAGATAATGATACATGAGATGCAGATAAGCTAACCTCAAATAGTTCAATTTCTTCATCAATAGCAAATCCTGCCATTTGATTTAGCCTTGACAGTATATCCAAGGGCTTCCCATAACCTTTGACATAAAGACTCCCAACATACCTGAGAAAACAAAAGAAAAGGCATTAGAGTAACTAAATGTAGCTTCACTCCAAAAGGTAATAGCAAGAGCAAGTACCACAGCTTTTCCTGAGACGGATCATAAACTTTAAAGAATAGCAACAAATCTTCGTTTGTCTTCACAGTAGGAGGACAAAACCCAAAACCCTAATTCATTGTGCAGCAAATAAATAACAAATCCATGTCAATTAAAAGTCACTACCAGACCATCAAGAACTACGGTGAAAATTAAAAGAAACAACAGTACCGCCTTTGCTTCGAATTCCAGATATAAATTCAGCTCTGCATTATTTCCCTTCATGAAAATTTCTCTCAACTCTCCAACCTAAAAGTGATCAACAAAATATCATTCTAGAGATAGCAGTTCAAACATTGAAACTTCACTCCTACTCTCAATCTCACCTATTTTGGTTTTATTTTAGGTTAGCGTGTAACAAAAAAGTAAACAATCGATGTTTGCCTAAAGCAGCAGTATACACTTCTTAGTTCAAATACTTTTTTGAAAATTGATAGCCAAAATTCACAGGGAGCACCACTAATCTGTCAGAGTAAATAGGATACTGTAATTCAAAATCTTCCTCCATAAAAATATACTTGGGAACATATGAAAATAAGGGAATATCAAGAAATTTATTTCTTTTCATTTTGTGTTCGTGAACAGTGGACTTGAAATAAGAATAACAGGATACAGTATTATTGTTGAAATATGGGTGTAGATATTGTACATTTATTATACAATAAATATAAATTGAATGGATAACAAAAATAGATTTGTTTGTAAGAAATCCCTAAATTTAAAGGATTAGGATTAAGAATTTATTTGGAAGATTTGCTCCAGATTTTGAGTCTCTATGTCTAGAGATTTATTTCCTTTATTTCTGGAAAATTATTTCCTTTATTTCAGGAGATTTATTTTCTTTACTTAAGGAGATTTATTTCCTTTATTAGTTAGGATTTTGTTTTCCCTTTAACAACCAATGTATTGTATATTTTTGAGATCAAGAAAAGTAATTCCATAATTATTGTTTACTGACTACACCTTTTTTTCCACATGGTATTAGAGCTCTAGGGTTTTCCTGGAGCCTTGGTCTCTCTTTTACCACTTACGGTGGCCTTCATTGTCATTTTATCATCAAGAGGGTGCAGCCTTAATTGCTGCAATTTCATTGTAACGGTCTTCATTGCTGTTTTTTCTTTTATATAAAATCACCATTAGACAACCAATTGCTGATTTGCATCTCCATGATGTCTGAACCAAAATGAACAAAGGGAGGATTGAATTTTGAAGAGATAAAAAGACTGGAAGACCTACTGGCAACACTTCAGAAACCTTCTTAATTGTATTCTCTTGCTTTCTCGGGTAATGTTTCCTGTATGAGTGTCTCATAGTGCAAACTCTTGGATACTGGATTCGGGAGCTACAGATCATATGACATACTCGCCTCAACTCTTCCATTCTTATACCTCATCTCCAAGCAATAGAAAATTATTCTTGCCAATGCCTCTTTAGCCAAGGTTGCAAGATATGGAGATATATATTTATCTTCCAAACTTATTCTTAAAAATGTTCTACATGTCCCAAAACTTTCAACAAGTCTCATCTGCATCAAAAAACTAACATATGGCTTGAATTGCTTTGCAATGTTTTCACCATCTTTGTGTGTTTTATAGGAGCACAACTCGGGGCAGTGGATTGGACTTGCTAAGGAAAGAATTGGACTTTACTACCTATAACCATTTCAAAAACCCCATTTATTTGAATATCTAGATACCTCAAGCATGCATTCTAAGGCTTGTGAATTAGCTAAGCACACTTGTGTATCTTTTCCCATTAGCAATAATAGAAGCTCAACCTTTCCAATTAATCCATATTGATATATGAGGACCGTCTACTGTACCTAATATCTCCAAGGTGCTTTGGTTTGTAGATCGATTGACGATTGCACTAAGGTTACTTGGCTCTATTTGCTTAAACAAAAACCACTGTTATTCCCATTTTTCATTCAATGATTCAAAATCAATTTGGGGTCAACATATTTAGGTCAAACAATGCTAGGGATTATTTCAACAAAGATGTGTCTGTTTATTTTCAATCAATTAAGAAATGGATTTTAAGCCTAACTCAATCTTATAAAATCGGCTTATAAGGTGAGGTTTGCACCCAATTTATACTATCGGATGTCCTTATCTCTAGTTGATGTGGGATCTTCGACACACCCCCTCATGCCGAGACTTGCCAACTCGTGTGTGGGACTATATATTATGGTTCGGCCCATAGCGGCCCGATAGCGGGTACGCCGAGACTTACCAACTCGTGTGTAGGACTATATATTATGGGTGCACAACTTTTGTACATATCCACAACCAAAATAGAGACAAACTTGATCCGGGATGTTAGATGAGTCTTTCTCAGTTATTCAGCAACTCAAAAAGGTTACAAGTGTTATAGCCCTTCATCTTAAATATTGTATATCTACATTCATGTCACCTTTATTAAAACTAAATTTTTTTTATCCATTGCTGGCTCCCAAGAACTTCTTTCAGAAGGTTGTGATGACCACCTTGAACCCTTTATTTTGTCATATACTCCAACTACAGCCTCCAAAAATGAACCTACAACTAAACAAATTAATTATGGGGCAAAATTGGAAATTGAAACTGATAATATGCTATTGAATTGCAACTAGAAAATAAAGGAATAGTTAAAGCTTCAACCCAAAGAGTTTGTACCTATAGTTTTCCAAGATTCAGCAATGTTATACAAGAAGCAAGTGCGTTCCAAAAATGTGGCAAGTCCATAAATTCAATCCAAGTTTTGAACCTAAAACTTCAAAGAGTTACCAGAAATTGAGAACCTTCTCAACTCTCCAAATGACCTTGATTTGCCAATAGCTATCGGAAAAGGCACTAGAAACTGCACAAAATAACCTCTATCCTCTAACAAATTATGTTTCTTTGGAGAGATTATCAGCTAACCATAAAAGCTTTATTGTTAGTTTAAATTTTGTTGTTGTCCCTAATACTGTTAAAGAAAGAATGGAGACATGCCATGATAATGGAGAAGGATGCATTGCAAAAGAATATTGTTGATTGCAGATGGATATTCACTTTTGGGTTTATTGAAAGGTACAAAGCAAGGTTGTTTGCAAAGGGATACACTCAAGCTTATAGAATAGACTACAAGGAGACTTTTGCACCAATTGCTAATATGAATATTGTAAGGATCCTTTTATGCTTAGTTGCCCACTTTGATTGGAAACTTCTACAATATGATGTTAAAAATGTCATTCTCCATGGAGACCTAGAAGAAGAAATCCAACATCAAAATTTCACCTGGGTTTGAAGGAGACCAAAAAATAAAGTGTGCAGATAGCAGACTGTGAAAGACTCTATGGATTGAAATAGTTCCCTATAGGTTGGTTTGAAAGAATGACAAAAGTTATGAAGGAATTTGGCTACAAACAAATTCAAAGAGATCACACTTTCTTCACTAAACATTCATTGGAAAAAAGGGTGGGGTATCGTACTTCTAGGTTATATTGATGATATTATAATGATTGGAAATGATGAAAAAGAGAATGAAGAATTGAAACAGAGACTAGTCCAAGAATTTGAACTAAAAGAGCTAGGAAGATTAAAGTATTTTTCAGGTATTGAAGTAGCCTACTCTAACCTGGAACTTTCATATCTTAGCAAAAATATATAACTGATTTTCTGGCAGAAATTGGGAAATTGGGTGCAGACCAGTGTCAACTCCAATGGATCCCAATCACAAGTTATGTAAGGCTGAAGAGGAATCAGCAGTAAAACAAAAGTGGTTGGAAAATTAATATATTTGACTCACACATGGCCATCATTGGTCATTCGATGAGCGTCATCAGTTAGTTTATGCATGAATCGGTGTAATCTCATCTTCAAGCAGCTTATACAATCCTATATTACTTAAAGGGTAGCCCTAGAAAGGGAATATTGTTCAAAAGCAATGGAAGACTAACTCTTGAAACCTACAATAATGCAAATTATGTAGGTTCTCTTGTTGATAGAAGATCAACAACTAGATATTGTACTTTCCAAGGTGGCAACGTAGGGACGTGAAGTCGCAAAAGACAAAATCTGGATTTATCACGAGATTTATTTCCTTTTATTAGGATTTTGTTTTTCCTTTAAATACCATTGTACTATATCTTTTTCAGCTCAAGAAAAGTAATTCCATAATTATTGCTTAGTGTCTACACTTTTTTTTCACCATTATGGTTCAGACAGGACAGCCTATTTAGGAGAATCAAGAAATAAAAATTTAAAAATAAAAACACATATGATTAAAGTTAATATATAATATAATATAACATGACATAATATAATATAATATAATAGAACATAACATAAAATAACGTAACATAATATAATATAATATAATATAGACACAAATAATTATACAATTTAGGGACACAAGATCGGAATTTGGGTGAAGAACTAACCAACTGAGTTTCGTCATTAGATGTCATTGGTCTATTTAGCCGGAATGTATGATTTTGCCGCTTTGCCCATAACCAAAATCGTTGGCATGGGACAGGTATATTAAACTCTCTAGCAACTTCTTCCTGATAAAGACTTCATCATCAGAAATATAAGAAGAAATTTAAGAATCAAGTTCTGTTTCAGCAGATATCAAACGAATTACAGTTCAGCATGGAGTACACAGGGTAAAATAAAAATGATTATTTAAGCAGTACTGAATTATTGCAAACCAACCCTTTCACTCATTCAACTTCAAATGGAAATCCTATTGGACCTCATTTTCCCACCTAACTCCAACCTTAGTTCAATAACTTTTGCCAGGTTCGACTGGTTCCTTACTCGTACTTAACTTCAACTGATGGTGGCTGGGTAACAGGATTCAATTGGGTCTGATTATTAGGTTTTGATCTGGGCGGGTGCTTTCTGGTTTGTTTTTACTGCAACTGTGTTTCAGTGATTTTGTTGTATCTGGGAGGATGAATTTTTTTTTCTTGAAAATTCAGAATTTTAATAAAGACACAACAAGGAAAGTATACCAACAAGGATTGGGTATTTTTTTAGAGTATAAAAAAAGCAGATGAGAGTGGCAATAGGTAAGAACGCAGCAGGGCTGCCAAATACCTCTACAAGACAATACATAACAGATGACAATCACTTCATGGGCAAAACCCAAGTAATAAACCAAAAACTAAATCTTATATGCAAGAAAATATTCAGGGGCACAGAAAACCCCATTTGTATATGGTCAAACAACTGCCACTGTAGGTCTCAAAACAACCGGTAAGGTAGCTGTCACCAAGATACCAATGATCTAAAAGAAACAAATCCATGAAAAATAAATATACAACGAGCATAAGAGAAACCCTACTGCAGAGCTCAGCAAGAGAAAAGAAGAAAATGGCATAAAGGAAGCAGAAATTTCATACTTCCATGGCCAAACAATGACAAACTTGATGAAGAAATGATTCTCCACTTCAGTAATTTATATCTTACAATTTTTTTCATATGATTCACATAACTGAAAGATGAAACATTTTCCAACTGAAAATAATTTGAAAGGAAAAAATTCTTGCAAAAATGAAATAGAGGGAGCATTGATGGCCAGACATGAATAATTCTTATCTGCAAATAAAATGATAAAAATAATAGTTCATACCTTAACCAACATAAATGGCATTTGTTTTTTAATGCGAAAACTCCATACTTTATCATGATCAACTAGATCAAAGAATATATCATTTCCAATCTGTTTACGCATATCTTCCTCACGTGCAACCTAGATCCAATAAATAGTATCATTGAACAAGTTCTTAGGACCCATGAAACCAGAGAAAGCATAGAAAGATAGGACAAACTGAACTTAGAAGGGAGGGAAAGCTAGAGTTGTAACCTTTATGATGGTGTACAAGTGAGCCTCTGCCTTTTCCTTCCTCTTCTTCTCTTTTTCTTCTTGTTCTTTCTTTAATCTTGCCTGAAATGTAATTTGAAAGTGAAAAAAAGTTTGCATCAGAAATATAACAAAAATAATATGACATCAATGAGTCAAACATCTTACTCTTAGGTGTTGGGCAATGTCCTTCTCATCCACATTACAAATTATCTTATCCTTGTCACTGTCACGAATATAAACAAGCATATATGCATTTGAATACTTTGTAAATTTGAAGGGAGAGTTGTTGAACCCAGGGTTGGTATGAGGTAACTATGGAAAAGAAGAGAAATAACAAAAAATAATTGTGACATACAATCTTAAAACAAAATGACAAAATCAGTATCCAAGAATGTATGATAAAAGGACCAAGGAAATACTATTAAGTATTACCTCTTCTTCACCACCATACTGTTCTTCTATGGCCCTCTTTGAATCTTCTCGTGTTACTCGTTCATCATCAAATTTAAACCTGAAACAAGAAAGTTGCTAGTGCTTATAAAAAAAAGAAATCAGTAATATACAATGAAAAATGAAGATAAGGGAATGAAAACCAGCATAAAATGTTAAGCATGAAAATATAATGGGGGTAAACTCTCATCTCATGCTAGCTATACCTAGTGTGATTCGAACTTTATATCAGCAAAGAATGAGCATGGTACAAAACAATACTAATAAACAATGGACAAAGGAAAACTAAAAAAAGTTAGCAATTCTTATGGATCCAACAAATCATCTTCAGGATCATCCATTAGCTCTAAAACACACAACAACTAGGAAAAAAACCTCCTTTTTGTTCCCACACAAATCCTTAAACACTGAAATTGGAAGAAAGTGAAAAAGTAACTCTTTTGTGATTATTAGTTAAAACTTAAAATATAAAAGTATAAGTTGAAAGAAATAGATGAAATATATTTCTGAGATAATTTACAAATGTGATTACCGTCTCAATTTATAGACGGTTTACAACCTAATTAAGGAAATAAATAATAGGTAATGAAAGCAAGAAATAATGGGTAATTAAAGCTGTACAAATCAAATCAAATCACTAACAAATCTGTCCTAATAAATAGAGAATGAAATCTGCACTTAATTACAGAATAATTCTTCTGATTATGCAACAGCATATTTTCTCAAAGCAAACAGACCTCAAATACTCACCACTGATTTGATAGAGTTGGCCTAATATAAGCATAATAATGTCCACCATGAACCCCACCACTGTGAACCAAAACACTGAAAACAAAATGGTGATGCAAACAAGATCCGTAAGTATATGATCAACCAAATGAAAAATCATAATTAATATAGATATAGGGCAGTGCCATCAATCTAAATTCTAAATCCATAATTAATTTTGTTATCAATTTTTATCATAAAATAAATAATTCATTAAGATGAACAGAAAAAATTGCAAAGAATTGAGGACAAATAGTCATCCATAACAAAAAAGATGTATACATACAAAATAAAGAGAACAAACAAATTAAAAGAACCTATAATCCTTGAGATCAATCTCTCCTTAGAAGGGCCATGTATTTAGCACAAAGCAAATCATCGTTATACCACATTTTGACAAATATAATCCAATTTTGATCTTCATGAGATAGACAAATGAATTCCAATTAGTTCATGACTATCTTACCTTGTATAGGAACACTGTGCTCTGACAATGAATTATATTTTCTTACCATATTGATGACTGCATCCATCACATATATAGCCAGCAGTTAACCTCAATCTAATCACTTAAACCTCAAATTACTGTAAATGGATTCCAGAAGAAAATAACTGAATATCCTAAAATTTAACATGCATAATATTGTAACAATACACGCTTGTTAGTCTACAAGTAGCTTGACTTAACATGGCCTGCCAAATGTATAACCATTTACAAGTTAACATTTTAAACTCTATACAGCTTCCTACCTCAAAATTTGGTCAGTTTCAGGAAATTCTACTGGGATCAAGCAGCATCTAAACATACTTAACCTCTTAACTCATTATGTTGTGGACCCAACAATTGCCTACCAATTTATTTACTACAACTACAACATCAAATAAATATAGAAAAGTCATGCCAACTACAAATATATAGTATTGTATTGAATAGTAACTGTACAGCTACAGTATAGAATATTCCACTATATTAAAGACTACTAGTGAACAGTGTGATACTCTAACACTGGATTCTCATAAAGAAAAAGAAATGAGAAAACCTCAGTCTATAGATGTAGTGCTGTGTCCTTTAATTCAAATTTCCTACCTTCTCTAAGACTCTTAAAGTGAAACTGTAGCTAAATGCAGACTGTTAAGTATTTTGAAACATAAGTCACCACTCTGCTACATGGCTAATTCCTAATTACTTGATTTATTATGAATTTATGACTATATGGCAAATAAGGTCAGTGAAAAGATATGGGATTTAGGGTGTGTTTGAGTAAATAGCTTAAGTAAGTGCTTACTGAATAAATTCTTCCCATAAAAACACTTTCAAAAGTTGTTTTCATAATTGAAGAGAAAATAGAGTTAAAATGTTATCGCATAAGTTATTTTGAACATCATCAGCTATTTTCTTAAGTTGTCCTGGACTTGCACAATTGTTATTTCATGAGATAAGCCCTGTCAATAAGTTCTTTCAAATTCACCCATAGCGATTTTGATTTTCACTTTCCCGGTATGGGAGTGACTAAAATTCAAACATCATTGAGTGTAAAATAGGTGCACTTCACTTTGAAGCTTCCACATTTTTACCATACCAATTAAATTGAAGTGATTTTCATTCCAAATTCTGCACCTTGCAATTTTCCACCATTCAGAGACAAGTGTAGCCTTACTACCTTAGTTTCACAGTGCAGTATATCATACAATTCCAAAAGGACCAAAAGAGCCATTAAATAGAAAAAAGTCAACGCTGAAGTACATGGAACATTTCATTGAACAGAACCTCAGCTAATTATAAAATTGAGGATGTGGAAATACCAATACCTGTGAAGTGTATAAAGGTTGCGAATGTTTCTATTTGCTTTCGGAGACAGATACTTGCCATTGTCCCTATCAAGATCTAGTTGCAGGGGGAACTCATAGTAGTCATTGATCTGTTGGAAATCAAGTTGATGGTCACTCTTAAAGATGCTTTAGAATAAAAATTAACAATTTATAAATGAACATCAAGGGCAAAAATTAACAATTTACAAATGAACATCAACATCCAAGACGAGAAATAACATATTTTCCTTCAAGTAGATGATACTTAATTGGTAATTACATCATCATAGTATGTACTGAACAGAGGTAACCCAAAAGAATATTGTTGACTAAGTGGGTAAGAAAAAACATCCTATCCTACTACTCTTACCTAACCCAGCTCTCCCACCGAACAGATAATTTATAAACTAATGGGCAGGATGGGATAAGGTGACTAAAGTTTATCCTAGCTTTGGCTCACCAAACAATATATTGAAATAGGATAGATAGCTTATTCTATTCTATCCCCTTGTCCTCACCAACAAAATCTTCATGATGGGCAAAGGAAGGAGAATTGAATTTTAACCTTTTTCATAAGATGGCAAGAGGGGAATTAAAAAGAATATGATTAAGGAGTAGCAAAAACACGATGGGGAAAACCTTCCTTCCTGGAGAGACCCTTTGAAGAAGAAATGAAGATTCTTTGAACTGTGAAAACGTAAAAGGCTCTCTGGCCAGAGGATTTACATATAGTTTTTCTACCTAAGCTAGGACATCATTGATGCTTCTTTTCGGATTAAATTTAAAACTGAAATAGAGAAATAGTTGTTCGGATGGATAGAAATAAGGAAAAAATGGGGAAAAATCTTTTGTTTATTTAGACGAGTCAAAGAGAGGGTAAAATAATAAATAATGAAATATACTCTTACTAATTAAAAAATTATAATCTAAAAATTATATTTTTATTCCATTAATTTCTTTACATACAACTAATTAGTATTTTTATTTTTAAATTGCATAAAATTGATTTATCTTTTTAAGAAAATAAAATGAAAAAGTGAAAAGAGAAATAAACTTTCTTGTGGAGCTGTAAAAATAAACTTTCCTCCTTCCAAGTTATCCTCTGAAACAAATGTTGGGAATTTAATATTTCCATCTTGTCCATTTCCGTCCTTCCTATTCCCACTAAATAAACAAGGTGATAGATCCTTTTAATTGTTTTATGAATTCCAAAAATTTAAAATTTGGGTTAACATTAACTCTACTTTTATCTCTTGGATCCCCATAAAACATAGACCTGTTAGAGATAAAAAAATATCATAGAGTCGTCAATTTTGTCACTTATTTGCATATAATATGTGAGGTGTTAGTAACTTTCTATTACATCTAAGATATGGAATTTTTGTTTGCATGTGGATTGAACTTTTATGTTAAGTGATCAACCAGGTTACGACACCCGTGAAGTGGTTGATGATATGATGTAAAGATACAATACATATTTGATACCAGAAAATATTTATTCATTCAAAAAATAAATAGGATTCTTTAAATGTAAGATACATAAATATATACATATATATGTATAAAAATTAGAACAATGACAAACAAAACCTTATGCTACTTAAGTGCGAACAAACATTACACAATAAAAAAGCCAGCTAAGAAAATACTTCTTTCTTAGACATGATAAAAGCAAAATAAAAATTATAAACCCTTATCATCATAAATTAGTTCCTATTGTATACAAATATTAAGAGTCTCAAGGCTTAATTAAGTTATTATCAAAAAAATCGTTTTGTTGAGTGGTCAAAATACTTTTTGTTCTTGTCTGAGAACCCGGTGGCTTAATTTTGTTATGATGTGGTCATTAATTCTGTCTTCTCGTCTCCAACTTGCCGATCAACTTGCATCTTTCCTCTCCAATCTCCTCCAATTTGCTGATCAACTCACTTTTTGAGAGGGAAGAAGCGACTTGAAGGAGATTGGAGAGGAGGAAAGAAGCGAGATTATCGATGAGTTGGAGACGAGAAGATAGAAGTAGTCATGCCATCCCATCTCTGAATAAAAATAAAAAATATTTGAGCACTAAATAGAACAAAAAATATTTAATAGGAACTCAATTAAAAATATCCAAATTTCTGAGGTACTTAAAAAGTAAGTAAGCCTGTAAGTATCAATATAATTCCTTTTCTTGAGATCATCCATAAAGAGAGGGACAATGTCTTTGTGTTTCTATATAACACATGCTCCTATGTCTCCTACGAAGCTATGACAGGTAAAAATTACATTGAAACATACAAATATATCAAAAAAATGGAAAGAATTCAATCTGATTCTATTCAATGCTGACAAGTACATTGAAACATACAAATATACAAAATAGGAAAGAATTAAATATGAATCTATTTATTGCTGACCTTTACCATGGTGTCGCGCATAAAATCATATTCAAACCGTTTTAGTTGCAGCTGAAGAACAGGTGGAAGATCAACGAACAAAACACCCTTCCTAGCCTCCTGGGTGATTGATCGTAACAATAATGAAGAAAAATACCAAAATCAACAATATTAAAGAAATAGTTTTACAACAAAGCACCACAAAGAAAAACGAAGTCCGCAGGCTCCTATCATTATGCCATCATGAAAAGCTTAGATGTACAGAGTATCACTTCTCTTAAATGGTGTATCCGTGTCGGACACACGTATCGGTGTCGACACTCGTACGACACTCGTAGGATACTTATCGGTGAAGTGTTCAATTCAAAAGGTATTTTTTGGATTTTTGAAAATTCTAGCATGGTTCTATAACACAATTTTAAAAGGTATAAATACAATAATTTTCTAAAAACTCAAATTTATTGTATAAATTTTTATTATGATTATAAAAATAAGGAATAAATTATTTTAAAACAATCATGAAAAATATCTTCCTGCTCCCAAAAGAATTTGAAACATACTTTTGCACATAAATATTTATTTTCAATTTATATAATTCAAAATTATATAATATATAGATTTGTGTCCTCATGTCCTACATTTTAGAGATTATACGTATCTCCATATCTGTATCCGTGTCGTGTCAGTGTCCATATTTGTGCTACATAGCTTGTTTATTTTATTTTGTTTTATTTTTAAATTATAAAATTAGAATAAAAATAAAGAATTTATTCATCAATACAAAAATTTATTTGTATCCTTATCTAATATTATCCATGGCCTTTTTTATTTATTTAATATATTAAAGAATCCCATAAGTTTCTTTCAAAATGAAAACTTTTTACTTGCATTCCCTTGTTAACAAAACCAATATATTTTATATTTCTGGAAATCAAAACTTGAAGAAAATAAAGGAAAAAAATAAACAAAATAGAGTGAGGCTCATAAAAAAAAGAAGTATCAACAATCAAGTTCTAAACCAAAAAACAAGGTAAAAAATTCAGTTTGACAACAAAAATAAAATAAAAAACACTTGGAATTAGATTTTACCTGTAAACCATGCCACTCAGCATGATACTTGTTATCACCTTCAAGCTGTTCTACTTCAATATATTTGTCAAAGGAATCGTATACGTTCTGACATCCTTTAACATCAAGCTGAAGATCTGTGATAAAAAAAAATTATAATTTCATTCCATAAGATATAAGAACATGGATTTATGAAATAAACAGCAAGCTCATAAGTTGCATACCATAGAATGATTCTTCTCTCATTGATTTGTAATCGACATTGATGCAATCAATATAGTTCATGTGGTGACCTTCAAACAGCTGCTGTATGGTGCCTTCGACAACAGTTCCCTGATCCAGAAGCAAATCTGAATACAATTACCACCTTAACAAGAGAAATACAAATTCAAACATTGCTGTAAGTTGTTGCCAAGAAAAAATATTGTACCTTCATTTTGCTTTCTAACTTTTCACAAAGAACTCTATTAAGTTCTTGGACATCATGCTGCAAGAATGAATCATGTGTATCCCATCCAAATGACTTGGTTAACTCTTTTGTAGCTACACTAGTGTCATTATGCTGCAACTTGTAGAATAAACTCTGCAATGCTAGAGGAATGCTCCTTGATGGAATGTCATTCTCAGTTGTAGGCATGTGGTACAAAGCCTGTTAGTAATAATAATAGTTCATGTAAGATGCTTAGTTTTGTATAAATAAACAATGTCTACTTTTGTATAAATAAACAATAGCTTCCACAGTTTACTAACCTTTCTAAAATAAGGAATGTGAAACAGTGTCTGAAGAAGTGAATTCATGTAACAAGTAGCTCCTTGGTTTTTCAGTCCAACATAACCAGTTTCCTTTTTTGAGTCATGTGACCAGTAATCAAGAACCTTACGAATAGCAACATCAGCTTCAACTATGCATGTATCATTAACACAATAACCTCGACTAGGATCGTATAATTCAGCAAGAGGCATGAAATTAGTGAAACCCCAGTCACTCTCACGAGCATTGAATAGATGCTGTGATTCTGTCATATACAAAGAAATAAAAATCAATCCTTTTTTTCAATAAAAGAGAAATACATCACAGAGGAGATAAGGTATCACTCAAAAACAAAGATAATAAAATAGCTTAGAAAACAACCAATCAAACTGCCATCAGACAAGCAAACTACATTAAAGAAACAAGCAGAACATCAATAACTAAGGATAAGCATGCGGAGAGACTATAGGGGAAGGACATTATAACTGAGAACAGATTGGACTCAATTCAACACGGAAAGCATGCTCAAGGGAAGAAGATAGCTCAAGTTTTTAAAGGGACCATTGTAGCTGTATGTCTAGCCAGTGTGAAGTTTGCAAGATTGCACATTTGTGAGTTACCTAACATCAGTACTCTAGTTTCAAACTATATAATAATATGATAATATCAATTATTAATTGATATTATGACTAATAAACTTCAAAATGATTAATAACATAAGAACTGAACACTTGAACACACAGGTATAAAATCTAGTTTGTAATAACCATGGAATATCATTCAAATTCCTAGTAGTAAAAAACTCAATTTATATCCAATCAGAATTTAGGTCTTAATTCCTCATTTTCTGTATCCACATAATAAAGAGGATACATTTTTGTGAGACACCTGTCACAGAGAAACTACCTTTTCTGAAAGAGTATTGAGTATTGAATTGATTAACAACAGTCAAACAAAACTGGGCAAATCTACTCCATCCAGTAGCCAACATCATTGAATCTGCAACATCTAGATATAGTGATAAATGATCAACACTATTCCCCTTTGGAAATAAAAGTATCTTCCTGCTCATTGCAAATAATGTCAGTCAGCACCACCATTCAAAACTTGCGAAATTAACTAGCATTGGCAACAAAAGAACACAGGAAAAAATCCACTCACCATCTATGACCCCCAACATTGAAAATTTCAGAATATACTTTCTTATCAAGCCTTGAAAAATTCTTAATAGTCCATGTGAACCTCCCAGATAACAGACTATCCACAGTTAGTGCATCAACAGAACTCGAGCTTTCTGTTTTGAACAATTAAAGAAAAACAAAAAAATTGATCAGCCATGCCAACATTAAAATTATTAAATCCTTATTGATTTATTTCCATAAAATTCCCTGAATATCTGAAGGTCAGCAATCAACGAGAACGAAAGAATATTGACACTAATTGCTCACTTCACCAATCAAACAGGTCAGTACAATGCAGAGGAAAAAACTTTCAGAACTAGTTACCCACTTCCGCGATCAAGCAGATCCAGACACAAACAAAATGGTGGAAAAAATCTGGAAAGTTTACGAAATTACCCACCTCCCAATCAATCAAGACCACAACATGAACGACAAAAAATCAAGAATCTCCGATTACACATTACCTCAATCAAACACTCCATGCAATGCAATGCAGAGGAGGGATTCTTAAAAGTCGGGACTCACTTCCCAAGTTAAAGAGAACAAGTAGCACTAGGCCTAGGTGGAGCTTCATTCCAAACCCAATAACAAAGCAATTTTTAAACTTCCTAACAACATGCAAGCCTCAACAACAGAAATACTGCAAGAACGGAATCATTGCTTACAAAAAAAATTAAAAAGTATATACCAAATTACAACATTGTTTCCTAATTCTTCAGCAATTAGAATAAATATCTAAATATCAGTCAAACGCAGCCCTCTTCTCACACTATAAACCTTTCAATCCGCAAACTACAATTCACATTTGCAGAATTAAAAAAGAAAATCCAATAGCGATAACAAGTTCCCCTTCATTCAACAGTCCACGCACACTTGCGGTGAACACATTATCATTATCAACAACAACATAAACAGCGTCGTCATTTTTTTATACCTTCCATCTCGGGAGCATCTGAAGGAGGATCCGGCATCACCTCGTCCTGCTGCAGCACCACATCACCACAACAACAGCAACGACGTCAGAATCATCCGCCAATAATAAAAACAAAATTATAGCACTAACTAAGCAAAAGAACAATCCAAAACAAAAAACCGCCAATCAAGTTCAATTGAGAAGAAAAAAAAATCGTATCGGTGATTGTCATTAAATTCGTATTGGCCGTATAAAGAAAAGCAAGCGAGTGTTGATTATCACGTCTAGTGGCAGAGGCGGCATTGGTGTGGTGTGGTGTGGCGGTTACAATTGAATGAACAGCGAGAACAGAGTGGACACTGAAAAACCAAAACCCCAACTGAACAATAGGGGAGAGTGACGCGAACAGTTATAAATATAGAGAGAGAAAGGATATGATATGAAGAAGCAAATGACGTATATTTTATTGATACAAAGGACTTGTCACTTGCGTTAGTCAAGTCTTTATCAGTACCATGATTGTGATATGAAGGATAATTTGGGAATTCTAAACTACATGCACATACTAATACTAATATAACAAACACCCCATGTGTACTGCCTATAACAAGACTTTCCTTATCACTTTCAAAATATTTTTTATGTTAATTTTTAATTTAAATTTTATATATTTTAGTGATTTATAAATATAAAATTGTTAAGTTTATAAATGTTTGAATACGTATCAATGTCATAATTAAAAAAACATAAAATTGGTAGCATTTAAATAAAAAATTATGTTATACTTTTCTATTTGATAAAACTTTTTTATATGTTGAAGAATTGTCAATATTTTTCTATAAATTAAAATATATATGATTATTATGTGTATTGAATTTTGAGTCTTGAATTTTGTAATTCTGCCTAATTCCAAAAAAAGGAACTTTTTTGCTGTGGGGATTTTTGAGTCTTGAATTTCAAATTGTGTGGAACTTTTATAAGTAAAATTTATATGTTTATGATGTGTATTGAATTGAGTCTTGATTACTTTTCTCTTTCAATATTAAGGGTCAATAGCAAATTTGATCTAGTGATTTTTAAAAAAGTCATTTTCGTTCTAAGTTTTCTTGTAATTGTGTTTGGTATCTTCTGATAAATTGGCATGAACAATGTTAAGTGGTGATGATGTGACACATAGAGTAACATTGTTATACACACATGGACTATAGAGTTAGGTATAGATGGAATGTACACGTAGGTTAGGTAATGGTTAGGTTTTAGGGTGAAATTTGCCCTTTTTATGTATGTTATGCGGTGTTGTTCTCTGCATTGAGCGTTTCTTAAAGGTTGATTTGTGGAGGGGGTGAAAGCTTTGTTTCAGTGCACATGAATGTCTAGGTATCAGTCTTTATCATTGTGTAGCTGTAATAGATGGTGTCTGCAAAAGCACAGTAAATTTGGTCATGGTGGTGCGAGCAGGAGTGTCTTTGTGGCATCCATTTGCCATTGTGAAGATTTTGTTGTTCTAAGAATAAAAACTATAAAAAAAATGTTGGGAATCAATTTTTGGAGTTGTCTTAAGTACGAGGTGAGATTTATTAAACTTTGTTTCTTACAAACATATGCATCTTTTGTCCAAGTTATTGATTCGTTTGGTTTTATGGTTTTGTTGAAAAATAGAGTATGAGTTGCATAGTGTTGCGTTGTAATTTCTTCAAATGGTGCATTGAAGAAATTGGTGATGAAAGGAATGCAATTATTTCTAAACAAAGAAATTAAGATATGTAATTTAGAAAAACGTTTGAAGGTGTCTACAAAATGGATTCAGATGTTGTTAATGGTAGTGTGTTTTATTGTTGTAATTAACATTATAATGTTGTCAATGTTGTTAAAATTTCCATGAGAAATGTTTTTGTCTTTTTTGGTACTATGATGTAATGACTTTATATAATCTTCAGTTCAAGTAATGAATATTTGAGGTTGTTGTCATATTTGATTTTAGCATAATGTAAATTGTATTAATCGACGTTAAGGTTGTTGCCATATTTCATTTCAATATAATGTAAATTGTATTAATTAAAAGGTGGGTTTGTGTTGTGCTAAGAAGCAAAGTAATTTACCATACACTGCAAAACACTAAATATTAATTACAATTGTACTTAAGAAGATATTGTCATAATTAAGTCATTCGTAATTGTACTGAAATAAGACATTGTCATAATTAAAAGAATAATAATTGTACTTCCAAAATACAATCATAATTAAAAATAATAATAATTGTACTTCAAAATACAATGTCATTTGAAATCATTCAGGGTTTCCAAATGTGCCCCTCCTATTTTGCAATTTAAGTCTAGTGTTGGGTTTGGACAAGGTTGAAGTTGATCTTATTGTCCTTTAAATGTTATGAGAAGGTGATTCTTGTCCTGGTTGAGATGTTGGGTGAATGAGGTGGTGTAGCTAGATTAGTTGAGGTTATTGGTTGAGTAAGTGAGGATGGTGGATGTGGTATAGTTGGATTAGCTGAAGTTGTTGCCTGAAGTGGTTGGGTTGGAATGGTTGAGGTTGATGATTAAGAAGATAGTTGAGTTGGAAGTTGAGGAAATCACTTCCTGTTGTGCCCAAGCCTTTGACATATACCACAATTTTTACGTAATCCAAATTGGCCTAATTGGGTCTTGTTCTTCATTAATTCTTGTGATTCCAACCTTATTTTCTTCTTAGGTATTCCATGCAACCTCTTCTTCAATGGTGGGAGTACATCAAGTCATTAGTTGTCTCCCACAAATGTTGACTACTAATGGGAACTAACCACAATAACTAACCCCTCAGACTTTCCTTGGGCTTCGGTACACTTAACCCTAACTTTCCTATTATCATTCTTGATGATTCTTTTTAATTTTTCCCTGAATAGACAACGTATGTTATTATTGTTGAACAAGATGTTTTGATGCCTCCAAATCTGTGTGAAAAGCTTGAAGACCCTACTGCTATGTGTTTGTGTGTGTTGTCTAGTAGTTTTTGACTTGTTAATTCACTCCATGTATTGATTCAAGCTCACATGATTCTTTATCTCTTTTAAAAGAAGTGTTTTTTCAAGAGCTATAAAATTTCAACCTATTGAATTGTCGAAACAACCTATTGTTCACTTAGTGGTTTTCAAAAAGATTTGGAAAAGTTTTGCTTTGTTTTGTCTTTTTCTATCAAACTGAAACAATCGGTTATTTCGATAAAACAACCTAATGTTTTTATGAAATCCTTAACAGAAAATTTATTTCAATCTATTGTTTAGGAAAATAATATGTTGTCTTTATAACAAAATTATTAAGTGTTTGAAACTATTTTTAAATGATTCCAACTTATTTTAATTAATGATCTAACGACTTTGACCACTTGGTTGAGTCTATATAAAGGATTGTTGATATTCTTTTCAAGAAACTAAGAAAGAAAGATTATTAAAAACGTTTTTTTAAGAAATCAAGAGCTTTGGATCATCACTTGTGTGTGGAATATGATTGGGTGTTTGTATACTTCTGTACTATAGCTCTGTAAAGCACAGGTGTATCATATTCTCTTCTCTTTGAACATTGTATTTTTGTGTGTTATTGTTTGTATAAGGCAATTTTAGAAAAGTGATTTTGAAAATTGTGGTGTTGTCAAGGAGTGGTGTGTGTTCTTAAAGGGTTCAAGATCATCACTCTTGGTGTGTGTTTTGTAATCTAGGTTTGATTACATAGTGAATTCTCAGTGGTTAGCTGAGAACTAGATGTAGCTCTTGGTTAAGAGTGAACCAATATAAACCTTTGTGTGTGAATCTCTTTATCCCTTCTCTTTTACACTATTTTAATCATTGTTCTTTCTCTACTAGTATAAACAACCTGTTTTTTCGAGAAAACAATCGGTTGAATTTCTGTAAAGAACATTAAAACTAAACTTGTATCTAGTTGAACAGAAAATCAATTGGTTCATTTTTTAGATCCTTTCACTCTACTTCCAAACTTTACGAAAATCTTGTGAAAATAATTTACCCCCTCTTATTTAGGGCGCTAATTCTAACAATTATTGCATCTTTGAAAGCTTCATTGTTTATGAAATAGGTACCTAAATCCCAAAGGAAATTTGTCATGTTATTAGGCATTGTAAAAGAGGGAAATTGACCACCACTACTTCCTGACCCATCATCACCTTTTTCACTTTCATCCAATTGTCCAATTCCTTTGATTACCATTCATGGCAATCCTCTATCATTCACATGTATATCTTTAGTTGGGTTATCATCATCACCCAATGATTGTAAATCATCTGCAGAATTGGGTTCACAACCTTCCATGGGATTGTTTGCATCCCCTTTACTTTTCTACCTCTTCGTTTTTGAAGTAGCCCTAACTGCATCAACATCTTCAACCTTAACAAACCCATCAACTAATCCCTCACATGTTGCTTTCTCAACCTCACTCTCAACTTCAACTTCCATAAATTCAGCATTGGGCTCCCTTAACGATGAAGAATTGTGTGACACATGGTCAATATCATAATCCACCACATCATCACCCTCCCCAACATCACCCTCCTCAACAAGATAAGCTTCTTCAACATGACCATCTCAATAGAAGCCTCCTCTACATCAACTTCCTAACCATGACCCTCATCAACATGACCTTCTGCCCACTCACCATATGCATCATCACCATCACCCTCATCAACATCAGACTGATCACCTTCGTCCTCTTAACCCTCACCTTCACCCTCATCACCATCATTGTGATAGTTAGGCTTGCTTTGTACCCCTTTATCATTACCACTTTCAACCCTTTATTTTATGAAAATTTCATCCACAACATGGGCCTCTGACACATTGTATACAACAAATAAATGTACTTCACCATATATGTTTGCAATGTTCATAATAACAATTGCACCACTATCATTAAACAATAGGTGCAACTTTTCTTCCAACACACAACACCCTCCACGTGAATACCACAACTCCTTAACTGTTAATTTCCTTTAAAGTATCTTCTTCCTCTTTGGGGTCTATCATAGGCCACTTCTAGCCTTTGGAGTCTCTCCTCCATTTGCCTCATCTCTTCATCCTTTTGTGCTATAGATCTTTTTGCTGCTGCCAATTCACCCATAAGGAATGTCTTTAGAGGAGATTGGGGTTTAGAAGATTCTCCACTTGAAATATGAGCCACAAAAACAAAAAACAAAAACACAAGTGACAAACAATTGGAGAAAAGAAGTTAGTAAAAAACAAATTGAAGGTTGCGTCACTTGTATAAACTCACTCCAACACTCAAAACAAAAAATTTCCTCCCTTAGCAAAGTCTTTCTTGTGGATGAAAAAACTCTCAAATAAAAAGGTCAAAGCCTTCAACACTTGATCTCAAAGGAAAACCACCACAAAACTTGAAGGAAAGAAAAAGAAAAGACAAACAAGAAAAAAGCTAAACCAAAATATTGAGAAAGAGATGTAAGACAAAACTTGAAAAGGAAGACAAACAAGAAAAGACACACAAAAAGACTCTAAGAGACTTACTAAACTTTTAACTATGAAACTTTTTCTTTAGAATTTGTTAAAGCAAAAGGATAAAAAATTCCAGAAGGTTGAAAACAATTTGCCAATCAAGTTGAGTCCATATTTGGAAAATGAATTGTCTTTGCAATTGAAACCTATAGATGCGTTTTCTTTGAAATTTCTTTGCTGTTTTTTTTATACTAATTGTGACCTATGGAAAGAAATGACCATAGTTTGCATCATGCATATTTTTCAAGAACTTTCAATTTGCACAATTTTTTTTTTGGTTCAATTTAAATTGAACACTTGAAATCATGTGGTTGAAACTTTAAATCTACTTCTACTAAAAACAAGTTTCTAATTACTTTGCAAACTTCAAAATTAAAAGCAAGTAAGTAGAATCAAAACAAGGACTCCTAGAACACTAATGAACATAAGACTCAAAGTAAAAGGCAAGATCAACAAAAGACATAACAAGAAACATATTCAAAAGCGAAATAAGCTATGAATATAAAATGGTCGAAGAAAAATATTTGCAAGAATTAAAGGGTTGGAAAATAAAATGCAAGAAAATAAAGAGAAGAATGTAAAGGTACTTGAATTTAAAGACAAGAAAGTAAATGTACTTGAATTTAAAGACAAGAATTAAAGGTGCTAGAATGTAAAGAAATTGTAAAGTGTCAAATCAACTCAAGCAAATTAGACATAAGAACCTAAGCTCTGATAAACACATGATGTGAGTTGATTTTAGGATTGTTCATTTAGGTGACACTTTAGATTTATGATTGAGATTTTTAGGCAATTAAGAGTGAAAACCTAAGGAAAATTTCCACTGGACATTAACTTAACCTAGTGGTTAAGTAGATGTGAAGGTTCATTTCACAAAGGCAAAAGGAAAAAGACAATTATAATGTGAAGATGATGACAAGAATATGGTGCAAAATTTAAGCATGGAAAGTAATGACAAAGACAATAACTGAATGAACAAAAGGAAACCAAAAGAAGAACATATTTATGAATTGAATGGAAGGAAAAGATGAAGGAAAAAGGAAGCTTATGAGAAATGGAGTTTGAGATGATGAGCACGCCACTTGGATGATGAAATAACTCCAAGATAAGTGTTGGAAGTCGCCACTTGAGAGCTCTCAAATTCTCACAAGATAAGACTAAAGACTAAGAGGAACAAGCCTCACTAGCATCTCACACAAAATGTGCAGAATAACTTCTCTATTTCATTCAACTTGTCAATACAGTGAGGGCACATAGGGTCGGTTCACTCATTTTGAGCTAGCTGAAGCACAAGCTTGTTTTCTTTCCAGTTGAAGCCTCACAATACGCCACGTGTAAAACATACTTCTTTATGTAAATTTGATTTTTTGATTTTTTTTTCAAAAAAATCGGGAGAGTGACACGTGGCAAGTATTACTATTTTTGTTCCCTTCAATTGTTATATATATATATATGTTGATGGATCATTGAAGATTTCTTACTTAAACCATGCCATGGAAGGTATATTATGCTACATAAAAATTGAAACAAACCAATTTATTAATTTTTAAAACACATATAATATAATTTTATTAGAAAAACTAGCAAATACAAAATTTTCAAATAGTCAAATTTTATTTTTTTAATCAAGTTTTTTATTATTTGTATTTAAATAATAATTTATTTTTCTTTCATTATAATAGCGTTCTTGCTAGTAGAGAAATCCCAGTAAAGAAAATATTAGAATTGGTAAATAAAAATAGCAATATAAGAATGAATTGTTAAAAAATGCAAAATGAGCCAAACCGTGGGTTGATTCAGATTTTATATTACATTCAAATCATATCAATTTGATATCCTTTTAACCTAAAACGAACCCAAATCGTTATGTATCTCATTCTAGAATGTATGTATTTTTTATATTCTAAAATATCCATTTCATATGACTCATTCTGAAATGATAATTGAAAAGGGGACTATAAGAAATCCGCCAGATAAGAAGAATATTAACATTCATGAGATCTTACTAATTTAGAAATAACAGGTAAGAAATGTGTAAGAAAGAGAGAGTTAGAAATAGATGGCATTTAATTTGTATTAACATGTGACAGTGACACCTCGAAAATGGCTTCTTCACTAACCAAAAAAGGAAAACAGTAAAAACTGGAAGAGTATTTTTTGGCATATTTATGGGATGTTGTTGGTTTGATCCATTCTAAAGCTAAGAGAATTGTTTGTTTCACTACTTCAACCATGTCAAGTTAAAACCGAAAGGCCAAGGTTGTCACAGTAATACGTGACTAATCACATTGTTAATAATTTAAGGATATAATATGCCATATTATTATCACGTACCTTAACCTTTGAACAATATAATAATATTATGTTCCTTGGTCCAAATGCCGGCAGGCACAGCTACTTCAAACCTTGTTCAACTTGTATATCGACCATGTACATACGCAAATAGTCTTCTCAGAACTTTCCTCTTGTTCTCGTTGGAGACTTTCTTCCCTACATGGCTTGAACATCTTGGCACATTCCTCATGTCCATCTCACAGACGCTTCTTCTTTCATCAAAACTCAAGTCAAAGCCTATTGTCAAACAGTTTTCGTTTCATCAGAATTTGAGTTGTTATGCAGCCACGCACACGTGCTAACTTCTCTTTGTGCACTGCTGTCACCTGCTAGAGCCTTACCATAACCCCATCTCTGGAAAATTTGCAGTGTGGTTGAAGGAAAGAAGGGAAAGAGGAACTAAGGTCAAAGGTGTAATATTTTGGAAAATTTTAATCTGGGGTTATCGTGATCAGGGTTATGCTTTGATTCTTGTTACCTTTTAGATGTTGACTTGATATGTGGTTATTTATTGAGTGATATTCGAAGTGGTGGGTTAAGTTTGTTGGGTATGTGTACTTTTCTGCCGTTTTCTTAGTTGGTCAACCTACATGCACAAATGTATATTTCTTGATGGGATATTCAGTTGTGTATGACACAAGTACTTGATTCAAAAGGATGGTAGAAATGTTAAACTTTTTTCTTAATCATTTTCCGTGAGGGATTCCTCGTTAATCTTTGACCATTCTTATGCTCTAGTTGTGCTTAAAATTATGCATGTATTGATTTAGAAATACCGGTTGAGGTTAAAATTTTAGATTTATTTTGCAAATCGAATCGGTGGTTAGTTAAATCCCAGTGTACCTAAATGATGGCCTATGCTGAATATTGACTTCACCTTGATAGGTTCGTTGTTTTTCCTGCAATTGTTTGGTTGTAAATCTTATCAGACTATTCTTGTACTTTCCAATTGTCAACAGATTATGGTTTTGGTTCCTTATATGTTAAGTTGTATTGCTTCCGATAAAATTCCATTTAAGCTTTCTTTGTTGTGATTGCACCTGACAGATGGCAGGGAACTTCAGATTCACAATGGATCAGAAGGACATTGTTAGATTCTTGACTACAACTATTGATAGTTTCATTCAAGATAGGTTAATCAACAAAGAGCAAAGAGCTCAGCACAAAGAACAGTGTGCAGAGAGGTTAGCAGCTGAAGAAGGAAGTTGTGATAAGGACACTGAGGTGGAATACTCTGATCAAGCAGTATTAGCAAATCTGGATTGGGGTATTGAAGCCCTTGAAGAAGCTATCAATACCTATAACATGGAAACTAAGCTTGCCAGGCTAGATTATGCTGAGAAGATGTTGCAAGTGTGTGCAATGTTGAATCCTAAGCAAAAGACTGCTGGAGTGCCAAACTACTACCTCTCAGCTTGGGCACACCTCAATCTATCCTACTTATGGAAGTTGAGGAGCAACATTCAAAGTTGTGTTCTCCATGCTCTTGAGATGTTCACAGTTGACCCTTTTTTTTCACGGATTGATTTTGCTCCTGAACTCTGGAAAAACCTGTTTCTTCCACACATGAGCTCAATTGTGGGTTGGTATTCTGAAGAGAGGCATAGGCTTATGATGGAAGTGATGCCGGACTCTAGTGATTTGTCCTTTACAGCTGATTTTGATCGATTTTTTAACGAGTCTTTGATATTTTCTATGCGGCCACATGAGTTAGACAAATTGCAAAAGCTGGAGCAGCTTTATGCAGAATCATTGGATGAAAACACACGACTATACGCAAAATATTATAAGGATTGCATGAATTCTGATTCCACTTCATCAGGCAAGAAGGCAGCTCATATGTTGCCCATTGCTGAGCCACCAAGGACTCCTTTGCATGAGTTGAGTCGGTCTGTTCCTGATTTTGTAAAATTTGGTCCTATTTTGCCCAAGAGTGCGGGGTTCTCTTTGACAACAAGATCTAAAGATGGTGTAAATGAAACAATCAGGTTCGATTTCAAACACAGATTTTAATTTCTTTGAATCTGTGTTCACGTGTCTGTTTGTGTTTTACAATTCAGTACCAAAATGTTTGTTATATTGGTCAACTCTTTAGCTAAAGAGAATTCGACTTACAGTTTATATCGTTTGATTTGAGCCTCATAATATCTTTTCTTTCTGGATTTTGAATTTCAGCAGAGAGAACTCAACTTCCAGCCAATCAAAGGTGGAGAAACCATCCATATGGGGTGCTAAGGTGATGCAAAGATATCCATATGCTTGTTGTTAATAATATAGTTCTTGTGTTTAGATTTTAGAGTAGCATAGTGTATAGGCCTTATGATAAATTATTACATGCAGGAGAGTATCAATGAGGAGGATGAGAATGAAGATGATTCAGATTCTGAGTTTGATGATGCTTCTGTGAATTCAGAAAGAAAAAACAATATTTTATCACAAGGAACGAAGACGGTCAAGGATGAGGATATTGAGCCAAAGGTGCCTCTATCAAACCGTAAGAGTCAGATTCATTCTCCTGATATCTTCTCTCCCTTGGATTCTCCAAAAGCAGGTCCAAATAATTCATCCACAAATCCTGATACAAACCGTAAAAGAGAACCCAAATATCTTCGCTTACTGTCTACTCGTTTGAGGGACTCAACTACTTCTGACTCTTTATCATCATCTCTGGAATTGAGCACTGATCACATTCTCAACTCTGATAAAGAAATAATGGTATGCCGGATAAGATCTATACAATCCCGTTTGTTATTTAGTACTTGTATTGCTCTAGTTCAACTATGTAATGGTTCCTTGGAATATAGGGCTTGAAGAATATTAAGAGGAAAAACAATAACCAAACACCAAGTATGAATAATGACAGTGGGAATAGCCTAGGACTAAATGACAGGTAATCACCATTTTTTGCATTTAAGCTATATTCTGTGATGCTCTTGTGCTAATATATTTGGTTTGCAGTTCCCTTTGTGAAAGTGATGACGAGGAAAATCAAAGCTTCACTACGTTGCCTAAGTTAGAGAAGCTGGCAATTGGATCAAAACCACCTAAAGATTTTGTTTGCCCAATCACAGGTCAGATATTTTGTGATCCTGTGACCCTTGAAACAGGGCAGACATATGAAAGAAAAGCAATTCAAGAATGGCTCAGAACAGGTAACACGACATGCCCCATCACACGACAGCCTCTATCAGCAAATATATTGCCCAAAACAAACTATGTTTTGAAGAGATTGATAACATCATGGAAAGAACAGAATCCCGAACTGGCGCAAGAACTCTCGAATTCTAACACTCCAAGGGGTTCTTCCTGTTCTCCATCTGCAAAAGACTTCCAAATGCTCTCCATTACACAGAGAACAACTGATTCACCAGGTCTGAAGAACAAAGAAAATTATATTAGACAAAGGAGCAACAGATTTATGCGAGTTTCTGTTGCAACATCTCCAACTAGTGTGCTATCTCAAGCTGCAGTAGAAACAATTTTGAATTCCTTGAAACCTTACATTTCAAGTCTTTGTACATCAGAAAACTTGCAAGAATGTGAAGAAGCTGTATTGGAAATAGCAAGATTATGGAAAGATTCAAAGACTGATCCTCAGATTCATGCTTATTTATCAAAGCCAACAATCATAAGTGGTTTGGTGGAAATACTTTCAGCTTCTATGAATAGAGAAGTTTTGAGAACATCAATTTATATACTTTCTGAACTGATTTTTTTAGATGAAAGTGTTGGAGAAACACTTAACAGTGTTGATTCTGATTTTGATTGCTTGGCTACTCTGCTTAAGAACGGTTTAGCTGAGGCTGCTCTTCTTATTTACCAACTAAGGCCAGTTTTTTCTCAGCTTTCGGCACATGAACTTGTACCATCTCTTGTGCAAGTGATTCAGAATGAAAACGAGGCATCAGATGATTTTCAGTTAGTTATAGACCCCAAAGATGCAGCGATAGCAATTCTTGAGCAAATTTTAATTGGAGGGGATGAATATGGCAGGTCCCTTAATGCTTTGAGTGTTATTTCTGAAAATGGAATTCCATGCTTAGCGAAGTATCTAGAGAGGATGGAGGGAAGGAGGTGTGTTGTTTCCATACTTTTGTGTTGTATGCAAGCTGAAAAAGGTTGCAAGAGTTTGATAGCCAACACAATTGAATTGTCTCCTGTCCTTGAATTATTTCACGCTGGAAATGATAGTGTGCGAGGCATCTGCGTGGAGTTTCTCTCAGAACTGGTTCAACTGAATAGGTGAGGTAGAAGCTTGTTTATCACAAGCCAAATCTTCTTTTCTCTTCAGCTATTTACTCTCAAACGAAAATGCCATTGTTTTTATCTTGTTCAGTATTTTTATATGCATAACTAGAGTCCAGTCCCTATATTCTATCCCTTACAAAATAATAGAAACATGTATTATAGAAACTAGAGTAATGTTCACTATGCATTTAACGAAAGAGGTTAAAGGACGAAAAAAGACTATTTAACCTATTATTTTTTATGGCATTACAGAAGGACAGTCTGCAACCAGATATTACAGACAATCAAGGATGAAGGAGCATTTAGTACGATGCATACGTTTCTTGTATATCTTCAGATGGCTCCAATGGAGCATCAACTTGCTGTTGCTAGTCTTCTTCTTCAGATTGATCTTCTGGTTAACCTTTTGAGATTACTTCTTGTTACTAAGATGTAATTCTCCTGTTTACTTCCTATATTTATTTTGTTGTCAAATCTTCAGGTTGAGCCACGGAAGATGAGCATTTACAGGGAAGAAGCGATAGAGATACTTATAGAAGCACTATGGCAAAAGGATTTCTCAAATACTCAAATGAAGGCTTTGGATGCTTTACTATTTCTTATTGGACAAGTAACCACCTCTGGAAAGTCGTACACTGAAGCTTGGTTACTCAAGATTGCAGGATTTGATCAACCTTACAATGCTTTACTTAAGCCTGGCCAGTTGGGACAGTATGACAATGAATCAATGGAAACAATGGTTTGGGACTACGTGGCATTGATTGATGTTTGGGTTTTATTGATTATTGATCTCTCTCCATTCTAACAGAATTTTATTATGTAGGAGGATGAAAAAGATGCTATGAACTCTTGGCAGAAAAGGGTAGCTTTTGTACTTTGCAACCATGAAAATGGTTCAATATTTCAAGCTTTGGAAGAATGCCTAAGGAGTAATTCTTTAAAGATGGCAAAATCGTGCCTTGTTCTTGTCGCATGGCTCACACACATGCTCAATACTCTTCCTGATACCGGCATAAAGAATGTTGCTCGCAAATCCTTGCTTGAAGAACTTATGAATGTCCTGCTATCATCTAAGAACCTGGAGGAGATGATATTGGCTAGCCTAGCCTTGAAAACTTTCATTGGTGATCCAAGTAGGTTTATTTACTCTTAGTCGTAGACATTATCTTTTAGTTCTATACAAAGGATTACTAAATGGGAAAACGGTCAATGTTTCAGTTACTCAAGAAGCACTTAGAGCTTATGCTAAAAGAATCTATAGAACCATGAGGAAGCTAAAGAGATATTCAACAGTAGCAGTTGATATTACGAAAGCTTTACTAAACTTAAACTCTATTGATGTGGTGAGTAGAATGGTAATTTGGAATATAGTTCAATTCTTTTAATATAAATCTGTTTAGAAAAATAACTATTTTAATTCTCTATTTTATAGACAGAGTTGTGGAGTTGTAAGGAAGTTGTGGAGTTAGATTTGAGTTCAAATGGAGAGGTGCTTTCTTTGCACTACATGAATGGTCAGGTCTTGAGTGGACACTCTGATGGAACTATCAAGGTAGATTGTCCTAACAATTAGAAACGATGTGGTTGTGTTGTGTGCCTATGTCTCGCTATTTGTCTTAACAATGTCACTTGGTACCGTCTTACTAGGTATGGGATGCAAGAAAGAGAATACCAAGAGTGATTCAAGAAACTCATGAGCACACAAAAGCTGTAACATCTCTATGTTCTTCAGATGATAGACTATACAGTGGTTCCTTAGACAAAACCATCCGGGTAATCTATCTTACTATCACAAGAAAAACTGGTCTGATACTTGGTTACCCAATATTTTATTTTGTTGCACACACGAATTAAAAATGTAGCTAAGATTTGAGGTGATGAGTGGCTCTTTTGTTTGGCATGTTTACATCTTTCAACATTTCTTCACTTCAAATCAAACTTGTTGATAAGCAGCTAAGAGTAAAGTGTACTATCCCAAACTAAGATTGTGAGTGAAGTTTAATAGAATAAGTAAACATAAATGAATGTCCTTGACATAGGAAAAGCCCTGAATTCGTTTGTGTTGAAAACTGTAGAAGAGAGATGCCATTAACATCTTGAATGAACAGATTTTATGATCAACTACATAATGCATCTTTTTGTTGACCCTAGCTTAATTATAGTATCGAATATGCACCACTGAATGATACTGCTGAAGTACAGGTTTGGACAATCAAACCAGATGAGATTAAATGTATAGATGTTCATGACGTAAAGGAGCCGGTGTATGAGCTGACAGCCAATGCCAAATTGGCATGCTATGTATCTCAAGGAAGTGGAGTTAAGGCAAGCCTAATATGTTTCTTGAACAGCTCAAATTGAAATGTAGTTCCATCATAAGATAAAATTAATAAAATTTGAGATGTTACAGGTTTTTAATTGGTCAGAGGCTCCAAAGCTCATCAATTTCAACAAATATGTGAAATGCCTAGCTCTTGCTGGGGACAAACTGTATTGTGGCTGCTCTGGTTACAGCATCCAGGTAAGAATCTTCTTACATTACTTCATATTCTTGTTGTGTCTTTACCTGAAACAAACCAACCGACAAACAAAGAAAGCTTAAGCATTGACATCCATGTGCTGTTTTCGTCTATAAAGCAAGCCACTTTGGCTACACATGAAAAAAACTTCTCTTCAATTTATTGCCCATCTTAAATATTGTGGGGGTGAATAATGGCAGGAGGTTTACTTGTCCAAGAATACGTCAAACTCATTCTTCTCCGGAACAAGAAAGTTGTTGGGAAAACAAACCATATACACCCTTCGAATTCATGATGATTTCCTCTTTGCTTGTGGTTCTTCTGTTGATGCAACTGCTGGAAAGGTAAATGCCAATTCTACAGTTCTGTGTGCCACCAAAGTTGTTGCCATTCATTATAGACATGCATCCTTGCTTGTTTCACTTACTTTTCCATCAATTGATGTCAGATATTTTCACTTTCCTCCAAAATGGTGGTGGGATCACTCTCAACAGGACTTGATATCCATCGTGTAGCTATTAACAGTGACTTCATATTTGCTGGTACAAAATTTGGCACCATCGAGGTTTGGCTAAGAGATAAGCTCACCCGGGTTGCTTCAATCAAAATGGCTGGTGGTCACACAAAGATCACATCATTAGTATCAGATGCAGATGGTATGATGCTTTTTGTTGGTTCTTCTGATGGCAAGATCCAGGTTAGGCCATAATCATTAGAACAATCATGATATCATAAAAAGAAGTTGCTTCTTTTCCACTAACCCATTCCCTCCATGGATTCTTGCTGCAGGTTTGGGCTTTGGATTAAGCACAGTTAATGAACAAGTATAATATCCCTTTCTCCACATGTAAATCAATTGTTGATGAGTTTTTCATATTTGGGATCCTAACAGATTTTATAGGTTGGCTAGTAAAGAAAGAGTTTTTGTTAGATTATATCATCCAAATAAGATGTTCTACTTCCATGGTCCATGTACAAATTGAATTGAATTACAGTAAGTAAAACATCAACTTGCACAACACACAAGCATCTCCTAGTTGTTAACCCAACTATGAAACCAAAAACAGAGACTTTTGAAGTAAAAGTTTAATAGGAGATCTATGGGTTCTAAATATAGGTTAAGGTTACTGCTTCGTTTTTTCTAACTGGGTTCTCATTATTTTATTTTAGTTATTTTGTTTAATCTTTTGTATTGTATTTGTTTGGATGTTTATTTTTCTGCTTTTCATTATTTCTATTTTCTGACTTTTTTAACTTATATAATACGAAAATATTACTTGACTACTCAAAATTTCTAAAACAAAGTGAATTCGACTCCACCAAATTACATTTCATTGGAATGGATTTTAATATAAACAATAACATGTAAAAGAGATAAAGTTCTTCAATTATAACTTTATTCATTTTATAAAAAAAAAACTTTATCCACTAAAGTGTATTTCTAAGTATTATATTTAATATAAATGTTGAAAAATGAGTTGATTTCGTTCGGTTTGATTTATATTCACAAATCTCAAACCAACTTTTATTTATTTTGAAATATTGTCTCAACATGTTTATCAATTTTTCTTAATAAATTTGATCTCAAACTTTAGCTGAATTCTTTAACTCCAAACAAAAAAAAAAGTAAAAAAATTAGTTGTTGATTTTAGTTCATAAAATTGTGATAATCTAGACAAAAAAATTGATTTAGTCCTTAAAAGCACAAATTAATCTATAACCTTTATAAGTCAAGTTAATTACTAGAAAATACAATTTAGTATCAAATTAAACTTTAAACATTACATTATAATGAAAACAATTGTCCAACAAAACATAATAATAGAAAGTAAATATCTTTCTATTTATTCAAAATTTTACAAATTAACCAGAATTTCTTAATTTCTAAAACACTCAAATTGAATTAATTTCTTTTTTTTATATTGTTACATTTTTTAAATATTTTCTTTGAATAAAACAATTCAAATTTACTAAATTTTAATTTTTCTCGTTTAAATAAAATATTTCAATTACTACCAAATACAAAAAATATTTAAATATGTTAATAATTTAAAATATCAATATTGATAACCATTTTAGTTAATCTTGGTCGATATTAATTTTTTAATCCATATTTGTCGAAAAAATTCAATTGATATTGAAAATTAAAATTTTAATTAATTTCAATGGAAATTATTTTCAGTAGATGTTTAGTCACGAGGGTTAGCTAGGAAGTGAATTAACTAGCAATTCTCATCTTTTTTTCATCTTGTGTTTGCATTTTTTTTTCAATGAAAGTTGTTTCTTCCAGCACCGCCAACAAATTTCTCTGCAACCCCATTAAAATTAATTTTGGAAAAGACTGTTTTACTTATATTAAAAATGACTTCGGAATTATTTTTCCATAATGATTTTAGAACATACTTTCTAGAATTCATGAAATATAATTTTGAAAAACATTTTTCAGAACAAAATTTTCAGAATAAACCTTCCATAACGTATTATATATTATTTATGCTTCAGAATGTGTTTTTAGAATAAACTTTCGAGAGTATACTCTGGAAAGAGCTATCCAAAAAATAGACAAATTAGATGGGACATTTTTATCATTTCACTCAAGTAATGGAGTAGAGGAAGAAATTTGACGGAGTGCAAGAAGAAACACCTAAAAACCAAGGAATAACATTTAATCTCTTAACACACTTTATTTTTCTTTTCTCCACTTCATGTGTTTCCAAAATTTCATATCATATGTAATCAATCATGTTTTTCCTCAACGTTTCTGATAATTCATGGGCTACTTTTTTCTTGTCTGCACTTAGTTTATATGCAATTTGCATTGCTTCTCTGTCTCTCACCGTTGTTTGGTGGACAACAAGTAGTTGAATCCACATGAGTTTATGCTATTTCAGGTGACAAGTTGCTCAAAGAAGTGGACATGACAGAGCCAAAAAAATGTCTGCATATCCATTTTATATCAGGCATGCAGATAATATAATTTGGTTTGAATTTTTACTACACTGTTCAACAATGAATAGTCAAGACCAAAACACCCAACCTTCAATTTTGAAACTTTAGAAAATGAAATGAAATTTTGAATACCTCAAACACTGACTTTGAAATTTCATCTGAAACCTTCATTTTATCTTTCAAAGTTTCAAAATTGAGTGAGGATTAAAAAAATAACTCATAAGAAGCTCACTCACATTAAAACAGACAGTACACATAGGTATTATAATTTAATCCTCTCTTAAAAGAGAGACTTGTAATTTATCCCAAAAAATTATACACTAAGCTAAAAGTTGAAAAGAGTGGGAGATCTGGGTGTTACCCCGTAGGCCGTGATTAGTGAATTTATTATGTAGGAATGAATGGCACTATAAATCAAAATACCATATTAGAAAGAAGAGAGCCCTGCAAATTTCCTAAACTTCTCATAGGAAACCCAGAACACAAATTGCCATGGGCCAAGCCTTGCCCAAGTGGGGAAAAATCCTTTCCACAATGCTCTTGTTCCTTCAACTTTTACTGTCTTTACCAAGCAATCATAAGAGCTATTATATAAAACTTTCCCTTCCTTTTTGGCTGCTTGATTCATCATTCTAGTCTTCACAACATCAGCTGGACAACTTAAAGAAGTTGCAGCTAAACCGGATATGATGGAAGCTAATGTGTGGGCATAAACATTATCATCGGCTATCCTACTTCTAATAACAAATTGTTTAGCATGGTCATAACAGGCAAGTTCTCCCATGTTCACTAGGAAGGCTCTTTGGATATTAGGGAAAACACCCTTCCACAGTCCTCTAAATCCTTCAGCTCGGACAATTTTGTTCAGAGCATCAAATGGCCCCGAATACCGAGGTTGATGACCTTGGTTCATCCTTTGGCCATCAGCTTGCATCCTCACCTTGACAAGATCGGCAGGGCTGGCTATAATCTATAATAATGAGAGCAAACAGCAGAACATTGTAATTTTGAAACAAAAATAGCCTTAAAGGTGAGCAGTTCATTAAACCATGTGGCTAAAATAAGTACTATTCAAAAACTTTTCCACGTTACTGTTGTTGGATAATATCATTGTAAAATGGTAGTTTATCACAATGCTAAGGTGATAATTCTTCGTTTTTATTTGACCTTTTCTCATCCTTTATATCTAATGGTTACTAACCTAACTGATAAAATCATCCTATTTCTTCACTTCTGTCTTTCCTGAATGATAGGGTGGGTAATTCGGAATGCATCTTTCTATTAGTTCAATATGTGAACCCTACACCTTTAAGCTCTTTGGTTGAGTTTGGCTGTGTTATTTGTGTTACATTTGTGTATTGGTACTATTGACAAGCTCTAAAGCTTAGTAAGCTTAAACTTGACTAAGCTTTAAGCTTGAGGAGAGTGTCAATATAAAGGTAAACCCAGAAACACGTAAAAAGTCCCCCTATAGATGGAATGACTTGGACCGGGATCAAGACAAGGCAGATGATGTTATGTATAACACTGAATGCACTACATAATTTCCATTTATGCTAATCCTTCTGGTAACTAAAAAATAAGCATCCATCAGAACAACAAAAGCCATGCAATGCCAAATCAATCATTAATTTAAAACTGAGAAATGGATTACAGGACTATATGTGCTATACTATGTTCATTAAATCTTTCAGATGTTGCTCTTGGAACTTGGAAGCATAATATCTGCTCTTCAATCTCTCAACAACAGAATTCAAAATCAAGAAGCTGAAACTTTTCTACTTTTCCTTCCACACTGACACCTGTATATTATATTCTTTGATTATTATCTCCATGCTCAACATTTTCAAATGAAAAGGTAAAAAAAATCCAATTACAAATATTCACTGAGAGAAATACTAAATCAACAAGAACTATGATGAAATACATAACACATTCCAGACCAAACAGTTCTCACCTGAGCCACGACACCAGAGGCTCCACCGACTACAGCCTTGCCAACAACAGAGAATGAACCATTATCAGCAGAAACCACACTTCTCAGGTGCTCATACCCAACAATTCGAATAGGCGTGTAGAACAGGTGTCTAATAATTGCTGGAGACAGGCCACTGTAAAGGCCAACAACACCTTGTTCACGGACAATGCCCAAGCCTACTCGAAATGCGCTAGCGGGAGAACTCGATGAAAGTGATTCACCATGCAGTTGGAGTCTTGTTTTGATCAAGTCTACGGGGAAAGTCGTGGTTTCAGCCACCATAGCTGAGAATGATGTTACTAAGACCTTTGTTTGAGCACTATCAACTCCAACATTTTGATGGCCTGGTTTCATTTGGGTACATTCAAGAAATACCTAAGTCACCACAAGGCTATTCAAGGAAACCAGTGACTGTTATTAAAAATGGAATCTTTTGACTGCAATGCTTCTTCCTGTACCTATGAAACATAAATTCAGATTGCATTGTCACAACATATGAAACAGTTGTTTTTCTTTCCACCAGTATTCTCCTGTTGACATAATCTTATTCAAATATGAACACCTCTTTCAGAAACAATTCTAACCCTAGTAAAACATATAACCGACCTAAACGCTAAACCAAAGAAGAAGAAAACGTATTAGTAATTCTGTTGATGCCATAGACAATTGGGGAGTAGCAAGAACTATGAAGCCCTGAAATTGTTATCAATTCAGAACTATGAACTAAGAAAGAATGATTTGTTATCAATTCAGAACTAGAAATAACAATACGATCAATGAAAGGTTTTTGAATAAATGACCAAAACGCAGAACAAACGCAACTTACGTAACCTACTCATCAGACATCGACGGTTAGATTCTAATTTTCCTCAGCCATTCGGAGCAGTGGATGATGACACGGTTCTGCTCTATCAGCACCCAGAAAAACCCACAGGTAATTGAAAGAAAATACATGTACATGTACATCAACAATAACCTATACATCTATACGTATTTATGCCCTTATACATCTAGGTACCATACAAATAATCTTTTATATGATTTAGAATGAAGTAATATTAGGGTATAGTTGTGATTGTTCAAAAGCTACAATCTTAATTTGTTGGTAGAAAAACAATGCATACTTATGGAGGTGGGATTTGGATCTTTATTTGTATAGAAACATTTTAATAGCCATTATCAATTTTTCACGAGAATCATAAAATATACATATATTTTTTTAATTTTATTATAAGTAATTTTTTATTATAATTAAAAAACAGTTATAGAATAAAGAAGATAAAATAATAAAATAAAATATATTAATAAAGATAAAATTGGTATATCAATACGATTTATTTTACTATTTTATCCTCTATTATAATTTTTTAAAATTTAATTAACTATTTACAATAAATAATCACATGTAATAAGATTAGAAAAATATTTATTTTATTTTTTACATTATAAAAGTTTTTTACTTAATAAGTCTACTAAGAATGGATTTTTTTATATTAAAATAAGAAAAAAAGTGGACATATAGCCCATGTGTTGTCAGTAGTTATAGACTAAATAATAATAATAACAATAATTTAATTTGTTTTGAGTTTAAGAAGTATTTGTTCTTGCAATATATACCTGTATATACCTTTTTTTTTCTGTTTCTCTCTCTACCCTTAAAACCCTACTTTCCACTCAGCATTTGCTCCTTGGCTCTCTCATTCCCCAATCCCAAGCCATGGCCACCCAAGAGAAAGATAAGGGATACGAAGGGACAGTAGGAGCAGGAGGCAAGTTTCGCAAACGTCCCTTCCGCGGCAGGACCCAAACGACGCCGTATGATCGCCCCCCAACCTCACTCAGAAACCATAATAGGAACACCACAAACAACAATGGTTGGTTCTCCAAGCTTCTGGATCCCGCTCACAGGTTAATTACTTACAGCGCTCACACTCTCTTCTCCTCCCTTTTCCGCAAGCGCCTTCCTCCTCCACCTCCTCCAGGTTTCCACCATTTCTTCCTTTCTCGGTTGTTAGGGCTTATCGGAAGCTTCACTTGTCGGCATTATGTTAATTACTTGTAAATTTTGTCGTTAGTGCTTCATATTTATGGCAGAAGGCTGGAGTTAGATTGTTTAACTAATATTATTGTTATTTAGATGGAATGCTCAGTGAACCAATTGAGAATTTTTTTATACATGCTATCTTTTTTCTTTGCGAACGAATTACCATTGACATGCATGTTGGATTTTTTTATGTGGGTGCAGAGACGGAACATAAAGTGAAGAAAAGTAATCAGCAAGAGGCTGCCTTTGTAAGTGTGCACATTTACTGTCAATTGTTTACTTGTGGGTTTATACCCTTTTGCATTACTTGTGGATTTATATCCTTGTGGGTGTCATTTTTTATATTTTATGTCAACAAATATATTATGGGTTGATTCATAGTTTGATCCAGATATAATTCCTACATTCATTTGCATTAAAGCATTCAAATTGATGCCTACGCCTCTATTTTTTCCCATTCTTATCTTTATATGTGTTCAATTGTAATCCAGAATGTACGTAGTTAGGAGGAGGATTAACAAATTAGGCCCCGTTAATGTTTGTTGTCTGATGTTCTCCAAATTGTGGTTGGCAACATGGTAATCGTAGAATAGTACGACGATATGATTCCGAGTGTCCACGATACGAATTGCAAGAATAATCGTTTTTGCTCAGTTGTATCGTGATACGAATCGCATGTATCGTGACTTGCTTTTAAAAAAATCCTAATTTTAGTTTGAATTATTTTATAAAAACCCTAATTTTAAATTAAAAGCTTTTATAAATAAAACCCTAATTTTAATTTACCCACGAAGCCGTGCATCATTTCAAATGTTCTTCTCTGTCCTTCTTCCCTACGTTCTTCTTCGACCAACAACAACCAAGTCGCGACGGCGATGACTGCGACGACGACTGCGACAACAACTACGACTACGACTGCGAACGGAAACTACGACGTCCTTCTTCTCTCAAACAACAACGACTGAGCTTGAAGGTGTGAACGACAACAACGACAGCGGCAAAACTCACGGTGACAACAACGAACAAAACCAGTTGTCGAAGGCAGAAAAAACCTTAGAGGAGGTTTAGGGGAGGTTTTTTTGCTGCTGTCTTCATTTATTAAGATGAGTAAAACAAAAAAGGGAGTCAGACATTACATGGAAGTATTGTGAAAGTCTTCCAACAAATAAACTACAAGTAAAATGTAAGTTTTGCTCTCATACTTGTTGGGGTGGAATAGCAAGGATGAAACATCATCTTGTTGGAACAAAGAAAGACGTTATCCCCTGTTGCAGTATTCCATATGAGGTGAAGACAATCTTTTTGAAGTTGCTGGAAGATAAAGGAAAAAAGAAAGAGAAGATGAACTTGGATTGTGGAGAAGTTACAAGAGAAGTAAGAAAGAATGATTTGCACCAAATGACAATCAATGCATCTTACAAGAACATAGAAGATGTAATTCAAGAAATTTGCAATTGTATTTATGGTAATGCATTGCCATTTAATCTTGTTAGGAGCCCTCTTTTCATCTAGATGCTAAAGGCGGTTGGAGACTATGGGAAAGCTTTAAAACCTCCTTATCATGAGGTAAGGGTATCCTATCTGAAAAAAAGTAGTGGATAAGGTACAAAAATGTCTAGAAAAATATACAAGTGATTGGGAGAAATGGGGATGCATACTGATGTGTGATGGTTGGACTGATAGAAAAGGAAGATCACTCACTAATTTTCTTGTTAACCGTCCAAGTGGTACTGTTTTTTTTGAAATCCATTGACACTAGTGATGTGATAAAGGATGGGAAAAAAATGTACAAATTATTGGACAACATAGTGGATGAAATTGGAGAAGAGCATGTTGTCCAAGTAGTTACAGATGGTGTTTCTAACCTTGTGACAACTAGAAGAATATTAATGGAAAAAAGAACCAAATTATTTTGGTCCCCGTATGCAGCTCATTGGCTTGATCTAATTCTTGAGGATATTGGAGATCTTTCGGTATTTTACAATACCATTGGCAATGCAAACAAAGTTACCACTTACATATATAGGCACACACGAGTTCTTAATTTGTATAGGAAGCATTCTAATAGAAGGGAATTAGCAAGACCAATTGTCACACGTTTTGCTACTGCTTATCTTACATTAAATTGTATTAAGCAACAAAAAAATGCTCTTAGATCAATGTTTGCTTTAGAGGAATGGGCTACTTGTCCACATGCTACCAAAAATGAGGCCAAACAAGTCATGAATCTAGTGTTAAGTGATGAAAGATTTTGGAGATCTATCACATATTGCCTTAAATGTGTAAATCCACTCGTAAAAGTGTTGAGGCTTGTAGATGGTGATGCAAAACTAGCCATGCGATATATTTATAAAGCAATGGACAGAGCTAAAGAGAAAATTGCTGAAAATTTCCAAAAGCAAGAAACAAGATATAAAAAAGTTTGGAACTAGGTGGAATTTACAACTACATAGGCCTCTCCATGTAGCTGCCTATTACCTCAATCCTAGGTAAGCTAAATTACTTCTAAACTTCTCCTACTAAGTAACAATATATTCTTTGCTCTCATTAACTTATTTTTCATTGTGTTAGATATCACCATGACAAAAATTTCAATCCGGATAGTGAGGTATTGGTTGGTTTATATGAGACATTTCAAATAATGGTTTTAGATGCAAGAATAAGAGTTGCAATAGATCAACAACTTGAGAAGTCTAAGGGAGCTAAAAGGCTTTTTGGAATGGACATGGCAATAGATTCTAGAAATATGAAACAACCCAGTAATTAAATTACTCATTACAATTCTTATATGATTTATAAACCTTTAATTATATTATAGTTAAATACATGTTTGTTTTGACATCTCTTTGGTGGGAGAGTTATGGGGGAGAAGGTAAAGAGTTACAAAAGGTAGCCATGAAAATTTTGAGCCTCACATATTAAATGCTCTTGTGTATGTGAAGTACAATCCTCAACTTGAGATGAGACAAAAGAGTAGAGAAAGAGAAGGGGGAAACTTATGATCCCATATGCTTGTCAGATATTGAATCAGATGATGAATGAATCACTGAAAAAGAAAATCCTTGTTTGTCTATTGATTCCTCTTGGATGGATATACATGAGTGTTTTGATGTTAAGGAGGGAGCTCCAAGCAAGAAAAGGAAGAGAGGTAATTATATTTTTTAGAACTATAACTTGAAATGAAAGTTCAACTAACTATAACTAATTCAAATTTATTTGTTTTTCTTTTGCTAATATAGGTCCTAGAAATTTAAATACCAAGATCAATAAAAATGGAAAATCCATAGTAGAAGATGAGGAAGAAATTGAAGACTTTCAAGAAGTTTTAATGGAAGATGAAGATGACTTGAGTGATGTACATGTTGATTAAGAGTTCAAAACCTACTTAAAATTAGGTTTTTTTGCCCTATTTTTTGCCCATTTAAAACATTATACTTATTGCAATCCATAATACATATTTTTTTTTATCTCTAGCACAACACCTTTCGCCATAACCCGTTATGGTTTCCGTTATAACTTTATAAAGGATTTATGGGGTCTCCGATATGATCCGTTATCCGATATTGATAACACTGATATATGTAGATACAACACTCAAAATGAAATGAGGTTGTTTTGTTATTAATTGCATCTTTGCATTTCTACATATCTTATATATTTAATTATATCACATTTTTTAATGTTTATGAATCTTACGATTCACGATACGAAACGATACACGATTCAGAAAATCAGCTCTCCAATATACTACTTGTATCTCGATTCAACTAGCATGGTTGGCAATGACATTAGTTATATACCTTGGACATATAAGGACATGTGATTGGTGGCATCACTTGTAGGCTAGAACTAGCAAACCTTTTTCCTGAAAAATAATTTGTCCCTCTTTGACCAAGGTGATGTAGGGAAATGCTTGTTGACATCAATCATTATGCACCTTGCTTCTTAAGGAGTCCATTTCTCGATTGTTTAAACTTAAAAAATGTAATTTTGCAATCCAGGGTGTTTAGAGGTTTTGCCAGAGGCTATTATTTTTAGTTTGTGTGAAAGCAAAAATAAAACAACTATTTTTATTTTTTTCTTTCAGGAACACATAATACAATTACCTTCTAATTGTTAAACACTTTTCCTTTAGAAAAAGCTAAAACAAATGAACACTAAGGTTTTCAGTTGTGCTACTCATGTATTATTCCAGTATGTTGAATGATTTTGTAGTATATCTGATTTTTTATTCCTGTAATGCTTTGTCCGAGAGATTAAGGGAATTTGACTTGTATTTATTTGGAATGATAGAGGTAAAAATCTGATGATGACATGCTTTAAACTTGTTTTATCATGACAACTGTCATTGATATTCGATTATGAATTTAACTAGTTTTATATACTATAGAGTCTATAGAATATTTAAAAAGTTTTAATTATTGGTAGATTTGTGCTCTAGAGAAAATGCTGCATGCTATTTTTTTAACTAACCTGCATGAAAATATATTTGTCCTTTTTGTAAATTTATGCAATTCTGTATTTTGCATAGCTTAGGCAAGTCACACTGGGAAGTTATTTTGAATTTGAAATTTTAAAACTTCTCTTTACTCTGCCAATTTTCTAAATAATTATTAAGATTATCATTAATGAATAGTTATTAAAAGCTTCAAAGAATTCTTTTGATTGCTAAAAATAACAGTGCATGCTGTGATATGATTACTAGTAATCATACATTTTTACCTGATGGGTGATTTATATTATTCACTGCTAGTTCCTGTACTGTTTATTTTATTTGGGGGTAGCACCTTTCTTCTGTGATTGACTGAATCTGTTACTGGTATTTTTATGCTTGATACTCCCCTACTATTACATTTTCCTCGTGTATCGGGGGTGGTTAATTTATTTCATGAAATGATCTACTTTGAGTATGTAGCGGTATGCTTGAAGTGTTTTGTAGAGAATCATTAAAGTAATATTGGTAAAAATTGCCTATTTCATCGAGTTGCTTCCAGTGCCTGATAATCAATTTTCATTTCTATTGACTATAGAGCATTCCAGATGCAATGCTCTGATTTGGTTGGTGAAATAGTTTTCTTATTGTTGTCTCCATTTTGCTTTGTCATCATGTTACTTGACAAACAGGTTGCAAACAATTCCTCTGGCATGCAACAAGTACCTGTTGGTGAAAGTGATACTCAAATTAATTGTTCTGATGAGGATGGATTAACTGAACTTGAGAAACTATTAAAACAGAAGACTTTCAGCAGGTTTGAGTTTGTCATGTGTGTTAGCATAAATAGAAATAAGATATGTAACACTATTAATATCTGTAGGATTTGATTGTGATTGGACTTCGTTTGTATACACTATCATATATTATATAGTTATTAATGCATGTGTTTGTTGTATCAAGACACAATTGTCTTAAGGTTTTGGGTTGTAGATGGTGTCAGGTCTTTTATATGGGTGAACTCATGACTCATTAAATCCAAATCTCCGTAATATTTCTACTTAAAGAACCCAACTCCGGTCTTTTAGGTTAAAATTGGTACTTTTATTGAGTGTTGAGGTACAAAATTGTCTGCTTAATGCTTATAGGTTAGATTATGGTGCAATACAAAATACAGTTGAAGTTGTCAAAGAGAGAAGGACTACTATCAGGTCAATGTTGATATTTTGGATTCTGCTCTTGTAATTACTCCTGATATAATACTTTTTTGCTCAAAGGCAACATTGCAGAGTCCTGTGACAAAAGCAGGAGACTATTAAAACAGAACTGAACTTGAGAAACTATTAAAACACTATTAAAACAGAAGACTTTCAGCAGGTTTGAGTTCGTCATGTGTTTTAGTATGTAGCACTAAATAGAAATAAGACACAATTACCCAAATCATAACATGTTGTGCCACCATTGTCTGATAGATGTTCCACTTCAAGGTATTCTGTGCAGAAGTAAGAAGCATAATATATTTGCTAGATGCAGTGCAGAAGTTGAATGATGAGCAATGGAAGCTGCAATATGTGAAATGAAATGGCTTAAGCAATTACTTAAAATATTTAAAACTAGGAGTTGTTTGGGATGATAAAATTTATTTGTGGCAACCAAGCTGCTCTTCACATTACCTGTAATCCACTTTCTCGTATATTTATTGTTGCTTTGTGATATTTTTCTTAATATGTTAACTTTTATGTTTTGTGAAGTTCATGTTGCTATCAATTTTTATTTTAGTTCTTCCTGTTGTCTGTAACCAGTTCATGTCATTCTGAGTTACTTTGATAATAGTATACCTCCTGTGATATTTTTTTTTTATCTTTGACTATGTACTGATATTGGCTGTTATTCCACAGATCTGAGATTGATCATTTGACGGCACTTATGCGTTCAAGAACTGTGGATGCACCTGTTAGGGAAGAAGAGAAGGGGACAGACGTGGTTCCCTCAGAATCAATGCTGCTGAGTGGGCAAAAGGAATATCCTAAAACTCCTGCACTAGAAAATGGGATTGAAAATACTGTTATTGTAACCCCACATGATATTTCAAGTGTATGAGAACATGCCTTCATAGTCTTTACATCTATGTTTGGTTGTATTCGTGGATTGGAAATTACTGTTCTCTTTGTGCTCTATCTCACAGATTGTTTTGTATGTCCCTAGTTTCCTATCGAAGATGTTGCTTCTCCTGCGGAGCTTGCAAAGTCTTACATGGGTAGCAGGCATTACAAGGTATCCTCTTCAGTTTTAGGTGTGCAAACATCTGCACTTTGGGAGGATCCAACTCTTGTAAACAGGGAAAATTTTCCTCTTAACACCCCTATTATGACCATTGTACCAAGGACAACTAAATATGCTGCAGTTCATGAAAATGGTTTTATTACCTCAAGATCTCGTGGAAGATCTGCAATATATAATATGGCTCGAACACCATATGCCAGAATTTATCCAGCATCCACACTCAAGGTTTGTTCTGAATAACATTTTGGATAATAAGTTTTTGGGATCCATTTTATGACATGGTTTCTGCTTGACAGGGTGGTGAGCATGCTGTTGAAGGTGAGCCATCTTCTTCAAGTCAGTCTGCATTGAATCACGATGTGCTTTCTGGGTCTAATCCTGGGGTATGAGTACTTGTGGATTATATGTCTTGTCTTTCAGTGTTTTTTTAGATATTAATAGATTTTTGTGTTGTGTTTTTCTTATTTTTGCAGGCAGTAAAACGCAGAAGTTCAGTTTTGGATAATGATATAGGATCTGTTGGTCCTGTTCGTCGTATTCGTCAGAAGTCTAATCTTTTATATTCTAAAGGCCCAAGCTCACTTATTTCTGGTAGCTCTTTGTACGCAGATAGGAATCAAATGGTTGTGGATACTTCAAAGCAAGGGTCTTCCATGCAGAAGCCGATTCTACTGAATGAAGTTAAGCATAGCCATGTGAAATTATCCAAAGAAAATGTGGACGACACTATACCTAGTTTGAGCTCCCCCCCTTTGCCCTCAAAATCCAGTGAAATGGCTTCAAAAATACTGCAGCAACTGGATAAGTTGGTTTATCCAAAAGAAAAATCATCTGAATCAAGGGTAACAATTGTGAATGATAATTCACCAACAAAGTTGTCGCCTTCCATGCTACGTGGGCAGGCTCTTCGAAGCATGGAAATTGTAGATTCATCAAAATTGCTGGACAATATGCATGGTAATAACTTAGATGGCCCATTTGGAAATTTGTCAGGTAGTGCCCAGAATCAGAAGTTAAATTCTCAGAGAGACAAGGTAGAAAATGGTCCATTGAAGCTTGTTGCTCCTACTGATGGATTACTTCCACTCGTAACAACTGCAGATGCTACAAACCCACGTAATCAAGCCCTGTGTAGTGCAAAATCTGGGGATTCTTTTATGATAAAATCTGTTTCTGATCTGCCACGAAAGAAGAGGGCATTCCATATGAGTGCCCATGAGGTATGAGACTTTTTTTTAGTTATCCGTTTGACTGGTGTCTGTAGTTATGGTTTACAACGTTATTTTTTTGTGTAGTTTTTACATTAGCTAAGCAGGAATAGCCCATGACTAACCTCTTTGCAGGCATGTTGCCTATAGCAATCTGCTGCTTCCATTTACAGCAATTTGTATCCTAGATAATATTTAATTTGTTTCTTTTCTTTTTCTCTTATTATAAAAGGATTTTCTGGATCTGGACGATGATGCTTATCCAAATGGATCTGTCTCTTCTTTTTCTCCTCTTGAGAAAGAAATGATAAGCTCCACTGCTGTGATGGGGGAAACTAATTCTGGTACTGAAGCAAATGTACAGGAGAATCCATCAGCAATATCTCTAATAATGCCACCTAAAACTTCTATAATAGATGGTAAGGCTCACATTGGAACTGCCTATAAATCTAAGGTTGGTGAGAAAGTTGATGCATCTATCTTTACGACATCATCTATCCTTGATCCAACCTACAAGCCAGTTACAGCTACACCAAATGGATCAATTGCTAAACCTCCTTTGTTTATTTCCGGGAATAAAGTGGTTTCATCAAGAGAGTTCACAGCTCCTATTGCTCCACCAAAGGAGATAACCAAATCAGGTCCTACATTTGGGTTGGCAAAGGTTGTTTCATCAAAGGATCTTGTTGCTGATGCTCCATTGGTGGAATTTGGCTCCAATAAAAATGTCAAAAAGGTTTCACCAATTCCCTTCACGGCTTCATCATCAGTTGGTGCTGAACCCTCTTTTCTGAAATTTGGTGCTTCTGACTCAAACCTGGGAAGTTCAATCAGGTTAGTATATAATTTAATGTGCTTTTGAACAAATCTCAACATAATTCTTTACACATCTAGGCTGTTTTTTGGGGTTTGTTTGTTCTTCCTTTACTTTTCTCTCATGGTTTTTCGGCAAGGGTATCAACAGCTATAGATACTATTACCTTTCGAGTTATAGATATTATTTAAATGGGTTTTTTCCTCAACTTTTTTTCTGCCTTTTGACTTTAGTATAATTTGTATCATATGACTTTTGAATATTGTCAACTCCTTTTGTTTTGACTATGGGGATGACATTTCTATTTTATGATTTTATTCTCGCCAAAATTCTGGATTTCTTTGGTTTCCTTTGAAATAGTAGTCTGGTCAATATACAGAAAAACAGAAAGGGAAAAACTTAGCTTTAGTTCCCAGCCATGTAGAAACTTGTGCGTGTTCCCCTTAGTTGAACCATCCCCCTTTACATTTGAATCATTATATTCTTATTCCTCTCCTTAACTCACTTGCATCACCTCATAAGCCATTCCCCCTTTACAGCCTTTAACCAGTGAGAATGTTCTTGTTTGATTTCTGGGATGTACCATAATTGTTGTTATTGCTCTTTTTTTTGCATTGGACAATTGAAACTGGAGAAATATTTGGTATCATACAGTATTACGGTGGTTAATGTGCAGGACAACTACCGTTGATGGAGCAACTGATTCTATACCAAAAGCTCGTCAATCTGATAATGGTAATGCTGAGACTACTAACGCTACTAGAACTTCTGTTGGGGCATCAGAACTTGCTAATTTATCTCCAGCATCAACATCATTTTTGACATCATCCAAGAGTATATTCAATTTTGGCAACAATTCAAATCAAAATAATGGGTCTCTTGCAAGCCCTTCACTTTCTTCTTTTCCACCCCCTGTAGCTGGTACTTTTACCAGTCAGAATATATTATCCGCTGCCAAAATCAGTGGCATTAGTGCCATCGCAGATTCTAATGGCAGTAGCATGGCAACTATGACGCCTGCCACAATTGCATCAAGTAATAGCAGTTTTTCTTCTACCCCAGTGGTGGCATCTTCATATCCAACAACTTCCATTTTCAAATTTGGATCCTCTCCTGTTCCACCAGCAGGTTTACCTGTATCATCTTCTGGTTTAGAACCGCTGGAAACTAAAAGCAGTCAGGATGCAGGAGTTGGTAGTCTTAGCAGCCCTGCCTTTGGTAATACATCTGCAGGGTATGGTATTTTTGGCTTCAGCTCTTCGGCAACCAAAACTGTAAATAGCCAGTCGAGTTCTGTTGGTGCTTGCAGTGGTTCTGTGCTTGGTGCCCAGGCTTCTACCCCCAGTGGGTTAGAAGCATGTAATCAGACTCAGTCAGTTCCATTTGGTTCATCTGCATCTTCCCTGTCATATGGGTTAACTGGGAACACAACTTTTTCTTTGAGCAGTTTTTCATCTCCTTCATCCAGCCCTGCTTTTTCTTCTGGGAGTTCATTGTTTCCTTCCAGTCCTGCCACTGATGTTTTCAATTCTGGCACAACTTTTGGACTTATCAACTCGGCTTCCTGTTCAGCAGTAAACTCCTTTAGCTCCAATACTAGTACAAGTTCTCCAATTTTTGGGTCTAGTTGGCAGCCCAGCAAGTCTCCATTTGGTTCCATATTTAGTTCGTCGTCTTTATCTTCTTCTGGATCTTCCCTTGGAACATCCACTGCATGTGCCAGTTCACCAGCAATGTTTTTATCTACCTCCAGTGCATCAACTCCTCAATTTTCATTCACTTCAGCTGCAGGATCTACCTCTACGCAGCATGCTTTTGGAAGTCCTACTCCCACCTTTGCATTTGGCTCAGCTCCTGTTAATAATCAGATGAGCATGGAAGTTGGTATGACTGAGGATACAGTTAAAGGAACTCCACCAGCCACTTCTGTATTTGCTCAGCAACCTGCCCCACTTCAATCAAATTTTGTATTTGGAGCATCAACTCCCCCAGGAGCCAGTCCTTTCCAGTTTGGTAGTCAACAGAATATTGCTCCACAGAACCCTTCGTTTCAGACTTCTGCCAGTCTAGGAGGGAGTTTCTCATTGGGCACAGGTGGTGGTGACAAATCTGGTAGAAAAATTGTGAAAGTTAAAAGCAAACAACGAAAGAAGTAGGAACATTGTTTATGAAAATGGTTGCCTTCTATCAGTGCTCGGGGTTACGCATGTTGTGCAAGAAGTAAATTCTGAAAGAGTGATTGCTGGTTATTGCTGCTCAGTTGGCAGTCTGGACAATATTTGCTATTGCTAATCAGCAAATACAAGCTTGTCAGTCTTCTTTGTCCTTCCATACTCAATTTTGTAATACTATATGATATGAAGAAACGTGCTGTACTAGTTATGGCTTTAGATCAGAGTCCATAATTTGGCCAGTTGTGATGATATTCACAGAGATCGCTGTATCCTTGCTACTTGTAATATATAGCCAGAATTAGTCAATGTATAGCTTAGATGGTTGTACATTCACAATTCCAGTGAGCAATCTGTGAAATGATTATTACCGATATTCTGTTTCCTGTTTGCCATATATTTTAATAAAATGTTTTTTTTTTTGTTTAGAAACCCATAAAATTCAAGACAGTGAGTGTACTGCTTGTGGCACAAGTAAACAAGATAAAAATCCGTGCTAATGAGAAACATTCAGAAATGCAAGCCGTCTTGTTGCAGAGTTACAGGTGTTTGTGACCAGTGCGACCTTGTGTCGAATCCTGAATGACAGTTTGCAAGCCGTCTTTTTTTTACATATTTTATTTTCATTCTAAAATTTTGCATAAATTGTGAAAAATATGTTTTACTATTTTGTATTTAAAAAAGGTAAATGTAAATATATAATAAAAATAATTTAATCAAACAAACCTTTTATATTTGTTAACAACAATAATAGATGTAGTATAATTTTATTATTTAAGCAGTTTATAAAGTGACACGATGCTTTGCGACTTTTCTTCAGGCCCTCCAAACAATTTATTTTCCTCTTCAATAAAATGTGAATCCTCTGTTATCGTTTGCAGCAACGTTCAGACTTCAAGCTAAAATAAAAGAAAACGGTAATGAAAAAATGCAATGATCTTGTCCAATTGCACATTAAACATTTTCTGAATAATACGAAATCATCTAGTGATGTATAAGTTTACCAATACCAAAACATGTTTTTTGTATGTTAATCTCTAGTTTTTTCGATTTAATCCCTAAATAAAAGAATTTCCAATTTAATCAAATAATTGCTTTCAATTAGGTCCCCATTATCTGTTATTAATTCTGTTGAAATTGAGTCATACAACAGATTATGAATGCTATATTCTTAGTCTCCATACATGGCAGCTACTTGCATGCAATTAGGTCCTCCTCATGTCATTTGTTTTTGTTCTAAGAATTTATTAGTCCCTATACACCATAATAAGTTGCATCCAATCCTCAAGATCTTAAAACAACAATCCCCAGCGGGATAATGTTAAAATCAATTGCATGTACATGGACTAGTTTAAAAGCCTTTTTCATATAGGAATCAAATGAAAATGAATGTTATAATGAATAAGCATGAATTTTAACCTTTTTGCACAATTAGCTACCACAGCAAGGATATTTGATCCTCACTCAAGTGAATGAGGATGGAGTAGGATTAGGAAGTTAGCAGCAGTCTCCAATCCATTAATTAGGTTTAGTTAGTGATACACAGCACTGTTATTGTAAACACGACCAGGGGGCAGAGGAACCTTTGCCTCACCTCCTCGACTTCTCCCTCTTGAAGAACGCAGGGTTCGTTCCCCATCATGCTTATACTCAATAGCACCATGGAACCTACTATCAATTGCTTCTCCATCACACAGTATTGGAGGACATACGTAGCCATAGGCATCTGCCACATTCATGTTGGGGCAGTGGTTTCTTCTACCTTCATGATGTTGATTAACTCTTGCATGTAATTCTTTCCGGAGAAACTCTTCTCGCTGAGTTGCTTGTAGAGCTCCGAGTGAGGATAGCTTTTCCTGGTACTCGGTGTTTATCTCAAGGATTCTCTGCCACAACAATATGCATTAAGTTTGAAATAGTCAGATAATATGCCACCAAGAATTTTCAAACAAGCAAAACAGCAAAGCTTGAGTTGGTTTAATAAAAAAATGGTTTACCTAACTCGATCTATGTTCACTTCATCAACTGATGATATAAACATGACAATCTTTTCATTTCATAGTGTCAAGTGGGATATGTAATAATGTATATAAACAGAATGGCCCTACGAGAAGATTCACAAGTAGTGGTGACATCACCGACAAGATCAGGGAAAAGCCAAAAACTGAAAGCTGACTCATTCAAAATAACACCATAAAAAATGTGAATGACTTTGTTCTTCACCCAATTGTATATCTTTTCTAGCTTACTTGGATTGGATAAAAAATCCATTCTATCCAATTGCTTTTTATGCCTGTTTCTCATTTATAAAATCATCATTCCTTACTAGTTTGTTGATGGTCCTCAATTATACAAATTATAAAAGTATTTTGTTTAATTTTGAATCTTCTTACCCTCCATGGAGATTCACTATGCAAAACTGTTATTCCTAAATCCTACACACAATTCAGTTAAACAAATGTTATAAAGGCAGAAAAACTTTTTAGCTTTTCTGCTCCCTGAAGAATACACATAGGCTCTGTTGCTCCACGCTAAAACGTCTCTAATAAAACTTTGGTCCCAAATTTGTCTATATTGAAATGCAAGGAAATGCTAATTATTTACGCACAAAAGAACGAAACTACTACCTGAATGAAGAAAACTGAACATGGCCTTCTGTATATGATATAATTTTCTAATTTCTAAGTCTGCTTTCTTAAAAGAACAATTTGCCTCCCCCAGAATTATTTTCTATGTTATTTTAAATCATGTGACTTCAAAGTACTGATTACGCCATCATAGTTATGAATCAGACGTTAAAATTAAAAAAAAAAAAAAACACACACACACACACACACAACATGAAAAATTTAAAATTACCTCCAATGTTTTAAAACTAAACAGGTCATTAAACTGTTAGAAATGACAAGTTCAGTTTAGCCCACCATAGTTGAATTGTACTCGAACTGATAACAATCAAAAATATATTTTTTAACACTATATTAAATAGGAAATTAGCATGAAATTACAATAAATTATGAAAAGCTGTAATATAATAAAATAGAAGCATAATTTGTCACAAAATGAAAAATAGCAAGTTAAATTGATAAATAAATAAATTGACATAATTCTAATATTATTTTAACATAATAAAATCTAAATTTTACAAAGAAAGCATAATGTTTAGTGAAGGCACACAAATAAATTTTATATCTAAACCATAAATTTAATACAAATTATTCCACCCGTAGTGCACACAAATACTAATTCAACTACATTCTGACCTCCTTGTGCCGAGCAAATTCTGCATCCTCAGCGTCACTTCTATCCCTAGTTAATTTCATGATTTCATCAATAAATTTATGTTCAAGACCCTCATAGGTTGCTGGTGATGTGCTTTCTTCATATCCAATTTCCTTGTCTTGCTCATGAGGCTGGTCCATTACTTCATTGGCTTGGTTCATCTGACTGTATTTCCAGTCCCAAATCATTTCATCCGGGATGTAGGATTTTATCCCATTATTCCCTTCATCTGTATCATAGAATTTGAATTGTAAACTTGTAAGACATCTATTTTGCAATCGTTTGTAAGAAATTGCTATAACCATACCACATTGAAACCTAATATAAATAATGAAAATGAATCAGAGACACAGACCCATCAATGAAACCAAGAAATTAAAGCGTCGCAAGATACAAAATATTAAAGAGGACTAGATGATTACAACTATCAAGCCGTAGTTCAAAGCAATTTATTTCTAACAATGTAAGGTAGTACAAAGTCAAGATACAAAGTTAAATTCTATAACCTTGTAATACATTTTTTAACAATGGCTACTAGTAATACTATCCGTAGTGCAAGCTATGCTTTTTGTCACAGGACTTTGCAATGTATTATATTAGGAGTAATTACAAGAGCAGAATCCAAAATATCAACATTGACCCGATAGTAGTACTTCTCTCTTTGATGACTTCAGTTATATATTGCACCTTAATCCAACCTATAAGCAATTACCTCAACTCAATGAAAGTACCAATTTTAAGGACATCTCCACTCAATGCGGACTCTCAGCTCTAAACTTGAATTCGTTACAACTAATCTATTATGTGAGAGAATCTCAGGACTCAAATACCACAAGGAGCTTCTTATTTTACCCAATGTGAAACTCCTAACATGTAACTATTCAAGGAATCTTCCAGTGTTTGTACATAATGCATTAAAAAAATCTTCTGCAAAACACACACTGCACAGTCCATTCACTCATCATAAAATATCTGGTTAGTGCATCATTACACTTCAGAAAATAAAGAAAAAGAGTGTATATTTTGAGAGCTTGAAAAGGTCTCCCTTAAGTAGTCATATTTATATGCAGATTTGTGATACAATGATGAGAAAAGAAAAAGTAAAAGACAAGTAATCTTAGGTACAGGAACAGATAGTTACTACCCAAAACAACTTTTAAATAAATCTTATTTAGCATATTCTAAACCAATTCTAACAATTACAAAACAAGCCGATAACCCTCATTAATTATTCCAGCACTACCAAATGTTTCCTAGCATTAGGTGGCATTGGCACTTACAGTCCATTCTTAAAAAGTCTATTACATCCAAAATCTATTAAACATAGCTACACATCAACAGATATTTCAAGAATCAATGAGAGAAGTTAAACACCCAGTCATAAACTATCATTATACAGAATAAAACTTCATGATCGCAAGGACGTATGGAGTAAATAAGCTGCACCAGTTAGTACTACTTGCCTTCATTATTTGCAAGGATAGGCAAACCATTCACATTTAATCCATATCCATCCCTTGGCAAATGCACCTCGGCCCTTGAAGTCTCATTCTCCGCAGAAAAGAAGTATGGCTGGATTTGGAGATAATTTCTTACAGAAGTATTCTGCATTTTTGGTGAAAATGTCCCGTACTTGAGTGGTATTCTGTATTGGTGAAGATATTTTTTTTTTTTAAGTTAAGAAAAAATTGTAAAATTACATAAACAGAGATGCTAATAGCTATATGCATTATTATACTCTATTTTTTCAATTATGAAACAGAGGTTTAATGAGCATGGATCATTGAAAAGTAACAGAAACCAAAAATGGGCATGTGAGATTTGAATAATTGAAGTGGAGAATTAAAAATAGAAAATAGTAGAAGAACCTTAAAATGTTACTAAAATGAAATTGAAGTTCGTCTGGGTCGTAGCTTTTCTCGAATATTCGAATTCCGCAGTGGAATTACAGAGAAATGCGCAACAAAATGTAGAAGCCACACAGAGACAGCCTTCTAGGTTTCTATTCATCTAAGCTTATCAAGAATGGAAAGGAAAGGAAAGGAAACAGAAGAAAAACTCGATAAAATAGAAATAAAATAAAAAAAACTACACTACTGAGTGATGAAACAATTAAAAATTAAGAGCAAAGAATTTTTTATATTAAAATAAATAAACAGATTATAAATGTATAATAATAAAAAATAATTTCACAGAAATGTTTTGTTTTTTGTATCTTTCTATCAACCTGAAATTAATTATTTATTTAATTTTTTATTATAAAAAATATTTAAAATTAATAAATAAAAATTCCCTTCCATTTCTATTAACTAAGGAGAAAATGTTTGGGTCTTCTAAAAGGAGTACTTTTATCATTACTATACTTTTTTTCTTAAGTAAATAATAAATTGGAGAAATTAAAGATATAACTTTGAAACAAAATATTTTTAGTTTAATCATAAGATTTAATCATTACTATTTATTTTTAAATATTGCATAAAAAGTTATTGTGAAATTAATTATATCTCATAAACACATAAGAGATGTAACTTTTTAAAAGACTAGATTATTTGTATATTTTAATCTTAATTATTTATCATAACAATTAACAGATTTAATTCTAATACTAGGAAAAACAAGTTTGTTACTACATATGCATCTCATATACATTCATACTTGTGTTCTAAAATTTGGACTAAAATATTCTAATCAAAATTTTGGTGAAACGATTAAGTATTTTGATCAATACTTCACCAATTAATCTAAAGAAAAAAAATGATAAAAAAATAACAAATAGTTAAAATCAGCAAAATATTTAATTGCTAATCAATATGTTTGATATCACATCCTTTTTTTAGATGAAAAAATAACTAACAAGATTATCCATTTACCTTTTTATTGTAGAAATAATTTGCAATTGTTAACCAATATCATTGTATTTTTTTTTCTTAATTTTACATCTAAAGTATTATGGTATATAATTGAATTATATTAGTTTCTGTATTATAATATTTTTCACTAAATGCTTCCTAAATAAAGTGATCAAACTTTTAATATGTTTTTTTTTTTATCTCTATTTCATTGTATAGGAAGATTCTATAAGTATTAACTTCAGTTATATATTTCTTTAAAACAGGTACTTAATCATTCATCATAATTTTAAATAGTTCCATGATTTTATTAATTGTTTATGGTTATATTGAGATTTCTCTTTTATTTTTTACTTTTTTGCAATAATGCACTTAACATGTTGTGGAAATTGAGATGTGTTGACATTAAATACAATATTGATCAACACCCATATTATAGCACCTAAAGAAAAGTTGTTATGTAGTCCATTTTGTATTTTCTTTAGTATGTTCTATTCTTTTCTTGAGTATTTCTTTTGCTATCAAACTTTAAATTTAACAATACATCTCACTTCTTTTGTTTTTGGAAATTATTTTACATTTTCCATGAAATTGATGTATGGATTGAGTGTTAAATAGAGTTGGTCAAAAGTAGTGAACTTGTTGCATTATTCTGTAATAATATTTCCTATAATTCAAGACATGATGGATTATGTGACAATTACTATGTCAAAAGTCTTTATTTAATATGAAAACAACATACAGAGTTTCCCAAAATTATGCATACATGTACAAGTATATAATTTAAGTTTTGGCTTGCTGCTTTTGTTTACTATTTTCTACGTGGTTAACATGTATAAGGAAGCTACATGAATATATCATTTTTAAAATTACTTTCTTCATTAGTCTGTCATGAACATTGTATCTAAAAGATTACTAATGCTTTATTTTTGCAGGTATCAAATGAATTAAACATACATATATGAAAATAAAATATCCGAGCTCATTTGATTACGAAGAATGTTTAAATAAAAGGTATATTTAGTTCATGTGTTTTTATTACTTTTGTATTTTATAGATCTTATATAACTATTTCATTATTTTGATAATGAAATGATGTTCTTTTCTATGGTTGTTTATACTTATCATTTATAATCCAAAATAGTAATTTATTTAGTATAATTGTAATTTCCAAAAACTTCCATCATTTGAATACAAAGAAAATATGAACATCATTCCTATGGTGTATTTTTAGACATATAATGTGTTCTGCTGGATTGGATTTAGGTGTTGGCTCATAAAAGTTTATCATTTCACAGTAAACGTATATTGTACCTCTAATAAAAATTTAATATTATAATATTACAAATTAAGTTTATAATTTTAAAAATATGATAGTGCGATTAACTATTATTCATTTTATTTTATCGTGTTATAAGTATTTTAAAATATTATTAATCTTCAATTTTTTCTATATTGTGATTTTAATATAATAATTATATATATTTTACATTTATATTGATTCTTAATTCATTTAATTTAAACTTATAAATTATTGTATAACTAATATTATAATTTAAAATATTACATTTTAGAAAAATAAATTTATTTAAATATATGTAATTTATTAATTATTTTAAATTCTAATATTATCATTTAAATAAATATAAAATATTTAAAATATTTCCGTTGCAGAGGTGAAGATACTAGTTTGTATACATTTGGAATGTTAAATTTATAATTAAAATTAGATTTTATTATTTAGTTTTAGTGTTAAAGGTTAAGATTCTTTAATATGATTTCATGCATTATAATATACTTGTTGAACCACAATTGAATTATTGAACTTCTCGATTTAAAAATAACTATTACATAACATAAATAAATTAATTAAATATGTGTATTTTAAATTAAATAAATTTGCGTAAATAATATTTTATTAAAATCTTATTGATAAATTTTTCAAAGGATATTGTTTTTCCTAACACTACCAAAATCGAGTAAGCACTGCACTACCTCTTGAACACTCTCTATACGTAACAGTAAAAAAAAGGTTTGAAAGTGCTAATCCACTCACCTTTCTAAAATCTTCAGTCATGTTCACCACTAATTACATTTACACATGGAAGTTTGGTAGAAAATAAAGACCTGAATACTTATGTGAGAAGCAAGTTTGTCACTAATACCATTTTCAACACTCTAGGTTATGTAATTACTCCACCATTGTTTACTTTGTTAAATTTGTCAGGTATTTCTGTTTTTAACTTTTACGAGTTAGTATAAAATTTAATAGGATATAATTAGGTGAAAATTTCATCTTATAAATTATTTTTATAAGACCAAGTTAGGTTTAAAGTCAAATCTTTTAATATGATATCAGAGTTATATAAATTTTAGACAGTTAGAATATGTTTCGTTTACTATAGTTGTAACTATTTCCATATATATATATACCCATGCACTATCTTATATGCAAAATATAATATCATATTTTTAACTGAATCTTTCTTTCTCTAATTCCTTTAACATGTTTTACAGAGCTTTCTCTCTTTCATGACTTTTGTTCTTTCTTCTCCCTCAGTTACCTCTTCCTCTGTTTTTTCGCAACCCAACTCACCCATGGCTTTATCCTCCTTACATCATTTTTCCACCCTGATTACACTCAAACTCACGAATGAAAACTTTTTGATCTGGAAACAACAGATCTTTGCCACCCTCTGAGGTCTAGATCTCATGCATCTTCTTGATGGCACTAATATTCCATCAAAGTTTCTTCCCTCTAACGACCAAGATCAAGAACCCACTGAAAACCCTGTTTTTCTACTTCATCATAAGCAAGACCAGTTACTTGTAACCTAGTTACCTGCCTCAATGTCATCCTCCATTTTAACAGAAATGGTAGGTTTAGACACTTTTGCTGCCATTTGGAACCGCCTGTCAACATATTACGCATCTCACACCAGGGCCACCATCAAAAAGCTGCATCTTCTTCTTCACACACCAAAGAACGACAGAAACATTACCAACTATCTTCTTGATATCAAGAAGACTGTTGACTCCCTTTCTGCTATAGGTGCCTGCATTTCCACTGCGGAACACATTGATGCAATCCTCGATGTCTCTCGGAAGAATATGATGGTTTCATCACCGCTATTCTCTCTCGATCTGAACCATACACTGCTGATGAGCTCGAGTCTCTACTCCTTGCTCAAGAAGAAAGGTTTGAAAAACACAAATTCTTGCAAAACTCCATTATTCAAGCAAAGCACGTTTCTACATCATGGTCTTCTCCTCGTCCGAACAAGAAGCCCAGTTTTCAACACAAAGCCTATCGTGGTGGTCACACACATAATCGTTCTTCACATTCCACCTCGGTGAACTCTTTCCCTGAATCACGACCCATCTTTCGTCCTCCTGCACCATGGAATTCTTCAATACCGCATTGTCAGATCTGACACAAACAAGGCCACACTACTGATACTTGTTGGCGTAGGTATGATCCTCCTATCCATTCTTCTTACACAGCCAACGTATCACAATCTTCGTTCTTAGCAGATGATGACTGTGCTCCATCCATTCTAGGTGCACCTTCCACCATTGAGGATCCTCTTTGGTACCCTGACAGTGGAGCTTCAAATCATATAACAAAAGAT
>Ga0123342_1000241_pt1 | contig 78703 bp, 31 predicted proteins | sample Turbeawhitnodule_FD_89960 | JGI IMG/M metagenome (GOLD analysis project Ga0123342, IMG submission 89960) | Root nodule microbial communities of legume samples collected from Mexico - Turtle bean Mexico white nodule | ecosystem: Host-associated > Plants > Roots > Nodule | place: Mexico: Nepantla... | reverse complement strand
TCGTAAATCAAGCGCTTTGATTTACGAATGCGGTTATTCAAATAACCGCATTCGTAAATCAAAATAATTTCAAAAATGCCACCGCGTTTTTTTCGAAAGCGGGTAGCGCAAAAGCCGCACTAATTAAAGCGTATCCTTTTCTTCTTTTTGCACTAGTGAACACATCAAGTAAGATAAATATTTTATGTCAACGCATCTTGAAAAGAAGAAGCATGCATGAAACTCACGATGATAACTCTCTAGATATACATAAGACACCGTCTTTCTCATCAATAACACTTTCTATGATGTGGACAACAAAGTGGATGACATGCATTTTAGATGTTCGTGTATTAATAATTTTTGTACTTTTATTATTATAAAATATTTTGTGAAATGACATACTGAGTCTTATGTTCAACTTTTAAGTCCTAAAAAAAAATTGTTTACATTTTTAACCAATACATATTCTACTCTAATAATTCGTAACAATCAAATGTGATGATAATTAAAAAATTACATGTGATGATAATTAAAAATTCGAACTTCAAAAAATTTATAGAGTCATACTTAAAAAGTTCTATATACTAAAACATATATATTTACTTAATTTAAAAGAGTAATTTAAATTATACTAATATGAATTCAACGAAACTAAAAATTGATTATTACACTGCAGTATATGTAAACAAAATTACTACTTAATAAGCTAAGAGATTTGAAGTATAAAATTATAATTTGAAAAAAAAAGTTATATATATATATATATTAATATTCGGTTAAGTTTTCCTATCTTTAATAAAAGACATAATCTATATGTAGTGTGGAATTATCAAAATATGATTGTCAAGTTAAGTAAATTTTGATAAAGTTTTGTCTTCTCTTATAAATCTTGATAAGCATGGAAACGATTCTGTCAGAGCTTATTAACTTACTAAATCGACTTAATGGTACAAATTTTGACAGTACTGATATGATCTAATATATAAATTTGTTTTGAAGAACTCAGAATTGAAGATCCAGTTTGTAAATATTTGATCATCCAAAATTGTCTGCTTTCTTATATATGTATATTTATACTGTGAGAGGCAGAGATGCAGACTACGATGAATAGGGAGAATTGCATTATTGTGTTTGTCGCATTTGTATGTGGAAGTACAGTTGTTTATTTCTATTATTAACTTTAGTTTTAGTATCCTACCTAAAAGAACAACGGTTTTAGTATCTTACCACACAAACACAGAAGTCGTATGAAGTCAGAAAATTGACATTGAAGAAAACCACATTTAATTGACAAGATACGTAATTTTCAAATTGCAAAAAAGATGAATCATTAGGATAGTTAGTTGAAGTTCCAGCAATTTCTAAGGAAGGAAATATGACCTTAACCTGGACAGATGTCAAAACCAACGTTGCATTTGTTCCCAAATGATGAAACTTCTCCAAACGATCATGGTTTTGGAAAACCATCCCAAAAAAGACCAAGAAGAAAAGAAGGTCGGTTTTCTAGATAGGGTACCTGGCTGGCAGAAAAAAAGTTAGTCAAGAAAAGGAAAGGGCCACAGAGTTTTCAAATTTTTTAGTGTAATTACCAATGGAGAACAAAAGAACCTAGAGAAGCTTCTGTTATGATCAATTTAATGCAGTATATTTTGTTTTGCTCACCTTGCCACTCTCAGGGATTACTTGTCTACTAGAATTTTGTCCTTCTCAAATCATATGCTTAATTTATACTTCATGTTTCTATTCTTGGACTAGGTTTAGCCTTGCAAACCCACTCCTCCAATTTCCATACATTCTTCTTTTATCCATCACTCTCTCTTCTTGATATCATGCTATATCATGTGGGAATGGGGACGTTTCGTCAAACTTGACAAGTTTCAAACACACGAGACTACAATTTAGAACTCCCAGTCTAAGCAGCATGGTCCATAACCACCTAGGTCGCTCAAAAGTAAGAACCCTCTTAGCTACCTTTCTAGCATATGGCAATTACCAAAAATTGGTACATGCAGTCACATGAGCATGACAACTTTTTTGTGTTCAAATTCTGAGATCTCTTCACAAAATGCCAATGAAACTAAGTAACAATCATCATGTGTGTTACTCTATTGCCCTATACATCTACATGTACATGTACATATACATATACATATACATATACATCAGTTGATAGAAACCGTGGGAGAATCAAGAGCGTCCAAACATGATGAGCCAGATGGTGGGACCAAAGAGTGTCCCGTGAAGAAGGGTGGGTGCCCAGTTGAGGAAAGTCAGAAATGAATTAAAAAATGGCAGTGTCCAATCAGCTCTTGGTACAACTTTCTCCTCTCTAAGGCTCCTCCTATTTATTTGATTCCCAATCATGCTGCCATTTTATTTTCTCAACTTTGCTTGTCTCACCATAATAATAATCCTGTTTAACTCAAACCTTCATAACTCTTCCCCTCGCCCCACCAAAACACCCTTTACTTTCCAAGCATTCATTCTTCCTCCACGTAGGTTTGGACGAAAGAGTTTCCAAACCGTTGGTGGATTCAAGACTTGGTGAGTGACGTACACATGGGAAGACACTCTTGTTGCTACAAACAGAAGTTACGGAAAGGCCTTTGGTCTCCGGAGGAAGACGAGAAGCTTCTGGATTACATCACTAAACATGGTCATGGCTGTTGGAGCTCAGTCCCCAAACTCGCTGGTATGTATACATATATATACACGCACAAAATCATATAGTACTATATATTTTGTTTGCTTCTCTCAAATTTCAACACTTCATTGATATAGTGTGCACAATGAAGGACTAGAGTCACTAGACAACAGAGTCATTCTAACCTTAATTCCGCATGCCAGGTCTGCAGAGGTGTGGGAAGAGCTGTAGGTTAAGGTGGATAAATTACCTGAGGCCTGATTTGAAGAGAGGAGCATTCTCACAGCAGGAGGAGAACATGATCATTGAACTCCATGCAGTCCTCGGAAACAGGTAGTTTAGAAATATATTTAAATATCTCACAAAGGTGCTTTTTTTTACTCTTTCTTTTTTAACGTACAGTTATTACTTTTGACTTTTGTTCTTCTATATGTATGCTTTTACTGTTTTTCATACGGTTTGTTTGGTGACTGCTTTATCAGGTGGTCTCAGATTGCAGCACAGTTACCGGGAAGAACTGACAATGAGATTAAAAACCTATGGAACTCGTGCCTGAAGAAGAAGCTGAGGCAAAGAAGCATTGACCCAAACACCCACAAACCACTTTCTGAGGTTGAGAACGGCAAGGACATTCCACCCTCAACCGACAAAAGCAATCAGAAAGCTTCATTGGGATCCCATGAAGTGAGTTTGGTTGATCAGCCAGCAAAAGCCTTGTTGCCTTCTTCAGAGAGATACCCTCTTGAAGTTTCCACTAGTTCAACCCAGAAACTATTCCTAGACAGGTTTGGTGCTACCTGCCATGGCAACAGTTGCAAACCCTCTGATGTGGTAGGACCGTACTTCTCCTTTCAGCACTTGAACTATGGAACAACAAACATGGACCTCTCTGCAAACTCCAATGACTCTCTTTGTTTCATTCCACCCTGCACCTCTTCAGACCTTAACAATTCCACCATAGCCTCCTCTATGCTGCATTCAATTTTCCCAACACACGTGAAGATCCAATCTAATGACAACCCTTCCATATCCTCTGATGCAGTTCAAAACTGGGAATCCAACAACACAAACAAAAGCAATGGGAGTATGCAGTTTCAAAGCAGCACAAACTTCCTTGACAACACGTGGGGGATGGTAGAGTCTACCAAGGTTAACATTAACAAAGAGGCTCAAGTTCCCCTTCAAGCAGAACAAGAGGATCTAAAATGGTCTGAGTATCTTAACACCCCATTTATTCTGGGAAACCCACCGCAGAATCAAATCCAAACCTCTCAATCTATCTACAGTGAGGTCAAACCCGAAACAGAATTCATAACAGACGAGTCATGTACTAGTTGGCACCATCAGCCACCAGCTTTTCAACTTTCCGATATAAATAGCAATGTTCTGCAGAGATTTTCTGTAACTTTTGGACAAACCCTTTAACCTGTACGTAATATGTGGAAACTTCAATTGAAGAGACAAAGATGTTGCCGACTTAATTTCCAATGTGAACCAGGTCAGAATTTTCTCGTGAGTTCTGACCACAGGTGTGTGCTGTAAAAACATTTCTTTCCATATTGTATATTATGTTACAGTGTAATATTTGTGATCAGTTCCAGCTTCTTATATATTCCCACCATTTTATTAATCAAACATGGAGGCACGGCTTGTTCCATTTCAATGCTTCTCTCCTACAAAACTCTTTAGTTGTTCATTACGGATGTACATGTAGCTTGTGAGTTATTTTTGTGTATACAATTGACAGCATTGTTTTATATTTTTCTATCTTTATTGACCTTTGAATAAAGGTTAGGGTTGTTATTTTGTACCAAGACTTAAACAGTTGACATTGGATTAGTTCATGGAGCGTGCGTCTCACTCAATAGTTTCAAATCCTAATATCTTTTAAGATGTCCGGGATTTGTTCTCTCTTTTTACATTCACTCTTTCACTTGATCGTTTTCAAAATGAGAATCCATTGAACTTCCTTCTTTATCTTTCTCTCTCACTATCAAAATACCAGGGACCCTATTTTCTTAAGTGGGTGTCTGTCACTGTCTCCTATAGATAGAGATTGTTTTCACTTTTTGAAAGACCTGAACACACTTCCCTTCTCCACTCAATTACTCAAGACAAGAAAGTATGCAATACTTGTCTTCCTTTGATTTACCTCTTTCAAAAGGGTCATCCAGTTGTACACCCTACACACCACACACAGACACCCATGGCATAGATTTGATTACCAACTCAACAGATGTAGGGACTATAGCTACAATGAGGCAAAAACCAAGCAATTTCTGTCACACCACCGACTGGTTGAGAAACTCTAAGGCCACAAAAAGAACATATTTAACAGCTTTCTTCGGTTAACAATTTGGTACGGACACAGTGAAGAATGAAAAAAAAATGAAATGGACATAATTCAGTGTCAGAGAAGAGGATTTGTATTTTCTTGTGGTGTATTGGGAATTAACACGAAGTGTACCCACTGGAAACAAAAGGGTTGTGTGAATGTCTTAGTGTGGGCCTATTCCTCTAAAAGCTTCACACCAGATAATGGGTCCATACTGTTGCTGAAAGTGAAAAGTAGCAAGATAAAGAAAATAAGATGGGATGGGGTGTTCACTTCATACAAGACATGACAGAAATGACCGAGAGAAAACAACATGAAAATGAAAGAAAGAAAAGCAAGCATCATTCACGTAGAACTTGTTCTTAAGAACCATTCTCCCAACATTGAAACAACAAGTTTTATTTTTTCCTTTCTTTCCTTTCCAATTAGTAAAAAAGTTTTGGCCAATGCTCCTCCAACATATGCATTCATAATTGAGTGGCTACACCAAACCTTTGAAGCATAAATTTTTCACTGAACAAAAAGCAATTAACATAAGTTCAAGTAGCAACTAGTGGGAAACCAGTAACTATTCTACCAAGTACATAGGAAGTCATAGAAACAAATTGAAATAGACCTTATATTATGCATGTTTACCCTTTGACTAGCTCTAGGTTGAAACCTAGTTTCAAACTCCAAAGAGCTAGTTTAGTGCAACAAAACACTCACACTTACATAGGGTTTAGAATCTCACAAGTCATTATTTTGAAAAGAGATAAATGTAAGTATTTCTGTAAACATTTTTTTAATCTAGAAATTTTCTGTTGCAGAAAACAAAAAAGGTAGTTTTCAAAGCAAAAAGTTATTGTTGATTACTCTTTCTTATTGGCAAGAAACTCAAGTCAAATAGTTTCGAAGCATCCATGCATGACAGTGATTTCGTTTCCTTTTTAGCATACCATTGTTCCTCCAATTACCTGTGAAAGGGCTAAATTTTACAAGTTATCTTGCCAACAGGAAGAAAAGATCCATACGTCATATTAATCAGATGTGTCTCTATTATAGCCGAAAAATGGAATATCTTTCAAATATTAGGACTTTCTTATTCATGCGTTAGGACAATATACACCTCGCAGCTCCTTTGATTGTCCATGTGCACACAGATACAATAAGTCTTCTGGATCATTAAATATTTTGAATCTTATTATTTCTTTAATTTGGGGGCGATAGTGAGGGTACATTTTCAATCTCCATGCATGTGAAACAAATAATTGGGTCTATTTGATGGGACCCTACAATCATCAGTGCACAGGAACAGAACAAAAATCCCGAGAGGATAATGGGGTGCTGACTATGCAATCCCAAGTTTGATCCCTTGTAAAATATTAATCTCCTGGTTCAACAAGTTTCATAAAGTTTTTCCATTCTTTGCACTCATATAATTGAGTGAGGAACAAAATATATTTATATACATCTGTATACTGTTCATAATTTCATAGAAGAAGGCAAGGGCAAGAACCTAATAAAAAATTTGTTGATTATGATCATCATAATGATTGAAGTGATAATGACGGTGTTGATGAAGTTGTGTAATATTATATAGCCTTATCGGTAGACTTGCTCTGGGTGACAGGTAATTTGAGAATAGTTTTAAGATAGTGAAGGAGAATGAAGAATCAAATGTAATGATTTTTTTTTTTCAAATACCTTTATCAGATTCAATTTACTTGAAGGAATTTAGTGATGGACAAAATTGATAAATATTTTGTACCAATATATAAAAGAAATAATAGTTTATTTTAATAGATGATGTAACACCCTAAAATATACAAAATTATTTATAAAATTGAATAAAAAATATCATGCTCTCCACTCTTTTCCAGAGTCCTTGTTGTACCTACACCTATATCTGATTGTGTTCATATACATAGTACAATCATCATAGTTCATACACATTAAACACATGAAAGGGTGAACTATGGAAAATAAAATTCTAACATATATAAATATAAGTAAATAGACTAAATTAGATTAATTATTTATTAATATAATTGCATTTAATTTTTTCCATCAACCATACTCATATGATAATCAATACCGATCACAACAATCCAACTTCATTTCAAAATCATCATCAACAATCATATGGACAACACATAGACCCAATACACAACAGATATCCAACAGACACCTTCCGAAAAACTCGTATTAAGTAACTCCTACCAGATACTAACATCTGATCCAATGCCCAAGACTTAGATTATCAGTGGATCCAAGAGAAAATATCAGAGTAAGTTTAATACAACCCAAATCGTGTATCTCATATGTCACTATGTGCATGAAACCGGATAACAACCACCTCTACCTTGACAATCACCAAGAATAACTTTTACCTAAACTTTGCAATATTCTTCTAAAAAACCATAATTCATAGTAACTAAATTTTGTTCTAAAAATTCTAGAAAGCTTATTCTAAAATATTTACAAACATGTAATTTGGAAGTCACATTTATGAAAAGTAAAATAGTTATTTTAAAAATTATAGAGGTGCATCTAGAAATTATGGAAGTGCAAAAGAAAAGACCCATTTTTTATTCTTTATTATGAATATTCTCCATCTTTAATACATAAACTTTTGTACTTATTTAATTATACATCAAATAAATTACAAAATTTAAATTTTATAATGTCCTGGACCTGGCTTAACAGTCCAATAACCCAATAGGCCCAAATCTGTCATGAATAGCCTCATGTCACTCGATTTTTCCTTCTTACACCAACGACTTCCTTGTACACAACCGACAACTTCCTTCATTAACCGTATATAAAACAGCTTCTCATAATTTGTGCGTAAAACTAATTTTAGACAATAAAAAAATACTTTTTAAATAAGTTTATCATGAATATGAAATAATTCTTTTAAATATTAAATGTAACTCTTTTACGTTTTAAAAAATATTTTAGGGACTTATTTGATATTAGAAACAGTTGTAAAAACGGCATTATTATCAAGCGAATATTTGTTGAATTGAATTAATATTTTAATTGTAAAAAAGAAACTGTAAATCTTTTGCATTACTTTTTCATATTACGGAGCTAACAAAAAAAAATATATTAACAGTTTAGTTATAGATATATAAAATGATAAATAATAATAATAGTAAATAAATAAAAAAAATTTAATAAAATTATTTATATGAACATAATCAAATAATTATTTTTTCTATTGTTAATTATCATGAAAATATATAATATTAATTATCATAATAATAGTATGATTTGAGTTTTGAAGAACATTGTAATTGATAGAAAAAATATGCTACGAAATATTATATATATATATATATATATATTAATTAGAGAAGATGAATACCATTGAAAACTATTTTATAATTTTTTATTAATAATAAAAATTATTTTAAAAGTCAATAATTTTTTTAGTATATAAAATAATTTTTAGTTGATTGAAATAGTAATTAATTATTTTGATATCATTTAGTTTCTATTTTAATAAGTTTTTTATAATACTATAATATTTCACTAAAAATTATTTATTATAAAACTATTTAATAGACCAAGAGTTTGATAACATGTAGATACAAGTAAAAACTTCACATTTGGACACCAAATAAAAAACTCAACTCTTATAAACACATTTACGTCATAAGTTTATATAATATATTTATCAGATCATATAAATTATTTTCATGATTTATTATTTAATATTTTTAATTTAATCCATCAACCAAATAATCCATAATCAATTAACCAAACCTGGTAGAATAAAAAAGCGTTGGAAGGAGAGACCATGTGGTCTGTTAGGATTTTCAAAATTAATTAATAAATTTAATAAATATTCTTACCAATAATATGATTATAAAAAAAATCCAAAAATATACTAAAAAAAATCCTATATTATATGAATTACAGTATCAATAAATCCTAAACCATTCAAATAAAATAAAAAATCACAGTATTGAAATTAATCTCTGGTATAATAAATTGGAGTAGAAAAATATTTTCACTGAAAACTTTAAAATACTTAAATATAAGCTATTTTCATTGTTTTGGTATCTAAGATATTTTCCTTTTAATCGAAGTTTAGAAAAGGCAAGACATTAAGGAAATTGATAGTTAAACGACAAAAATGAATATGAATCCCATAAATGGCCATCAACATATCCAACTGGTTCCAACTAAGTTCCTCGATTGTCCAATTATGCATAGTCTTTTCAACTACATCATTTTCACTCCTTTTTTATTATATCTTTTCCTCCACATTATCATCTTCTAAATCACACATTCCACCTTACTATTAATCATTTCCAGCAACCAATGCTGATATCTCATCATACTTTCAATTTCATATTTTTGAATTTTTTATTTTATCAATTTGTAACTTTAAAATGTTAAAGATTAAACAAACAAATTTGTTGATATGACAGAAACATACTGTGTTTCAGATTGTTTCAGATTAACATTTATAAATAAATAAATAGATTTGTGATAAATAGTAATTAATGCTACACCAGATAAGTTCACACAGTATCAGTGAAAGGGAAATAATGACGAACTTTCATTCAAACTGCAAGGAAAATATGAGATTGAGATTATCTCATTCAATTCAACCACTGTCAATGCTTACTCTATTACAGAGCATATATGTATATAGTCTAATAGCTCCTTACTTCTGCCAATCATTGCAGAAAACTAAAGGCATTTGCCTCAGCATTCTCAACTAATTAATCTATACACGAAAACTACTCCCACCAATTTCTAAATCATGGAAAAGGCTTATTAGTTTGCACTTAACAAACCATTTTCTTTTATTGTCCTTGATAATAAATAAACGAACGAGAAATGCTCTCACCTTTTGACCTATTGTTCTTAACACACGCTATTATTTGGTGAAGTATCATACAATTCCCATGAAAGAGAGAACGTGAATTACATAATTGTGTAAGTCTTGCATGAACTTCACCTCATAATAAAATGTGCTAACAAAATGTGTCCAAAAGTGTGTTCTTACTTGCATTCCTCATAATGAATAGCATATTCTTAATCGCGTGTAATAAGGTCCAAAGGAATGAGACGAATGAAATCGTGACCATTGATGAAATTTGGCTCATCTGAAGACGAGATGGTGGCATGTATTATCACAAGGGTAAGGACAATCAATGGCCTTAACAACTGCTCGGTCGAAATACCAGTCTCCAACAGCCAGAGCAATTGCCTGCATATTGTCCATGCACATACTTTAGAGTTAGATAGAAAGATCTTAATCTTATAAGGGAAACATAAGGAAATTACATATACTAGCTTCAGGATCAAAGACAGATAGAAAATGATTAGATCTTAAATAGAAGTGTGATGGAAGATTATAGAATCAACACCACTGGATAGCATACTATGTTATGATATAGTTTGAATTGAGGCTAACTGATAAATAGTAACAGAGCCAATGCTTGAGTTTGCACAATAATAGTGCAAGGCTTTAGCTTTCTTCTCATTTTTAATTCCATTTCTTTTTCTTTCTGAACCAGCATGTATTATTACATGGAATATTGCGATTGTTTAAAACGACAATGTCTTGGAGGATGATCAAGAATAAATAAAGAAAACAAAAGTACTTCAAAGCAATTGATACTTAATATATATAACGTCTAACTAGAAGCATACTCTACTTCAGAGTAGAAGGATGAAATATCGGCAAACAAACACCATTAAAAAGCAGATTCCATTAGCAAACATATATGGCCAATAAACAAAGCATGCATTTACAATTTCGTAGAAATTTTCTCAAGGTGAAGTAATGAAAAAATATCATCATTAAGTAATGATAAGCTCAATTCAGTATTCAAACTCCTCGACGTACCAATATGCAATATTCTTAACTAAAACTGCATTAGAGACACGATGAACCCACCTTGTTCCCAATGACAGGAGAATTGTCCGCAAACCATGTATCCTGCCTCTCAGATTGGCAGTGAGCAAAACATGAATTTATGAACAATCCATTCTGATATGATCGTGAGAAGCCGTTAATATCATTCAGCATTTGATTCCTGAATCCTGCATTAGATACAGGGAGATGACTAACACTGACTAATTTATTCAAGACCTTTTTCAACTTCTAATGAAAGATATCTCATACGTCAAACCACCTTGCAAATATTGGATTTGTGAAGCAGTACATTTAGCATGATTTAATCTACAATCATGCCAATAGCCACGGGGATCTGCTGATGGAGGAGCTAAGCTTGATTGGATCTTTTGACAAACAAAAAATATTTGGTTAGCATAATATGTCTACAATTGATTTAATGCATGATTTATCAGGAATTAAGACAACAACCACTGACAAAATCAGACATTTACCTGCCATGAGTCATAAGCAGTATTAAGAATGAATAGCGGGGTTCTAATACTGGCAATCAAGTTCTGAGGGAAGAAGCACTGAAAGAGGGGTAAAAATAGATACATCACAGAAAGGCCAACTCAGAGCAAGCAACACATTAGGGATCATCAAATCTCCTGAAATCCATTCAAATGAAACTTAATTTTCTATATTTCAGAATAAAAGATATCAATGATTACCGAAGTGGGATCGAGGTGATTAGTACAACTGCGCGGCAGATTCTTCTGCACTCCCTGCAATGAATGAACAAAATATTTACCATCAAGTAGGAAGAGTTATAAGCATGTCAAAATGGCCAAGTTTCAAACCTTGCGAACTAATTGGCATGTGGCAGATCCTCATTTCATATTAAACAAAGATTTTAAAAATTCAATTTAACCGCAAACAAATCCTACTCAGGTTTGGTGAAAAACCTTGCCAAAAATCCATGATAACAAACAGCATGTATCCAATACTGCTAGTCAATTGTTAAGATGACCACAAAATAGGAAATGCTGTAATAGATTTTGTTTTCATAATATGATAAATTGGTGGCCTAAAAAAGTTGCGGTACCTGCAGCCCTACGACACCACCGAAAAATTTCCTGATGGTATGTCCCCTAGACACGTCAGTCCTGTAATTCAAGGGAGGAATTAACAAAAAATTGAAGGACCAGAAATCCTGTGGCAACAATGGAAACGCATTCATGGATTGAAGTGCAGTTGGCCACATACACATCAAGAAATAACCCTGCATCACTGAGACACTTCACTTTGGTAGTTTGTGGGAAAAACCCTCGAAATTCATCACAGTGTAAAATAGTAGCCAGACCACCAGCCGAGCATCCAGAAAGCAGGGCCTGAAGGAAAAAAATAGTAGTATCTATTGTGAGAAGAAAGATTAAGTAACATTGTATGTGTGCACGCGTGTGTGTACAACCTGCTTGGCAAATCTCATTCCGTTTGACATCAAATCTTCCATTGCAGCCAACCATATACGTTGTCCTCTAAATTGCAGTCGAGCAGCCTGTCACAAGAGATAATATTTGCAAGTAAGAATTGTCCAATGTAAAGCAATGTACGTGATGTCACTATTTTCTTCCACATGCCTCACTCAGAACTTTTATGATAAAATTGTGCTTATCCACACCTAACTATATTCAAGAAAAATAAATGCATCTACAGCTAACATTAACAGATGATGTTACAAGTACAGAAACTGAAGGGAGCAAGTTTGAAAACGGCAAAGAAAATTACGGCCTTGTCTAGACCAGAGCCTTGCAGACATCTCCAAAATAAAAGTTCAAAAAAGAACTGAAGCTAAGAAATGAGAGAACTAAACAGAGGTATCTTGTGTATTGTCCTCTGGAATTATCAAATCTATTTTCGGCAAACAGTGTTATTGCACACACTGAACTACTATTATAAGGTAATTCAACATGATTTCAATTTTGAATAAAACCAAAACGTCAAAATTTACCTTATGTTCACCATCCCCGGCAAACGATGCACCATCACAGTAACGAATTTTGACTCTGTTCCAGTTGAAAAAATCTGCAACCACAGGGAACGACGTGAGGGAAAGGGAGCATGAGATGGAGAAAGCAAAAATAGAGTAGTTGAGGTTGTTTAATTGAATGAAAACCTGGATTATCCTCAGCACTATTGCTTAATATTCCTGTAAACGGTATCTGTTTCTCCATGAAATTTGATGACCCACGCCGTGTTTTCTTGCGATAAACACATGATCTAACGTCATTGCACCACCCACCTCCCTGTCACAAGATTTTCACTTAAATATCGACAGAATTCTTTATAGCCCAAAAGGAAGCTAGCTTCACCCACACTTCAAATCCCAAATTATTTGTAAAAGGGTATTTCAATCATTGTCTTTTCTCACACAATAAAGGTCGATTCCGACAATATTTTATGTTAACTACAAATGCTTACTCAACACCTTTAATACTATTTAACTTGCACTGGATATTATTTTGGTAGATACATCTAAATCTATTAAGAAGAAATAAAAACAAGCACGTGCCATTGATCAATTTGAAAAGCCAAATTCATTTTATTGATACCTCTAAATTAACGATCCAGCTGTTAGCTCCCGATCCATATCCCCGATGTAAATGATAACCAGGCAATGTTCCATCTAAGCAAACTGCCACAACACAACAAAAGAACAGAAGTATATTCAGCTAAATTAAAGGGCAACAAAATCTTGGCTATGACCCCAAAATAAGGCTCAATGTAAGCTTCCTTTTTCCATGATAAAGCATATAGTACTAGGTAGGACACCACCAATGGCATGATGGGACTGCATGAAGAGATCTGCCTGGAGGATTAGTACATATGTTCATTCAAGTAATTTCACCATGTTGTAACTACTCAATTAGTCCCAAGGTGTCAGGGGATCTTACAAGAAAGAGTTCTCCACAAAGCAGAGAAAGTTACATAACAGGATTCAAATCTAGACCCATGGGAAAGGTCAAAATTCATAGCAGACCCTTTAATCTCTAGGTACATGCCCTCATGTTTTTAGCCAATTAAAAATTAATTGGGATGAACCATGTGAAACAAGACTTTGAAGCAATTTCTGACTAGTTAAACTACATTCTAAATAACAATGGATCTTACCAAAACAAGAAGAGAACAACTGATGAACTCTGTTTCCCAAACTCTCGTGAGATGAAAAAATAAAGAGGGTAGAGTTATATGGTACCTGCTCCTTTGGCGGCGGCACTTTGAATGAGTGTGAGTCCTACCATCAGAGGAAACTTCCCAAGGAGGGACGGATATGCTTGTTCTTGAACCTCCAACAAAGACAACTCGGTTTCATTGAAGTGGTGATATTGATATTCTGAAAAGGCATCAACCCAGAAGCTAAAAACAAGTGCTGCAACAATGCAAGGCCAGAAGAGGTTTCCCATTCTGGCTTTGCTGCTGGTGCGAGTTTGTGAAAGAAACAACACACAAATGCACAGTTGGCACAGCAAAAGAAGCCAGAAGGTGGCGTTTCCTTGGTTAATTAATGGGTCAAACAATGCACTATGAGCCAAATACACAGTAGAGAAATGTGGGAAGGTTTTATAACAAGAGAAGGAGGAAGAAGAAGAGGGATATTTATAGACAGTGAACAGTGTTTGCCGGGCTTTTTAAGGTTTTAATTACAGCCTGCGCGTTTCGGATCTTAAGGTATCAAGAGGAACACAACTTTCACACACTGTTTTAACTTAATGCAGGATTTAAATTACAATTAATTCAATAATTACTACTATTCAACAGTTACATTAACTTTTATTACCCAGACTCTTGAAAAAGTTTAGTTTAATTAACAAACAAAACTTGTTTAAAGAAATACCGCATCGAAACTTTCAGAAGCTAATTTAACTGCTTCTCTACCATGGTCATTCAAACGCATCTCTCAGCTCAAGAATGACCATTTCATACCCATTTCATACTTCCAGTGCTCAATGTTTATTTTGATTTTTCTAACAAATATTAATGAAAAATATATTAATATTTAAAAAACCTAGAAAAAGGACTATGTTATAATTTATAATTATTTCTGTTTCTAAATTTGTAAAATAAATAGTAGTCAAAAGTGTGTTAATTCAAAATCTATTAAAAAATTATTTCACACTAAAGGAAAAAAAGAGTACTTGAATAATGTGAAAATAAGTTGTTTTAGACTTTTTCTTTAAATATCATTAATTTTTTGTTTATATGACTAGAAAATTACAATATAAACTATTTATGTAATATTTTGCATCTTTATCATGAAATGTTTTATTATTTTTTCCAAAATATTCCTTTGGATGAGAAAGTCAGATACGTTTCTCTTTAAATTGCAAAACTAAGTATTAGTTGTAAATTTAAAGAACTAAAAATAAACCTATTCACAGTTAGAAAACTAAAAATATATTTGAACATTTATTATATATGTATTTTTTATATATAGACTTTGATGTATATGTAAAGTCTGTATATGCACGGTATCACATGTAAACAAATTGCGTTTTAAAAAAAGTTAATTAGACTTATTTACAGTAAATTTTGGAAGCATAAATATTATTCGTTTTATGCTGGTATGTATGTATCATTTATTTTATTTCTTTTGCGTTGATTTATCATTCCAATGAAGAGATGAAAAGGAATATATTATTTGATCCATTTTTATTTATTGATTTCATGAATAAAGTAAGATGGCATCTTTTTTTTTTCTACCTAACATGATGTTACTTTTGTAGTTATATTAATTAATTGGTATTAACTAATAATTATTTAGGATGTTTTTATTATTAAAAACAGATTTTGTTCATTAAAGACAATAAAAGTCTGCAAATTCATGGTTTTACATGTCAACTTCTTGTATTTTATAAAATAGGCTAATGTATTAATTATACTTAATGAAAGCACATTTAAGGACAATGTTTTTCGTAAATATTTTATATTATTGTTCTCTCGATTATTTTGTTGTTGTTCCACTCGATTTGTTGTTTCAACACGAGAAGATGGTATTATTTGATTTTTTTTTCTCTTATTAATTTACTTGTTCAATTAAGTATTGTTATGATTCATCTTTTATCTATATGTTATAGAAAATATCGGAATCATAAAACCTTTCATATATCTACCTAGTCTATCTGAATTATACGAAAATACATGCAATAATAATAAAATACGTGTAGATCTAATTCAATCAAATCTGATGTTATTGTATAACACTAATCAAATCTTAGTATATAATTGGAATACTTGTATAATAATAATTAAGCAAATCATATCATTTGAATTCCTGTATAGAAATTGTTAATCGAATGATTTATTATGATTCTTTATATTTTTATTGACTTGAGCATCACACAAAAAAATTTAGGTGGATCTTTCCTCATTGTTTTTAGTCAATTCAGCCCTTAAACGCAAGTCAAGATGTTGTCTTAAAAGAAGTTTGCAACCTCGAGTTGGTACGACTTCCACCACTAACAAAGACTTATTCATCCACTGATCCAGCCAAAAGGTGAAATTATCATCAGAATTTGGATCATATCACGGTGGAGTAGTTTAAAGCTTGAGACTTGATTGAAGAGTATGCACGATCAGAAGTTCTCTAACATTGCATGCTACATGCACAATTGCGCAGGTCAGACAAGTTAGATGAGGTCGAGGTTGAGGACCTTGGAGAGGAGGTCAAGGAAAAGACATTCGTAAAGGTTTCCATGGTCGAATTCGAGGAGGACACTAAGAAAGAGTGACACTAAAGCCCGAGCAGGAGTGAAGAGAGTAGCCCCATAAACTTGTCAAGTTGTTACCAATGTAGTGAAAATTGATGAGTGTAGTCGGGAAAGAAAAATAGTATTTTCCCAGGGTTCTTAAAACTCTTAAGTTTGACAAGGCGGATTTTAAAGTTTTTGAAAGAAAAGGTATAGAAGGAAAATAGAGAACCATGTTTACCATCATTCAAAGATACCCATGTTTTAACTAATAAAAATACATATACTTATTTTTTGTGGAAGAAATTTGAAGGTAATGAAACAGTATTTGACAGGCCTTTAAAAAGGCACAACTGTTAGGATGGAGTTAACTTGAGACTATATTCATGGTCGTCAACATCCGACACTCGAAAGGAAAAAAAGAAAAAAGTATGTCGAGCTCCTTGAAGAAGAACTCACACATAAAAGTACATTTTTTCTATTAGTACTCGGTTTCATAAAAATTGTATCACTAGGATCACAAGCCTCAAACATGATAAACTCACTCATACTATTAGAACAGGTACTGAAAGAGGAAATAAATTCCTTGACGACTTTTCTAGAGGTAAATTCGAAAGGGTAAGCAATAACCTCCCCTGAAACCCAAAAGTACTCGGAATCCATGACTGGATGAAACTTATATTTTCTCTTCCTTTTGACAAGGGGAGAAGATTGTCTCTAAAATATTGATTTCTCACATATTTATAAAAACGTTCTTATCATTACGAACAAATGTAATAAATAAATTAACATTTCAAATATATTCCTAACATTTAAATATGTTAAGCATTATCATTTAGGTCAAATCTAAGGATCAAAATCATTAATAAAGATTCAAACTTTAAGAATAAAATGATAATATCAATCTCAATCAAGAACATAATATTATAAATAAATATCACCTCAATATATAAGAGTTTGAACATATTACTCTCAATCCCAATGGAAGACTTAGCCACTCATATTGGTCATTACAAGCATGGAAAGCAAGAAAAGAAGATCCAAAATATTTCTCCTTAACGATTGTCTTCTTTAGGGTTTCCTATCTCTGATTATCCTCCCTTTGTCCTCTAGGGTCATGCCTTACGCCTTCTATTTAACCTAATTTGATGTAGGTTAGGTGACATCTCGCTTAAGTGAGATATTACTTGTTTAAGCGAGTTTAATGAGAAAAGGCTCAACTTCACTGTAGTGAACTCGCTTAAGCCAGCCTGGACGAGTCTTGGGTGAGTTTGCTCCAAAGAACAAGTTTCCTTCTAGAATGATTTTTCTTGGGCGAGTTTTCAATGCTCCAACTTTGTTTTTTTCTCTTTTTCTTCAACTTGTTCATTCTCCTTTAGCTCTTTTATCTCCATTTTCTTCTAGATTCCTCAAATTAGCAAAAAACTTGAGAATAAATCATTCTTATTCATCTCATAATTCAAAAAAATGTAAAAAGGTTCAAATTCTTAAATTAGAGGTTGAATTATAACTCTATTGACAATTAAAGTTCATTAGTGCCTATCTTTTTTGCATGAATTATCTCTAAACAATGGCACTTATCATAGGGCCCAACAACTTTCAGCTCCTCATAAGAGGAAACTTTACCTTGAATGACCTTAGGTTGGATTGCCACTACCATCCTCACTAGAAGGAGTGATGGGAGATAGTGGAAAAGAAACTTCCTCTGTGACATTTTCCTTTTGGGCAGAGTTAGTATGACTCGAGGAAGAATCCTCCCCCAATACCTATAACTTCTCTACTTACTAAGGGATTATCTAAATCAGAAGAATCATAAAGCAAGGGGGAGGAGGCCATTGAGAGCATACCTAGGCAAAGATGGTTGGAAACAATGACATTCAAATCAAGTGCAGTCTAATAAAACCAAACCTAATCTAATCAAATTTCACGCAACCGTATAACTTAGATGCTTATAGTAGTAATTGATCAAATCATATAACTCAGATGCTTATGTAGTAATTGTTGATTGAATGATATATTTCATTTATTTTACATATCTTTTTCAAAAGCCAAGCCCAAACCTATATAGGCTTATAAATACAAAATAACTCTTCATGGAGTACTCACTCAATTTTCATACTCACTTATACACTCATAATTCTTTACACTCTTATTGACTTGAGTGACAAAGAGTCTTCTGCAATTGAATCTCCCCAAAAGCTCAGCTTGCAAGGCAGACCATCATCTTCCACTAAGAACAATATACATATGATTGTTGGTTTGTTTGTCTCTATTATTCTTTTTAGCATTCAAAGAGATATGTTTTTTTATTCATTTCTTTTATCAAAAAATTTAATTGGAGAATATAATAAACTATGCTTTATGAAAAAGCTTCAACCTACTATTAAAAAAATATATGTATTCATTAATAAAAAAAATATCCTCCTCGTCTAAGTTTTTATCATTGATTCATTCATTTGTATGTCATAATAATAAATGTTTTTGTTACATTTCAGTGAAAAAATATGTATTACCCTCTTTGTTTTGGATATAAAAAATTGTAGCTTTGTAAATTGGTGTTATTTTTTAACTGTGTGAGATTTTCAGTACACCTCCTTATGTTAAGCATAGGAATCAAGAGATATTCCGATAAATCAAAATCTCGATTAGGATAGACTCTTAATTATTTGCATACTATATTAGAGTTGTGAGTTTAAGCATAACTCAACCCCCATAAAACAAGTAAGGTAAAATTTGTCACACTTATATTATAATTTGATCTTATATGAGAACATCAAACGTGAGAATCAAAGAAGTTCAATAACAAAATACACAATGAATCCAAATAATGACTTTAATGATTAATATTGCATTCAAAAATGATTTTAAAATAATCTCATTATTTATATTACTTTGAGTTTGAAGGGGTTGGCATTTACAAGATTAGTTACAACATTTTCATTTACTAATAGAAAGATGGGGTAATTTAAAAATTCTATTACAAATTATTGTCTTATAAAGTTTAAGTTTATGTGATACCAATTTTTCGATTTCTAATTTTGAAACGGGAAAACAAGTTTATGATTTTTTATTTCTTTTTAATCAGAAATTCTGATTACATACATTAATAGTTTTTTCACATTTAAAAATACTTAGAAAACATTTTTTTTCCGTATGTGTTTAGGTAGTATTTCACTTGTCATAAAAAATATACAAATGTTTTAGCTTTTAATCTTCAAGATTACGTTGTTTGTATACACTCTAGGACTCTTATTAATAAAATATATGACGTATTATTAGTTTAGAGTGAACGTAGAAATTTATTGGTATACATAATATTTATTTACAAAATGAAAATATTGGTCTCTATGGAATCATCTTGTAATTGTGAAATTAAAATAAAATGTACTTAAAATTGTATTATTTATTAATGAATCAATCAAGGTCAAATGGTTATGAGATGTCTCGGCTCACCTAATATCAACTGACATATGTTTAAATGTATTAAGGTAAAATTATGGTTAATAAGATTAAATTGTACTAAAAATTAGTTAATACACCATTAATCATGATTCACATGTTAATCTCAACTCAACAATCACAACCGTATAAATAGACGCAACAATCAAGATCAAGATATGTTATTATTATACATTTATTGCATCAAAAACTGAAAACTTATTACTTGAGCATCTGAACACGTCTTTTGCAGGTGTCCTCTTGATGGAGAGTTAAAGGTAGAGAGTTAAGAGTAAAGAAAAAAAACATAATAAAGTGAAAGAAGTAATTGTTCAACTAGTAGAAGATTCTTTCAATCCCTCTATACAATAATAATTAATAAATCATAAAAGTATATATATATATATATATATATATATATATAAAGTAAGGATCACAATAATGTGAGTATGAGTATGCGAATTAGTTTACTACCCTAAAATTGATAAATGTGAAAGATTTCACTCTATACACATCATGTTTTGTCTTGCCTGATTTGGAATAACAATAAAATGCTTTAACGGTATTTATTGCTCTCTATGAAGTAAAATCTCATATACATCTTCATCTACAATATTTTATAAATATAACATTTTTGTCTTTTATATTTTTTTATGTGAGCAGTCTAACTCACTTCTACATGAAACAAGAATTTTTTTTGATAATTTTTCAATGTCAAGCTAACTACCATTTTTATGGAATTAGTGGCGAATTAAATCCAAATTGAATGGTTCATTATATTATAGGTAATTATTATTTATTAATAGTTATAGTTGTAATTAAAATAAAAATAATTACTTATATATTTTAATTTTACTATAAAAAAATATTCAAAGATCATAATTAGCATTGTTATGAAAAGGAAATCCCTAAATAGTAGTGGGATAGCTCACCCCATTTTTTTACCTAATTAGTTTTTGAAATAATAGCTTTATAATTTATTTATTTTTAAAAATAAGATTTTATGGATGGGATTGTATATTTATAGAGGATCCAAGACTTAATATTAAATCTTTTACAACTCTTTAATCTCAACTTCGAAATGTTTAGTCTATTAATATTTCACATCTATAAAAAAAATATGGGAGATAGAAGTATTAAAATGAGTAACCACTTCATTAAATTGTATTTGTCGTCATGTCAATCTTTCATTTTAACTCAATTTAAAAGAAAAAAAAATCACATTTAAGAAAATAGAATATATTATTAAAATTCAAATCATATCAATTGTATTAATTTTAATTTTAAAAATATAATATTTTGATATATAAAATATATACATATTTTAATATAATATTACTTTAATTTTAAATAAAATATATATATTTTTATAAAATAGGTCGAATCATTAGCCTATAGACTAATATGACCTAATCCATTTAAATTACAAATTAATTTGACAAAAAAATAATACTTTAATTTAGACTAATATGGGATTACACATTGTGGAATTTATGAAAACATGCACTCAGAAAATAAGGAAAAAATATATTTGTCAAGTGACTTTCCTATATACTCTTTTCTTAAGAAGAGAATAATATCCCACAAATATACGTTCTTTTTTTTCATATAATTTGATTCAAATATGTAACCTCATTTCCTTCTTCAAGATTCTTTAATCTTTAATCCGAACAAAGCATTATATTTTTTTTTTATTTGATTCATCTACTTAAACTCATTTTGATATTATAAATAGATAAAAATGAGTAAATTATAGTGTAAGTAGATAAAAATGTTGATATTGAAAGATTGAGACTTTGTACTGGCCATAAGTTGTGGGGAGTAAAATGAACGTTAAAATAAAAAAATAATAATTAACTTTGAGGACTTTGGACTTCAAAAGTTTGGAAGTTGGTTGAATAATTGTTCAAACGAACCATCATGTTAGTAAACATCAGTTAGTTATGTGACGAGAATTTGACGAGGACTGAATCAAGTTCTTGTGGTGCCCAATTCAGAATTCAGAAGGAAAGAAAGAGAGTGATAGATTTAGAATTTCTTGAATCACCTTTTATATTTTCTAAACCTGATGCCACGCCAAGTTTAGAGTCTCTGAAACCAACAAATTGCTTCTATTTTTCTTTCCCTCTTAGGTTACTATGGTTACCTAACTCTTATTCTACTTGTTTCGTTAAAAGGCATGCAAATACTTGGTGGAGTAAAAAAAAAGCAATAACTTTTGAATGAGCCCCGCGTCACTGGTCCAAGAAAAACGACGCTTGGTGTCTTCGTTTCGTTCACGTAACATTTCCTTTTGTTATTCTACTTGTATCTATCTAATCATAGATTTTTTGTGTCTTGGTTGAAGACACCTAAACATACATTCACACTCTTCCACGCAACGCAAGTAAACCAAGATTTGTGCACATTTATGGGACCTCTGTTATTGCTCAATACTCTATCCAAGTCGTGTTTACCCATAACTTATTGTATGACTTGTGTTTTCCATGTAACTGTCTTACTTGAATTTATCAATACCAGCCAAGTCAATAAAACTTCATTTGAGTGTCAAATACTCAACTTAAATGGCTTTATTAATCTAAATTGAAGATAAGGCCATTAAATGGAGGTATGAAATTGAGTTAAATTTTAATTTGTAAGTAGATATTAAAAATTTTCAAAGTATATTATAGTAGGAGTTAGTTGATTCTATTGTGTCACTTACTATCAAACTATTATCGAATCACTTAGGTATTTACCTTCACACAAGTTAACAACTTCAATTTGAAATGGACATGTTGAAAATTTTATATCAACTAAAAATAAAATGAATTCATAATATATAAGTGGATGTAAATTTCACATTATAAATCAATAAAAAAATAAATAAAATTTTATAAGATTGAATTAGACTTAAAATTTATTTTTTAAAATTTTTTTTTATGAAATTTGATTTACTTCATAAGAAAATTATACTTTTACCTTTTTTTTAATTTTATTGTATGAAGTGGATTGAAATTTAAGTACATATTTTAAGATGACAATGAACCTTATTTTTTTTTCTCTGTTTGACATTTTTTTCATCAAAGTGTAAACTACTAATCATAATGTTTGTCTATGACCACATGCCACACACAAATTCATGGTCTGGAATCGTGATATTCTATCGTCACTGTATTTGGCCAATTTATATAGAAAAAATAGAGAGAAGGATGACATGGATGCATGTGAGATCTGTTTCTATGATTGTTCCCAGTGGTTTTGGTGGTTTTATTAGAAATGATCATATATTAATATCCTCAACAATATAAACATATATTTTATACTTCAATAATTTAATATTTTATTTATTTTTTAATTTAAAAATATTATTATAAAGGTTTAATTACATTTTTCGTCCCTATATTTATAGTCAATAGTCAATTTGGTACAGTGGTTTTTAAAAAATTCAATTTGGTCCCTAAGTTTTTTAAAATGTATTCAAAATTGTCCTTTCGGTTAAATATCACCAAATGACGTTAAGTGGTGCTTATGTGACAGACACGTGTAAGTTACGTGATTGTGCTTACATTACTTTGGTGAATACTGAATTAGGGTTTAGGTTATTCAAATTGGGGATTTCGAATTTATGATTTAGGGTTTCTAATACGAGAATTGCTCCCCTGGTTGGATTTTGTGGTGCGCTTCCCTGCTTCGATTCCATTCGGAGGTGTGCTCCCTTCATTCGATTATGTGGTGCGAGTGAAATAAAAAACAGAACCACTATGAAACTAAGTCAAAAATTACTAACCTTATAAAGGAGCAACCACAAAACGACACCACAGTCTGGATCACAATCGCTGCCCCTTCACCACCTCTGAACCGCACCACATAATCGCTCCTCCAAATCGACCATGGGAACGCAACTCAGCATCGTAACTCACGATCACACCACAGAATTGAATGAGGGGAGCACACCTCCGAATGGAATCGAAGCAAAGAAGCGCACCACAGAATCCAACCAAGGGAGCAATCCTCGTATCAGAAACCCTAAATCAGAAATTCGAAATCCCCAATTTGAATAACCTAAACCTTAATTCAGTATTCACCAGAGTAATCTAAGCACAATCCACGTAACTTACACGTGTCTGCCACATAAGCACCACTTAACGCCCTTTGGTGATATTTAATAGAAATGACCATTTTGAATACATTTTAAAAAATTTAGGGACCAAATTGAATTTTTTAAAAACCACTGTAACAAATTGACTATTGGCTATAAATATAGGGACAAAAAGGTAATTAATTCTATTATAAATAATGTCAAATGTATGTTATTTAGTATTCATAATATTAACAAAGCTTTTTTTTTTTACCAGTTCGCGGCTTGCTGTAGTGAGATCTGTTATTGTGATAGTTCCCAGTGCATTAAAAAAAATGCTTGAATTTTGGATTAAAACATGTGATACAAATATAAAATTATTTTTTATATTACTTTTTTAAAACAATCATATTTAAATATAAAACATTTGATATTTATAAATAATTAGTGTTTAAATAAATATATGAAATATTTCGCTTAATATTACATACTATTATTATTTTACATTTTTATTGTGAAGTCTCTTTCTGTGCATTTTGTTATCATACTTACATGTTATCATTATTATGTAAGTAACAAATCAGTAAAATATTAAAAATATATACAAAGAAATTTGAAAACTTGACAAAATATGCGACAAAAAAATTAGTAGTAGGGTAGTTGTGATGGAATGATAAAATGTATAATTATGTTAAAAACTATACAACTAAGCTTAAATAATTTATAATGTTGAAGTCATAAGTGATGGTAAGATCCATAAGCCTGTAACAAAATTAAAAAGGGCAACATAAGAAAGAGGAAGAAGCAGCAGTCAAACATAAGAACAGATTAAGGTCTGGCTGGCTACCATTTTAAACATAGGTCAAATCATGTGACTCGTGTCATTAAGGCAGATCCAAACTATTATTTATTTTCAATGGTTAATAATTTGATGCCTCAAGTAGCAAATTAATATATATATATATATATATATTAAGATTTTGGAAGAGTTAAGATATGGTTAGCAATTGTCAAAAAAACCATGTGAATGCGTCGGTGGTAGTACAGTAGTTTCTCTCTCTGTTTATTATTAGTTTTTTTCTTAATATTATTAGCTGTATGAATTCTTTACTCATAAGTTATACTAAGTCAATGTTTTGTACTTGATGATTGATAATTGAAGTAAAGTCAGATTTTAACTCTGTAGAAAGAAAATTTTAAAATTGTTTTTAAATATTTTAACTTTTTAGATCTATAAATGTTTAAGTATATAAAACAATTGCTTATGTTAACCTTTTGAAGCTTAAGTTTTTGTGGGTAGATAAGAGATATTTGTAGCTTATATTTTATTTCAGGTGTATCTTCTACATGTATTAGAATCTTCTTGGTCAGGTAATTTAAATTTTGATTCTTGAACATACAGAGTATATTATATTATTATCATCTTATTTTAGGTCCATAGAATCCTTGGACAGAGAAACATGTTCTTCTTATATTTTTATCTAACAAAGTTTTTAAAAATGTATGGTTCATGATAATATGAAAGTACTGCATTCAATTCAGATTATAAGGTGAGAGGGATGAAGTGCACGAGGACAGACTCTGCATCTGGATCTCTAATCATTGTCAAATTTATATTCAGTTAATTTTAAAAAAATCCATTTTTTGTTTTGTTTTTATTTTCTCTTTTTGTTTTTTAAGAAGACAAAAATACTTGTTTTCTACACATGGCTTGTCTTCTCAGAAATAATATAATGTATTTCCTTTTCCCGACCATCCCTATGCATGTATTCCATGTATTCCGTAAAAGAAGAAAGAACGGTAGGACATGATGTTGTTTTAAGTACATTATTATGTTCTTACAAAATTAAGGAACTTAAAAAAAATTTAAAAAAAAAAAATATATATATATATATATGAGATAATTCACGGGAACTACAAAGTGATTCTAATTATATCATTATCAAGTATGATATCATGTCATTTTTTATATTATATTTTTTTTCTTAATTAAGAGGATTAAAGAAAATACTTTACTGATAAGAGAATGTTTATAAAAAAAAAAACTCTCAGTGGTATTTATACAAAGATTACTAAGTGATATTTATACAAATATTACTAAAATTGGTATAATTATATTTTTTCTCTATATTTGGAGTTAATATTTAATTTAATATAGTGATTTAAAAAAAAATCAATTTGGTCCCTTTCATTAAGTTTTCACCAACGGCATTAACTGTTGATGATATGGCGCACACAGTGACATTGATTTGCACACGTGAACTAAATAAAATTTTAGGGTTTGAAAATTGAAAAAAGAAGATTGAGAAAGAGGGAAGTGGAGGCGACACTACATTAGAATTCTTAATACCAAGAAGGAGAAGAGTAACATATATGCAACCCATCTTGTTGCTTTTCACTACAATAATTGATGGGGAAGTTTCATGTTTGATGAAATAGTCACAACAAAACAAATGAGATTGACATGCCAAAGTTTCTTGATTGATCTTACATTTTGGAGCCAAGGTTCCAAAACATGTTTGTAAGCAAAACAACTACAATAGTGGATAATAAAAGTCTTAGGACAGCGTATTGAGAATTGTGTCAGTAAGACCAATGTTGTTTCCATAAGCAAGCCATGTATTGAGTGAAGAATGAAGTTAAGTAATGTGAAGAAAAATAAGGGTCTTTTGAATCACGAGATGGAGTACTCAACTCTTTAAGAAATGTTTTAGTTCTCGTGAGTCAAAAGCCAAAGATCATATATCAGCAACCATTCTACTTTTTAACTAAAAATAATTCTAATAATAAACAAAACATTACAACACTTTTAGACTCTAGTCGCGCCCTTCCCTTGACTTCATCACCACAGTCGCTAAGTCATCTCCGCCTCCCTCTCTCTCAATCTTCTTTTTCCAATTTCCAAAGCCTAAAATTTCCTTCATTCCATGTGTGCAAACCAATGCCACTGTGTGCGCCACATCATCAATAGTTAACGTCATTGGTGAAAACTTAACTGAAGGAATCAAATTGAACATCTTTAAGACATTTATAAAAAACACATACTAGATGGTCTAAGTTCTCCTTAACATTAGACGATTTACGATTTGATTAAGCTATTGTACATGATTTAGAGTCAATCATCACAATTATCCACATTAACTCCAAATAATGGAAGAGCTTACAACTTTAACTTTCTTTTTCCTTAAACGAAAAATGAATCAGTTTCAAACAATGTATGAACCTAGATCTTGGCAAGGACTTCATAAACACATTGTTGGGATTTTTTTCTAAGCCTATCTCTTGATTCTTATCACTCCATACTCAATAACGTCTCTCACAAAATGCAGTTTGATGACTATGTATTTCGTCCTCTCGTAGTAAATTTGATGATAAACTAGATATATAATACTTTGATTATCACAGTGATCAGTTTTTAAATTTCTAATTACGTAACTTACTATTAGTTATGAGTTATGTGGTGAGAAGATAATACAACAAATATAATTTCATGATTAAGAATAATACAAATTGTAAATAGAATGAATGGCAAGTGATCCTCCAATTCAAGTTTTGTATATGTAAATCACAGCACAATCTATTCAAGTTTTGTATATCTAAATCACTGCACAATCGCATATGTAATAGGAAGCAAGGTATTAAGAATTGTAAAAACTAGTCTTTTATAGAATTTGTTCGGTTTTGTTACAGAATGAGTGTTAAGATTAATTAAATGTTTAAGATACCAATTATACTAACAAAATTTTCTTAATACCAATTTTAGCGGATATAAATTTAAAAGAAGCAAATAACCGTTTTCAATTTTCAAAACATTGTTTACTTAAAATGTTAATTAGATTTATCAAGTATAGAATTTGGTATGCAATAAAAAATCTGATATATAATATGTTGGATATTGTTTACATAGACTTTTTTTATAAGAGTTTTTAGAGAAAATAAATATCTTTTTTAAGTATACACAAATTATTTTCTTTTAAAAACAACTAAATGATAAAACTTCTACAAAATAACTTCATTATTTTTTTCTTATTTTTTTATTTTCAAAATTCTTACAATAAATTTTTTCCAAATATACCTTTATTAATTTTTGTTTTCATGCATAATCATGATCACCATTCTATTATTCTCAAGTGAGTAATAAAATAATTTTTTTCTACAACAAAAATTAATACTATAATTTTGCTAAAATTTGTAAAATCACTGTGGATAAAGAAAGAGTAATGTTTATTGTATTTTTGTTTACATAAATAATATATTTTTTTAACATCTAAAACTAATAATTGATATTGCACATTAAATATTTAAAAAATATTTTATTTCTTTTATCTAATTAAATATATTTTAAATATTTTAATATATTTAATAATATAATTAATATTTAAAAATTATTCTTATGATATTTTATACCTGTACATATTTATTCAAATGTACTAGAATTGATGACGATATCCCAATTTAAGGCCGAATGAGCCCATTTCGTATTCTTCAGTTCAAGCAGACTGTTTGGGCCCAAGTTCCAATTGACACTTCGCTGTCTAAACAGACTGTTGGGCCAACTTTGAAGATATTATTAGATTGTTAATGACAAAAATAAAAGTATATTACATAGTTTTTTGTTTTTTTGTTTTTTTGTTTTTTTGTTTTTTTTGTGTGAGAATATCACCTAACTTATTTAACTTTTTCTAAATTTATGGTAAGTGCTTGCTCAATCCAAGATTCTTATAAAAAGGAATATTACATTGCTAATGTTGCAAATTTGAAATGATCATAGATTTTAAAATAACATAATTAACTATATTAAAATAAGATAATTAACAATTTAACTCATCACCTAACTTTTTTGTCACTTCTTACCCATTAGCTTTTTAAATCAATTATCTCATATATAAAATATTATCATCTTACTTCGCAAATATAGTAAATTTTAATTTTATCTTCTTTTATTTATCACTACGTTTTTTATTCTATTTAATTATTTATAATTCTATTTAATTATTCATTTTATAAAGTTCAATTTTAGATTCTCCTTCCTCAATTGTTACCACAATTTGTTATAAAATATTGACAAGTTCTTCAAAGAGTTTTCCACTAGAGAAAAATATGAAATTTACTTCTACGTATTAGGTTTCTATAGTATTGGTCAGTTTTGACCAAACTTGAACCAATTAACTCTCTCTCTCTTAGACTTTTGAATAGTCATTCTTTGGAGTCATATAAAGAAGGTACTTCACTAGTTCATGGATGTTTCAATGGAGTTTTCCTGTTTGAGAAGACTATAAAAAGTACATGCACTTTGTTTTACTCAAACTATTCTCAACAGATGTCATTCTAAAGATGTTTATGCATGTGTGAATCTAACTTTACCTATAACTATTTTATGAAATACTATTTAGATTTGGTTCACATACCAATAAGTTAAATAGTAAGCAATAGCATGGTAATGCTGCAATTGGAGGCTCCTATTGTATAAAGTCACATAATGATTTGATCTCACATAGAGGTAAAGATCACTGATTTTATATATATGTATATTATTTTTACAGCTTGATTTGTATTTTGTAATTTTTTTATAATAAAATTGTAATCTAAATCATGAATACTTATAAATTATTTTTTATTATGTATGTAGATATTTGTCCACTTGTTGTTGGGCATCCCTTCTTAATTTTATGGAAGATTATGATCAATGAATATTGGTAAAACTATTATGGGACAGTTGAATTATTGATACCCTCAATTAAGTCAATTTAGAATTAAGTGGGAGAATTGTTGAGAATCTCTCCTTAATTTAATGCGAGATTATGATCAAATAATATTGGTAATCAATGTGATGGTCATTAAAACAAATTTTGAAAATTGTAACTCTCTCTTGAAAATGTAATGAGCATTAATCTCTTTGCGAATAAGCCTTCATCTCATTCTCTGTAAGAAGGAAAAATGAGAAAAACAACATAGAGAGAAAAAGAGAGAGTAGATATCCACTATAATTGTGAGATTAGAAATCCTAGCGAAATGTTAGAGAGACTTTGTATTCCATCATTTTTGGGTGAGATTAGATATCTTAGTGAGATGCTAGAGAAACTTTGTATTTCATCATTGTTAGTGAGATTGAGTGTTATACTCAAATAGTAAGAGGAACAAATATTGTAATCTCACTTTCATAATGAAAGCGTTTTTTATCATAATGGTGAGATTATGAATTCTACTGAGATGCTAGAGAGACATTGAATTTCATCCTTATTGGGTGTGATTGAGTGTTATCCTCACAGAGTGTGAGGAACAAATATTGTAATCTCACTTTCATAGTTGAGGCGTTTTCACCAAAATGGTGAGATTATAAATCCTAATGAGATGCTAGAGAGACAGTGGATTATATTCTTGTTGGATGACATTGAATGTTATCCTTACAGAATGAGATGAAACAAATATTGTAATTCTACTCTCATAATGGAAACATAATTTTCCCAACACTTATCTACTTATTTATTCTTTTATTACTAAAACAAGTTTATGTATTTTCTCATCAAAATATGCGTTATTTTTAGTAATATTTCACCTTTAACTAACTTCATGACCAAGTTCCACAATTACGTAGTACTTGTACTAAAATATCCTATTATTCTAGATAAAATCAGATATAACTATTGTAAAATTTAAATAAACATTGAAATCATCTATATAGAAAATCTCACTCAAAATGTTGTGGTTGGAAATAACTTTTTCATTAAAATTCTTTCATCACAACAAATTCTAATTAAATAACTTAACACATAAAGTAATAATTTATTCATTTAGTTAAAAACAATAATAAAATAATATTCACATTATTAATTATGATACAATCAATGACTTCAAATGTTTACTATGGTACTATATTCTATCTAAGATATCTTAAAATAAACTTCTCAATTCTAATTTAAAAAAAAAATATTAAAAGAGAATACTTAATTTTATTTTTTTTAAATCGAATATCTCCTACTCTTCAAATTGCCAGTCACTCAAACTCTTTTCTTCTCATCCTGTCTAGTAGGTATGTTGGATACCTACAAAGACATTTGGACATTTAAATCAAACATAAATATATTAAAATTATAAGTTCATGATTAAACATTAATTATCTTTTTATTTTAAAAATTGTTCAATGCTTAACTAATTATATTTTTAATAAATAATCAGATTTTACTGCATAATTAATATAAATTTAGTTGACATGTGAACTTTAAGCAAATACGTTAGCTGAAAAATCCTAGATGTCGACTAGTCGACAATTTGACATCTGGTAGTAAAAAATGTAACAATCAAATTTGAAAGAAAAATTCATAATCCGTGAATTTGGTAGATACTTCACCCTAATTTCACATGTGAAAAAATAATTCAAACTTTTATTGTAAAAGCTGAAAAAACCAAAGGCAAAGTTACAGTTGCGATGACTCTGGCATAGTATAGCTGACTAAGAAATGGCTTGTCAACACCAACTTTGCCTCCAACTCTTTTTCATCTTCCATGGATCCAAATTCTCAACCATTTGTTCCATAAAAGGGTGCTGGCACTGTATGATACTTCAATGGGGACAACAACTAGCATAAAACCAGGAAAATAATGAAGCTTAAGACAGAGAAAAGATAAAGCACAATTTGAAGATTAATGTGGTGTATTTGGGAGATAGATAAATAGAAGTGAAAAAAGAGATCAAGTTTATGTTTAAGTATTGCCCTTGATTATAATGATCATAGAATCACTTTCTCATTTATATTTATAGATCCCTTCGAGTGAAAAACAAAGATGATCAAGTCCATTGCCCAACTTGTCATCAAGCCTGTTCAACTACAAACTTTTGTAATGAAAAACTAAATCATTAGAAACAATGAGAAAAAGGAGAAATCTAAACATTTAACTAAGCATTCAATCATAATCACCACTTTGAACAATTATTTTGATTACATTTTAATCACTCTTTGAAGCTGTTATAAGTTTCACATTCAATGAAATATATAGTTTTTTAAGGAATAAAATAAAATAAGTGGAAGACGTATATTGGTTGGGTTCAAACTTAACGCGACCAAACCTTTTTATATAAAGGATCTTGGTAGATTTCTTTATTTTGTAAACTCAATTTACTTAAAAGATAAATTGAAAAAACAGTTTTAATTTTCTTTATATAGTTCTTAATCTTTAATGTTGTCTTGTTTTTGTGGTTTTATTTTTGACGACTCATTATCGAATGCGGATCATGAGTGTTTGGATTTGTGTGTAAGGAAGTGTGCAACGATCGATAAGAGAGTGAGTGGAGATTGCTTCTTCTCTCAACAACATTGATATGAGAGGAAAGTCACTTAGATTCTATGTTTTTACTGTATTGTCCTTTGTTTGTGAAAAATGAGTTATATATGTGAACATTAAACAACTTTGATTATGAATCATATAGAGGATAGTCATAATCAATTAATCTCTTAATTTACAGAACAAATAATCGACTATGTTGTTTTTTAAGAGGATAATCGATTATTTAGGATTTATAATGTGGTGAATAATCAATTATAAGTCAAATTTTAAGTCATAATAGATTATGCTAAGGTTTTTCTTATATGCATAATTGATTATCTACATGTTTTGAATACATAATCGATTACCTACTTCATTTATCACATAAAATAATTGATTATTCAATGTTTTTAACTTGAATATTTTAAAAAAATTATATATTTCAGCTTTTTTTTAAATAGGACATTAAATAATTTAGGATTTGTTTTTCTTTAAGATTTTGAATATTTTAGGAATTTTCTATATTTCATATTTTTTATTTAAATAAAATATTAAATATTTTAAATATGTATTTATTTAGGATTTTTTAATATTTTAGAAATTTAATATATTTTAAATTTTTATTTAATAAGATTTTGAATATTTCAGAAATTTTATATATTTTAAAAGTTGTATTTAAATAAGAATTTAAATAATTTAGAAATTGTATTACTTTAAGATTTTGAATATATTAGATATTCTATATATTTAAAAAAGTTTATATATTTTAAATTTTTATTTAAATAGGACATTATATAATTTAAAAATTTATTTATTTTGGATTTAGAATATTTTAAGAATTTATATATTTTAAATTTTTATTTAAATTGTTCATTAAATATTTTAAATTTGTCTTTATTTATGATTTTTAATATTTTAAGATTTTTATATATTTAAGATTTTTATTTAATTACAACATTAAATATTTAAAATTAATTTTATTTAGGATTTTAAATATTTTAAAATTTTATATATTTTTTATATATTTTATTTAAGTAGGACATTAAATATTTAAGATTTGTATTTACTAACATCTTTGAATATTTTAGAAACTTTAAATTTTATTTAAAAAGGACATTATTAAATAATTTAAGAATGGTTTTCATTTAGGATTTTAAATATTTTATAGAATACGTATATTTTAAATTTTTATTTAAATAGAAAGTTAAATATTTAAAACTTGTATTTATTTAAGATTTTTAATATTTTAAAAATTTTATATATTTTGGATATTTATTTAAATAGGACATTATATATTTAATATCTTTATTTATTTAAGATTTTGAATACTTTAGAAATTTTATTTTTTATTTAAAGAGGATATTAAATAATTTAGAATTTGTATTTATTTGAGATTTTTAATATTTTGGAAATTTTATATATTTCATATTTTTATTTAAATACGAGATAAAATATTTGAAATTGTTTTTATTTAGAAGTTTGAATATTTTAGAAATTTTATATATTTCTGATTTTTTTAAAAATAAGATATTAAATATTTAAGATTTTTATTTATTAAAATTTTGAATATTTTATAATTTTAAATTTTATTTAAATAAGATATTAAATAATTTAGGATTTGTATTTCTACAGAATTTTAAATACATCAGAAATTTTATATATTTTACATTTTTAATTAAATAGAACATTAAATACTTACAATTCCTATTTATTTAAGATTTTTAATATTTTAGAAATTTAATATATTTCAAATTTTATTTAAATTGAACATTAAATATTTAATATTTTTATATTTTAGGATTTTCAATATTTTATAAATTTTTATTTATTTAAATGACATTAAATAATTTAAGAGGTGTATTTATTTAAGCTTTTTAATATTTTAGAAATTTTATACAGTTCATATTTTTATTTAAATACGACAATAAATATTTTAAAATTGTTTCATTTAGGATTTTAAATATTTTATAAATTTTATATATTTCTTATTTTTTTTTAAATAAGACATTAAATATTTAAAATTTATTTTTATTTAAAACTTTGGATACTATAGAAATTTTAGATTTTTTTTAAAGAAGACATTAAATAATTTAAAATTTATATTTATATATAATTTTAAATACTTTTAGAATTTTATATATTTTAAATTTTTATTTAAATAGGACATTAAATACTTAAAATTTGTATTTATTTACGATTTTTATTATTTTAGGATCTTTATATATTTCATATTTTTATTTAAATAGAACATTAATTATTTAATATATTTACTTATTTAGGATTTTGAGTATTTTAAAAAATTTATATTTTTATTTAAATAGGATTAAATAATTTAGGAATTATATTTATTTAGGATTTTTAGTATTTTAAGGATTTTATATATTTCATATTTTTATTTAAATACGATATTAAATATTTTTTAAAAAAATATTTGGGATTTTGAATATTTTAAATATTTTATGTATTTCTGATTTTTTTGTTTAAATAGGACATTAAGTTTAAGATTTGTATTTATTTAAAATTTTGGATACTTTAAAAATTTTAGATTTTATTTAAATAGAACATTAAATAATTTAGGATCTGTATTTATATAAAAATTTTAAATACTTTAGAAATTTTATATATTTTAAATTTTTATTTAAATAGGACATTAAATACTTAAAATTTGTATTTATTTACGATTTTTAATATTTTTTAGAATTTTATATATTTCATATTTATTTAAATAGAACATTGATTATTTTATATTTTTACTTATTTATGATTTTGAATATTTTAGAATTTTATATTTTTATTTAAATAGGATTAAATAATTTAGGATTTATATTTATTTAGTGCTTTTAGTATTTTAGAAATTTTATATATTTCATATTTTTATTTAAATATTACATTAAATATTTAAAATTGTTTTTATTTGGGATTTTGGATATTTTAAGAATTTTATATATTTCTTATTTTTTGTTTAAATAGGACATTAAATGTTTAAAATTTGTATTTATTTAGAGTTTTGAATATTTTAGAAATTATATATTTTATTTAAACAGGACATTAAATAATTTAGGATTCATATTTATTTATGATTTTAAATACTTTAAAAAATTTAAATGTTTTAAATTTTTATTTAAATAGAACATTAAATACTTAAAATTTGTATTTATTTAAGATTTTTAATGTTTTAGAAATTTTATATATTTCAGATTTTTATTTAAATAGGACATTAAATATTTAATATTTTTATTTATTTAGGATTTTAAATATTTTATAAATTTTAAATTTTTATTTAAATAGGATATTAAATAATTTAGGGTTTGTATTTATTTAAGACTTTTAATATTTTAGGAATTTTATATAGTTCAAATTTTTATTTACATTACAAGAAAATCATGAAATAAAAATCAATTTGAGAAACAAAAAATAATTAGTTGTTATAGTAACTAAATTATATATCATTTTAGAAACTAAAAAAAATAGTTTTTCTAAATTAATTTTTATTATTATTAAATGGTTTCTAAATTGGTATTTAATTAGCTATCAATGTTTTAACTACCAAATAAATATTTTTCTAAATTTTATATATTTCAGATCATCACATTACTTACATAATTCAATAAACTTTTCTCACAATCCAAACACAACATAACTGCTATTGTACTTTATATTTAATGAGGTGTGGTAATTTCTTCCTTAGTAAGATCAGTTTTTTTTTCCTTATTTTATCTTTTGCTTTAACAATGAATTAATACTTTTGTCATTATGATGCCTATTACATATAATAAGTCGTTTAGTGTGGTACTTAAGTCACCAAATTAGTTCTCTTAATTAGTTTTTGAAAATGTTATTTATATGGTATTTCATTAAACCATTACAATAATATTTTTGTGACTCTCTCTCTTACATCTCAAATTTAGTTAGAACACAATATTGTAAAATTCATATTGAATTGAATTCGAGACTCTATGCAGAGTTTATACAGTAGACTAATTGCAAGCATATCATCAATCAAACCTGATTACAGGAGAAATCTTTACCGGTGAACAAGTTTTCTATTTGAAAATTTAGTGGGAAGGTCCAAAACTCATGACATTTAGAATTTTTTTATGGCATAGATGAATGGTGAATGCGATTAGAAATAGGTTTTCCTATGTTACTTTAATAGAAAACTTAATTTTTTTAGTTAACATTTTTTTTTACACGATTTTTTAATAGTAGATTAAGTCGTTTAATCATGTGTTTTACAACATAAAAATGAAAGATATTTCTTGTACCCTATCACAATCTTCCTATAGTAATCCTAATACATTCTCATTCCTTTTGAAAAGGATTTTGAAATATAATCTTTATATTCTAGAATACCCTTTTATATAATAAAAGATAATATGTAAGAAAATTTGAAGACACAAGAGTTGAGACCAAACATGAATAAGACTGATATGACCAATTAAAGCTGGAGTCCAATTTGCTTTTCTTCTGAAAGGGTGATTCTTTCTTTCTTCTCTTTTCTAATGAAAGGGTGATTGTTTAACTGCAATGGTATGTCTTATTATTGTGTTGAGTATTGAAATGAGTATAGATTCTTTGACTTCATTAAACAATGAACTAAGCACCTCTTAGTAGACAATTACAATTTAAGGTGAATAATTAATAAACTTACAAAACTAAAAAGAACACATTAAAAAACTCTGACTCTGCTCACAACCGACATCCAGATGATGCCAGAATCAGCAGTGTCAATCAATCATACAATAAGCACACATGTAGGATAAGAGAGATTTCAACCACTATCTATTTCAGTGTTTCCACATAACATGTTTATCATATCTAGTCCTTAATACCAAATCATGTCTTGAGCCTCCTGACCTTATCTGTGCTTCCATTCTCTAGAGTTCCTTCCATCATCTGTTTCATCAGAGGAAGAGGGTCCCTCAGTATTGGCTTCACTTGTTTGGCTGCTTTCTTTAGCCTTAACTTTTCCATCTTTCTTTTCTTCCTCATCTTGTTTTTTCTCCTCAGCACTTTTGAGAGCATTCAAATTCACCTTTGAATTGCTGTCTTCATCTTTGTACTTGTACCAAGAGGCCCAGTAAAGGTAGTTAAAAAAATTTAGGCAGCTTAGGATTGCTAAGAACCAATAGAACAAGTTAAGGTTATTATGGTTGAAGTCCAAGCCATGCAACCATCCTTGCTTGCTGGGAGTGATCCTTTTGGTGACAGCATTGATGACATCCACAAAGATTGTGCTTAAGAAGTAACCAAGAGACATGGACAAATATGTGAAAGAAGTTGACAATGACTTCATTGTTTCAGGTGCTTCTCTGTAGAAGAATTCTAGGAGTCCTACAAGAGTGAACATGTCTGCAACTCCAAATATAGCATATTGGAAAGATAGCCAAAACAGACTTATTGGCCTCGAAGGGTCCTTCAGTCCTTGATCCCTTCTTTTCACTTCTACTATGCCAGCTACTGCCATTGAAATGAAAGAAAGTACTAACCCAACACCAACTCTTTGAAGTGGAGTAACCCCAGAAGGGTGGTGAGTGATCTTTCGTGCGAATGGCACAAAGAAGAATTCATAGAGGGGAATTAGGATGCACATGAAAAGCAGGGGGATAACTGGAATTGATGGAGGAGGCACAGTAAAAGAACCAAGTTTCAGGTTCATCACATTCCCCTGCTGAACTGAGAATGTTTGAAGTTGTGCTAAACAAGTGTTCATTATAATGGTACTGGCTAATATTGGTAACATTCTGGTTAGGATCTTTACTTCTTCTACTTGCGTCACTGTGCACACCTTCCATTCTTGTGGCTCAATGTTCTGTTGAAGAATGCTTGCTCTATCTAGAAACCTGATTCAACAAACAAATATTAAAAAATAATATTGTCATCAATTATTAACATGCATGGGGAGTTAGCCATTTAAAAGAAATAAATAAATAAAAAGAAGAATCAAATCATTGAGGATAGTGCTTGTATTGAGAAGAAAATTGCTTTTCATTTTCTCAGTGAAGTACTTGGAACTAAGCCAACAAAAAAAACAAAAGAGGTTGATTGCAGAAAGTACTGTAGTTTTAAAACTTTTTCACCGAGTTATTGTTGTCAGGAACTTGTTTATTTTGTGTGATGTTTACAAGTGGTTCAGATATATTTTCCGTGACCAATTGATCATTCTCTGTATGGCTGCAGCTCCAAGCGTGCAGCAGTGATAGTAGTAGGCCCAGAGTCCTTGGCACTACCTACTACGTCGTACATGAAGAAAAGAATCTCAACACGCCAATGTGCTGGACCATGTATTAGTTAATTGTCTCATCGCTTACAGAACATCATTAGGCTGTGTTGCATTATTTTGCAAGCTGTTAACCATGAATTTTGAGCATGTACACAAGGAGTTACCTCATTTGGTTGGTATGTGCAATCCTTTCTAATGTAGCACTTTCATAGACCTCATAAAGTTCTTCATGAGACTCTGGCAATGGTAGCTTCCGATTTTTAAAAGCCACGGAAATAACCTGCACCAAAAAAACAAGGTTGATTTGGTGATTGTTGCATATATAGTTTGATTTTGCTGGTTGGATAAACTTCTGATGAAACATTTACAAAAGAAGATAATACAAAGATAAAATAAATTAAACTTTTGTTTAAGTACAAACTAATTTACAAAAGTTCCTGTTTAACTTAACTCAAAATTGATTTTAACTTACTTGGCTAATCCTCAAAATGGGGCTTTGGCCAGGAGTTTTGATGCGGTAGAATGGCTTGCCAAGAGCAAGAGTGAGAAAGCCAATGGAGGAAGCTACTGTTATTATGATGAAGCCCCAGTGCCAAGCCTTTCGGGTGCTAACCCAAACAACCCCAGTGACCCCTATAACTGATCCCAAGGTTGAACTCAGCAAAAGCCAATTGAAGAAGCTTGCAAGAGCCTTTGCTTCTCTTGGATTCTTTTCATCAAACTGGTCAGCACCAAATGCAGTCAAGGAACCTCTCACTCCTCCCATTCCCAAAGCCAATAAGTACAATGACGTGTAAAACATGACAGCTATGCCACCTTTGACACAGCTCGACTTGCCACAAACATCTGGGTGTAAATGGTCCAGAGCAGCTTGAACTGAGAAAATTACCAAAGCCTGTGTAGTGAATGGCCAATGCCAGAAAGAAGTAAACTTTAACGTTTTTGAACCACCTTTGTCTCATTGTCTCATTGGACAGACCATTGGGATTTGAAATTTTCATATAGTAACATACTTGAGAGACAATATTTAAATATATATAATAATATATTATTGTTTAGCACTTACCAGAACTTCGAGTGATCCGAAAAACAAACATGTGGTTAGTCTGTTGAAGTATGTGTCTGAGATGAAACCACCTACTAGGGAGAGCAAGAAAGTTGAGCCCAAAAAGTTTGTCAGGGTGTTGGCAGAGTTGGACAGATCAAAGTGCATCACCCCATAAAAGTATAGGACTAAGCTCGCCATGTTTGCTACAAAGCCCATGTTGTCCAATGCTAATAACACTGCATGAACAAGGAAGGAAAAGATGAGGATCGGTTGCAAGCTAAGCTTCAGAACATTGAGAACAACCACTGGAGTCTGTGCTCACCAAAGATAAACATGGAAGCCCTGAATCCACCTTTTTGTTCATCCTTTACCTCTTTGTCTCCCTGCATGACAAAATCTGAAACTCATCAACAACAACCCTTAGAGGTAGAAATGAGGTGTTGAATGACTAGTCTTACTTACCATTCTTGAGTTTCAATTTAAAATGGTGGTGGTGAACATATAACTGAAAAGGGAAGTTTTTGGGAAACAGGTTCACTTCAGACAAGGATATGGTAAAGAGAGAAGTTTAGTTCAATGCCTTAAACTGTTTGCTTCTGATGTCCTCCATGCTATTTATCATGCTCTCTCTCTCTCTGTTCTCTCTTGGACTCTGTGCAAACATATTACTGGTTGTATTATTATTGACATGAGCCTCACCATCACTTATTTGAAACAGATGGAGGAAAGATTTAACTGTTTTAAGCCTTCCAAAGCTTAATTATGGATGCTGATTCCATCAATAATGTTAATCAAACCCAACGTGTGGCCCCACAACAAATTAGGGTAAATATGGTATTCTAATTTTAATTTTTCATTATTTATTTTTATGTTGCTTCGAATCAGTTTTAAAAATTTTATACATTTTAAAATAATACGTTTCTTATTAACACTGACAATAATAATTTCAAATAATTAATAATAGTCAATTACAATTTTTTTCAACAAATTGTAATTGAATTATTGAATTATTATTTTTATACAATAAGAATAACATTGTCAATTCGTTACAATAATTTACGTTATTAAATTCTAATTTAATTTTAATATTTACATTAATTATAAATGTGACTTTTTACTACTTTTATGTAAGGAAAACATTAAAAATAATTACTAGTTACCATTATCATCATAAGAATTTTAATAATACTAAAAAGTTAAAATAAAGTTTAATAATCTTAAATTATAACCTTAAATGTTTTTATTAATTTATATTACTATAATTTTAAATTTATTTTTAATATTATCTGTTTATATTGCATTAAAATATTTTACTACTTTTACAAATTTATTAATTAAGTATATTTAATTTAAAAATTTATATTTGTATAATGTTATATTAAATTTATAAAAGAAATAACACATTTCCATATAAATCGACTCACGGGGAGCATATTTCAATTTATTTATTTAATATGCACAATTAGACAGTGAAATGGTATATTAGGATAAAAAAAATTAAAAATAGTCTATCTAGAGAATATTTTCTTAAATTGAGATTATTCCAATACAAATTTACATAATATTCTCTTAATGTATAGGATAGTTTTAAATACACTTACTATATTTCAACTCCTTTTGTTCCTAGTAGATAATAATTAATGTTAGAGTATTATTATTGGTTATAACATTAAAACAAATGGTCATTACTTTTTCAGTTTTTAACTTTAAAACTTTTGGAAATTGGAATATAATATATTTCCTTTTTTTGGTGCTCCAGGGATTAATTTTACATTGAGCAACAAAGGAACATAGCAAACATATTGATTTACCCACAAAACAATTACCCCCTTTTTCTCCTATTATTATTATTATTATTAATATACTTTTATAGTTGTATGTAAGGTTTCACACATTACTTGTTCTATTGTAGGATTTTTTTTTTCTAAAAATAATATTATTTTGTATTATCTTTTTCTCTAAGAACTTTTTATGAGACATTTTAATAAATTTTTACAATCACTTAAATTTATTATTTTTCCCTTTATCCTTTTTTATAATTTATATATTTTTTAAATTAGGTTCTCGAATAGTTGTTGAATTGTTAAAAGTAATTTTCCTTTCTGATGCGTAAATGGTTGTTTTAAACACTATTTATTTTATGAGAAACACTGCTATCCAAACTTTTTCTTTTTAATAATTGTTTTGTTTGGGTTAAATGTTAGTAGTCCTTCACATTTTTTTACATTAGTTAAGTTTTAAAAGAATGAAACTAAATTTGTTTGAAAACATAATAAGAAGTTCTTAAAACTAAAACAAACATTTAGCCTTTTGTTTGTAACATGTATATGCTTGTCTTGGCTGAACAATCCGTTTGAGGCGTTGTATCAGTATTCCTAAACAAGAAAGGTTTTCAGTATTGCTCACGGGTCAATTTGAAAGGAAGAGGATACTTATAGAAACTGGAAGTGGGGGTATGCCAAGACTTTTCCCTGCTTGATGCACACCATGTGACCCAGTGCCACTGGCTATATTATCAAATTCGTAGACTATTATCTTCTTTACAGCTGAACCCTGCATATCTCACATGCTTTCCATAATAATTCCCTCTTAATTATGTCCTCAGGGTAATCTTTATTAGGAATAATTAATCAATTCAGACATTCAGAATGGTTGGTGCTCAATTAAGTGTTTCTGTAATGTAAACTAGTGTTATTATCATTAAAAAAGTTGTCTTTGTAGAGTTTTAATTTTTGATGATACTGGCTAGGGGAATGAATGGGGTTGAAACTTGTCCTTGGTTTGGCTCTAGACAACATTGTCAGAAGGAAAAGGATCCAATATTATCCTTGCTCTGGGAAAAACCAGAACTACCCCTACTATTTCTATGTGTATGAGGCACAATTCAGCTGCCCATTTCTCCAAAACCGACCTTCCATCCTCCAGTGACAAGTGGAGGTCGATCATTTTATTTGGGTGGCAAAAAATATAGAAAAAAAAAAAACATTTTTAAGAGGACAAAGTTGAAGTGGTTATTTTGAAAAGTGTCTAACAAAAAAAAATGCAGGTCGAAACCGGCCAGAGCCTTCAAATTCAAGATACATGCAGCTTCAACCTGCCCCCAAAACTGTAAAAAATGTTTAAGAAAAAAAAAAACAAAAATCCTAAGTCAAATACTGAAACCAAGGGTCACATGATACAGCTCATATGCTGTCCTTCATGTCCAAGGAAGCTCCATTGTTAGGCAAAAGTTCACGAACCTCGGTTAACCCCTCTTATCCTCTCATAGAAACTCTGTTTCGCCTTTTGCTTTGGTGTTTAGTCTAGTTCCAATGATGAAACTCGCTTCTCCTTTGAACTGTCTCTTTCAAAATAGCAATCTAACTTCTACTATCTCAATCATACTAAATCTTTTTCTGTTTGAAAATCGTTGTCAATTAGAAAATATTTCTTTAATTTTGGTATGTTCCACCCATGTTTGATTGGCGTGTTTACCTCCAGAGAAAATAAGGACACCGCAGACCACTATATCAATATCTGTATTCTATGGCTTCGTGTCAAAGAATTTCCAACGCATAATAGTCCAGATCCTGCTAATGTCCTTTGAGTAGAATGTCAAAACATTCCTTGTGATAAATGTCCTACATACCACCAATATTATTTATAGAAGTCAATAAGCTGGAGTTGGATTTGGATTTGGATAGGATATGCTTGTTTTGAATGACGAAATCCACTTTTTAAGTATTTAATATAATTGTGTCTTCATGATTCAAACACTAGATTAGTACTAGTTCGTAAGAATTGAAAATGAAGAGATATATTGAGATAGCCTAGGATCATTAATTGCATCTAAACTTGATATATAAACCAGCCAACAACTGGCAGCATCTATGGAACTAGAACTAGCAGCAAATTCTGAGCTTAGACTTGAAAACTAAAAGGATTGTTGCTCATATCCCACTTCTTAAAGCATAGGTAGGACTAGGATCAGATGTAGGCAGAGAAACAAATTCTCTTTGGTTCAATATATATGTAGGCGAACATGTAAAAGAGTGGAGTTCAGTTTCAAATTTACTCTTTGATGGAAGATATAAAGTAACATGTTATTGCCGTGGTGGGCGCCAATCAAAAGCCACCTATAACTACTTGGTCCAGTGTTGGGAGAAGTTGGCAATGCAGTTGAAAAATTTGGACCAAACCTATCAATTTTTAGTCTGTATGATACACCCCTTTGCGTGTGTGTGGCTTTCTATGAATGAATATAATAATAGTTTCATAAAGGCTACATAGATGCTTCTACATCTCATCAAAGACACAGTGTTATGGTCCTTAGTTCATAAATGTTCTTTTTCATAAAGCTTAATTTATTAACCCCACCCTCCATGCTATGTTCTTGTCAATGACACCCCTTATATCACTTTTTCCTCACAATGGTCCTTGACTTTTCCAAAGTGCTTAGGTGAATGAGCATGTGTTCTCTCAAGTTACACACATCTTCTGTTCTCTTTTTCTTCTACGACTTCCTACTTCTAGACACATACACCGTGTTCCAGTAGTTTTCAACCTTGGCAGTTCTACTATTGTTGTTTCTTGTTGCCCACGACACCCTGTTTCTCTCTGATCATGCTGTGAGTTTATGCCAGAATCTGTCGCTTCTGAGTGTGCCTACGTATGCGTGTGAGGATGATTCAATTCAATAGTTCTTTAACAATGTGACACATAAAGAGATAATTGTTAACGTTCACAAGAAACCAAACTTCATCAACCAATCTTCAACTTCTTTTTATATTTTGGCGTAATATTCAAATATTGAAAAAAATTAACAAAAGACTAAGGTTGAAGTATAGTGTAGCAATAGCAGTAGCTGGCATTGGCGTGTGGTGTGTAGTGTAAGTTCATCATGTGTCGCTTCAAATTGATGATTATTTAGTTTGTGTTGTGGAAGTGAAGGGACTTGACCTTTCTGGCGTTGGTGTTATTGTAAAGTATAAAATTGTGGTGGCGCCTAAGTGTATGATATGCATATGGTTTGTGTCTATGAAACTCCCTCGTATTATTGCCAAGGAACAAAAACTAGGGAAAAAGGTTGGGGTAACCACGTGGAGTGTATTTCGAACCAAGAATAACATTTTTTTTGCAGTTTCAACTTTATATTTTTTATACAAAAAATTATAAGATATAATTATAAAATTGTGTTTTAAAATCCTGTTTTAAAATAAAATTTCTATAGAAAAATACACCAAAGAACATGTCAATCTATGACTTGTTAATACGTGGAAATTTATTTTAATATTATCCAGATTTTGAGTCTACTATTTGGTTATAACTATTAATTATTACACATGCTTAAATTGTATAATAAATAACACATTAATATTATTCCTGAAACATCTGTTTGACAATACAAGAAAGAAGATAGAAAAAAGAATTAAAGAGTTCCTTGAGAGATTATGGTAAGCAAAAGCCTCCATTTCTCTGAAAATGTGAGACTAAATATAGCTACCACCCTTATTTATTATATACTTTTAAAAGATTCTACCACATGGAAAACATCGTGTGGCACTGGACATATCTGTCTTTAATGAATGAAATTGCAATAGTTGAGTTTGATTCAATCAACAAATATCTGAATTCTCTATCCCCAGACATTTTGGATTCCATACAGAATGTTTTGATAGAAAAAAGCTAACACAAATGAATCATGATGGTTCATTAATTCTCCACTACAGGTTCTATGCTCAAGAGCATAAACTTGCCTCCATTAACATAAATGCATATATGGAAGGAGAAGTCAAACTTATTTCAAAATGGATAAAAGTGTAAGTATCTAAATTATTATTTAATAAAAAAATTAATCATAGAGTGTTTAATAGAAGAGCTAAGTAAAAGCATCAATTTTGAATAATTTAAAGAAATAAAAGTAAAATAAAGATTTAGACTTTTGAATATAAATTGGTAAAAAACTCTAACCAAAACAGAGATAAATAAGAATTTTTGGATACTATTCAAATTACTCAAAATTAGCAATGAAAAAAATAAATATGAAATGATAAAATAGATCTTAAAAGTTGATTACACTGTACCTTTTCATGTAATTTTTTTTTCGAGGCCAACTAATTTAGTTAAGCAATGAGTTCAATGATTCACGAAAATTATTTTAATCTGATTCTTTGAAAAGAAAATTATTTAGATTAAGGGTACACCTGATTACGAACAATGTTAAACAATCAATATTAAATAAAAAGACTTAATAGTTTATAGTTACATTCTCAATTAAAGGTTGTACCACTATTTTTTCCCATATCCTAATTTATAAATTAGTTTCTTACTGTAACTAAAAATTATAAATTGTGACTTAGTTAGTTAGGTCAAATATGGATTAAGAAGAATAAAGTAAAAACAATCAATTGAGTAATTATTATAAAATATAAATGTTCAATGGACCAACAACACATTTGCGTGACAAAAAAAAAATAAAAATTTAAGACTTTTTGGTTGACAAGTCTCATAGTGTAATGTCGAGTACGGAGTGTCGAGATAATGAGGTCATGTACTGTACTAATCGAGTGTTCAAGATGTTAATGTCGAGTACGGAGTGTCGAGATAATGAGGTCATGTACTGTACTAATCGAGTGTTCAAGATGTTAATGTCTTGTAGTGTATTACTTTAGTGTTCGAGGTGTTGAAATCTAACTCGACATCTCGATAACATACGTGACAAATATCTTCTAATTAGATTTAGAGATTTAACAATACAACTAACAAGAATCACACACTAAAGAATCTACAACTCATTATTAAGATACTTGAACCTACTTAAGTCTGACATAATTGTTCATACAATATAAAAAATCAATATTATTATTATAAATAAGTGAACACTAAAAATAAAAATATAATAAATTTCTTATGCATACTTACTCCTCGAATTAAAAATTAACTTAAACGTTCAAATATAATCATGAATATTCTTATCAAAGATCCAAAAATCCAAGATAAAAAGTCAAGATTTCGAATACTTGAAGAAGTATACAAAGAAGAAACCCGAGAACACATAATTTTACATTACATAAATGTACATGTGAGAGCTTTTACACGCAAATAACCATATTATAAATAACTGTATTTGTATTTAGCAAACCATTTACATTTATTATTTTCATTTAGTAAAACACAGAGTGTCCCTTTTCTCGTAGTTCGGTATAATTTTTTTTTGTCACTTTTTGTTCCAATGTCAAATAAATATAACGTAATGTGCAATGTGATACTCTGTTTTAAACGTAATTCGTTAATGGATATTTTTTTTTTCAAAATTCAAGGATTAAAAGAACACGAAATTACTTCGAAGATTAAAAATAAGGAAAACAATTTTATATAGACTAAAAGAAGGAAAAAATGACCAAATTATAAAGACTAGAAGGATATTAAAACTGCATTACTAATATTGATTAAATTGCAAATCTTAAGTACATAATAAATATAAAATAAGTCCCCATTTTTTATTTTTTATTTTTCTAAGAAAAAAACTCAACTACAATAACCCATACCTACATATATTCGAGTTTTAATATTTTTGTTTAAAAATGGTAATGCCAAATGAATTTTTGCAAGTACTTACAATACATTTTCAAAAACAGTTTTAAAGTGTGATATATTTTAAAAGGTTTTACTTATGCCATTTTTAAGGGCAATTACTTACCATATCATTCAGTGTAAACAACAAAAAAGCCCTTAAATAAAATAAGGGTACAAATCGAAATACATTTCAGACCTCTTTCTTAGAATATGTTTTTGAAACAATTTTTTTGTATTGAGAAATTAGTTTTTGGAATGGGATTTTAATTTTTAAATTTTATTTTGAATTTTTATTTTTGAATCACAATAATTTCTTCCGAATATGTTTTTCTGGAATATATTATTTTTAATTCCAGATTTTCATTTCCGAAATAAAATACATTTTCGAAAATTTAAAAGTGTGCTGCAAGTTCAAAAAGGCTGGGTATTGGAAGAATTTGCCTTTAAATTATAGCAATGTTAAAAAAACTTGGAAAATAATAATATATAAGATTTTTCATGGGCTATTTGGGCCGTTAAACAGAATGGGCTGAGAAGGGCCCATTACGAAATAGAGTAGTTTACTGAAGAGAGGATTGCGCGGGAAACAGTTGTTCACTTCTCTTCTTCTTCTTCTGTCACACATCAAACTTTCATTTTATTTTCTCTGCGAATTCCTGTTTTCATTGGTACACAACCCAAATGGGTATTAAGGTCTTCACCTTTTCATCATCCTATTCCTCTGTTTCCCTTTCAATTTACTATCATTAATATTAATTTTGTTGATGCCGATTATTGTCTAGGGTTTAACTAAGCTTTTGTCGGATAATGCCCCAAAGTCCATGAAGGAGAACAAATTCGAGAGCTACTTCGGTCGCAAGATCGCTGTTGACGCCAGCATGAGCATTTATCAGTTCCTTGTCTGTACTTCCTTCACAACACTTACCGTAGTTTCAACAACAATATTGATGCATTATAGTTATGTTATTAACGTAATATCACGTGTCGTGTATTGGATTTTGGTGCAGATTGTTGTTGGAAGAAGCGGAACCGAAATGCTCACTAATGAAGCCGGTGAAGTTACCAGGTATATGCAGTAATCACTTCACATGTTTTCAATTAGACAAGCTTAAAAGTGATTTGGGGTTTTCGATTCAGTTTCATCCTTTTTATGATAAATATGGTTCGCTCTGTGCGATGATGGGATTGGTTATGTGTCTTGTAGTCATTTACAAGGGATGTTATCGCGGACAATTAGACTTCTTGAAGCCGGGATGAAGCCAGTGTACATATCTATATATTTTAACTTTCTCAAGCTTTTCTTTTCTTGTAACCCTCTGAGGATGATTTTTCTGTATAAATTGTGTATGCTGATTTTTTCTAGTGCTGGTGTGCAGATATGTTTTTGATGGGAAGCCACCAGATTTGAAGAAACAAGAGCTGGCAAAACGGTATTTTGAGTGGATATTCTGTTATTTTTGGAGAGTTCTGATTTTTGTTTTGAGGTGGGGTTAATATGGAATTGTAACTTATAGAAAGTTCCTTAATAATGCTTTTCACACTGAAATTCTGTTAGTTACTCGAAGAGGGCCGAGGCTACTGAGGATTTATCAGAAGCCTTAGAGGTATATGCGCAGTTTGTTATTGTCTTTCCTCTTGGGATCCTTTTGTGCCTGTAATTTTTTTCTGTTAAATCGATATATTCTCATCTGTGGACTGCTTTTTTCTTGTGATTTAGAGTGCCAATAAAGAAGACATTGAGAAATTCAGTAAACGGACTGTGAAGGTGGGCTTTTGTTTCTTATTTTCATTTATTTGAAAAGTTTTGCACATTGTAGATAGATATAGAAGCATGGATTTTTGGTGCATGGTATTGATGCTATCTCCATATTCTTGTAGGTGACAAAGAAGCATAATGAAGACTGCAAAACACTTTTAAGACTTATGGGAGTTCCCGTTGTTGAGGTGACATTGCATTACTAAAGTATTTATTGTTCTGTATTTTTACCATCTGGTTAAAGCTTTGGATTCTACAGGCACCCTCAGAAGCAGAGGCTCAATGTGCTGCACTTTGCAAAGCTGGAAAGGCAAGTTCATACCTGTTGTGTATCACATGTTTTTTGAACTGGGTTATTGAAAACTAAAATGATAATGTTATTACTAATCCTTTTAAAACTACAAAGAGACGTCTTGGAAACAAAAGGATCAAATACTGATTTAGATTTTTACCACTTTTTCTTATAAAATCCATTTAAATTTCAGTTATGTTATTGCTTTCGTACCTCTTTCTTTGGATAACCATGCCTTCAGTTTTATCAACTCATTCCTTCAAATTAATTGGCAACATTTCCTTTAATATAAACTTCCGATAAAATTTGTACTGAATGTTTTATATATCATAGGTTTATGCTGTGGCTTCTGAAGATATGGATTCCTTAACATTTGGAGCTCCTAAATTTCTTCGCCACCTAATGGATCCAAGCTCCAAAAAAATTCCAGTCATGGAATTTGAAATTGCAAAGGTCCTTTTAGCTTTCAACATACTTTAGTTTTTTACTTTTTGACATGCTCACTTTGGTATTTCTCTGGTTTCAGATTTTGGAGGGGCTAAATCTGACCATGGACCAATTTATTGACTTATGCATTCTTTCTGGCTGTGATTATTGTGAAAGTATTCGAGGTATATTTCAACCCAATTTTATTTGTGTGATGCCTGGTCTAAGCTTGGGTTTATGATTTCTGAATGAACTCTATATGCGATGTATATAGTATAATTGATAAATGACGTGTGCTACAGGAATTGGGGGACAGACAGCTTTGAAACTCATACGAGAACATGGCTCTATCGAAAATATACTGGAAAACATAAACAAAGAGAGGTTTTTTCTTTTTGTTGAAAATTACCATCTTGTGTATGCAATTTAATTTGTATCAGTTGCATGACATAACCTTGTGGAATAAGGTTTGCTTGTTTCTCTGTTATGGCATAACCAATCTAAATAACTCTTTTTGAATGCAAGGTTCATGATATTTAATTATGATGTTCCTCTTTCATCCTTGGAAGTACTGATAGTGAGTGCATTGGTTCAGGTACACAATACCAGATAATTGGCCATATCAAGAGGCTCGACAGCTTTTTAAAGAACCAATGGTTTTAACTGATGAAAAGGAACTTGATATTAAGTGGACTGCTCCAGATGAAGAAGTAATATATTCCGTTTTAGAACTTCAATATCATTTCAATGCACATGAATTCTCATACTGATATACATTATATCTGTTTGTCTATCTATGTATATATTGTGTTCTTTGGCAATATAATTAAGTTGCATTGTGTTGCCTTACAGGGGTTAATAACATTTCTGGTAAATGAGAATGGCTTCAACAGTGATAGAGTGACTAAGGTATGTAGAGCTCTCTATAGTATTATTATTTTGGATTGTTTTAGTAGGATTTCAATTTGCTCTTCAGAAAATTTTAAATGATTTCTCTATGAATGTTAGTCGATAGAAAAGATTAAAGCAGCAAAGAACAAATCATCACAAGGCCGGTAGGTGATTCTTATGTCTTTGGACATTAGTGTTAAACCTTTCTTGTTTCTTGTCGTACCTAACTCCTCTTTTTTCTCTTTGTAAACACCAGATTGGAATCATTTTTTAAGCCAACAGCAAATCCATCTGTACCAATCAAACGCAAGGTATGTATTCATTATGTCTATCATCTCCCAAGATGTGGACATCCAGAATAATTTTAATTTTGCAGTAAACTTGGAAGTTTTTCACCAAAACATTTGTGGTCTGAATTTTGGTTGTCTGTGATTTAGTTATTATGTTTTTTCTCCCCAATTTATCTGGCTGAAACTAAAGGATGAACTATTGTTTCTTTGCATTATATTCATCATCTTAAGGTTTAAAATGGATGATGAAAAAACTCTCCTATTCCATGATAATGTATCATTAACATAATTTGTGTGAAGAATAGATTAACTTTCGGAAATTTGAAGTACAGATACACACTATGTTCATGTGTCAAATGTGACACTTTGTTTTCTTTTGATTGAATAGCTGCTAAAAAAGGTGATGAGGAACTCTTGTTTGTGTGGCAAGCAAAATGTTTATCATATCATTTTCACCCTAATGTGGATTGGAGCTCTTCAGCCCCCTTTCTTGTTCACGTGTTTTCTTCACTAGTAATAATAGGAGGACTTCCAAATCAGAGAAAAGAACCAAAAGCAGAATTTTTTTCCCCATATTTACTAGAAATCTTAAAATCGACATGTTAGATAATTTTGGCTATACTTAATGACAGGAAATCAAATGCATGCTTAGATCTTTCAAACCAGCAATTGAGCATAAGATGTTCTGTCTGCAAACTTGTAACTGGTCAAGGCCCATGGTTTATGGCAACTTGAGCTTGCCAATGTATAGTCTGGGTTCGGAGCTCCATACCTTGGTCTAGAGGTGTTTCTTTGGTGCCTGAAGCTGAATATCCCTGGTGAACCTCCAAAGTCATTCTGTGCTTATGCATATTCTATCTTTAGTAACCAAAATATAAGTGTTAACACGATTAAAGTCAGAATGATAAATTATAGCTTTTTACAATCTGTTCTGATATTAAGTAATTCTTCCATTAATTTTGCTCGAGTAGTTTTAAAACTATGTCAATCCGACTTACAAAACTCAAGCATATTTTATTACCAGTAGTGTATATCTCTTACCTTTGATTTCTTGTCTGTGGCTTCACTTTTAATTCCTTTAGCATGTAGGCTTGTGGATCTTGTCAATTACTATTATAAAGTTGCGTGAAGTCTCATTGTTTAGGAAGAAAAGCAATAAGGACAGCATAGCTTGTTTGAACTTATTTGAATGTCCTATTCTGCGTCTTTGTTAAGGAGATATTTCATCTTTTTCTTTTTTGCTGTGTTTTACTATTTCTCTCTTTTATGTTTTATTTTATTGATTATAAAAGGCCATCCGTTGTATATATTATTAGCTTCTGCCCTAATTGCTATATTTTGATATAGCCCAACATGGACATTAAAGTTGGATTGGCACAGTAAAGATCAATAGACATTCTACTTGTGCTTGAGTTGGTTATGAAATGCTGATTAACATTTAGGTTGGCTACTTGGCAAAAAGCCCCGGCAATGGGTTGGTCCCTTGAACCCTTGATCTGCTTTAGAGCACCATCTCTAAAAATATATGCTGATAGAAACTAAACAAACAATACTACTTCATTGTTAAAATAAAGCATTCAATGAAAAATACTGGAAGCAGTCAAGCCACCATCCCCGATCAAATTACTATTATGGTTTGGAAGGTCCACGCTCTGACAACTTTTTTTGGACAGGAAACACAACCGAATAATGCTAAAGAAACTAACAAAAAGGCCAAGGGTGCTGGTGGTAGGAAGAAGAAATAGTTGCCTTTGTGTCTTGATAAGGTTAGAGTTCTGGAGGTCATTCAATTTTTTTCATCGCCTTGACTGCCCCTTTTGCATGTTTTACATCCGTGACCGACCGTGCCTCTATTTTCTATTGGTTTGATGCAGTTAGCGTGAAGGAGGATCAATGAGGTACTTCATTTTACAGAGATACTCTTAATCCTCCATTCCTGGATGTAATTTAACCTGTTTCCTTTCTTGCTGCATCCCATGACTATTTCACTTAATTTTGTCAATTCTGGATATTTGCACGCACCCAACTGTAAGTTACTAGAAATTAAGGTTTTGTTAGAAGCTTCTACACTGAACATATACCTAATTATGTTGTTTATTTTATGAGATGGGTATTTGATTATACCTACCTTCAACATGGACAAGCCTTCATCCAATTTAGGCGCAATTTTTTCAAATATATTCAACGCAATCTGTCAAAATATGGTTAAAACTTAAACATCACTTGGTGCTGGGGTATCCGAAACGATACAGTAGGTAAGAATTCGTGGATGAAGAAAGTTGTACTGGGCTTCATCCCAAACAAGTTAAGTTATATACTTGATCTTTTTTGCTGCAAATTGTTTTAGATAGCGATTGGCAGTTAACGTAACTGATAAGTCGTTACTTTTCCTATACTCTAGACAACAAATGGGAATATTATTTAAACTTTATTTATCGGGATGTACATTTTACATTCCATTACTAAAAGGAGATTAATAGGGATGTTAAGTCATCACCTTCAATTACCAATTATCGAGTGTGCGCCTGTGCTCTGTCGAGCAAACAAGGGTGGGACATGTTTATTCAAGTACTGGTGGAGATTTGTCATCTGTCAACCTTTTTGTTATCATGATTTTTCTTCTCTTTTTTGTTCTCTAATGAGACGTTGCCACTTTTTGAATGGGGAACTGCAACTAATTTCCATTAAGCTAATGTCTGTGTACAAGTTACAAGGTTGGTCTTAATCGACTAAATCACTAGTTGTTTTCCCTTGCAATTAATAAGAGAGATTACTGGCAAGTCATTGCTCTTATTTAATTCGAGGTACGAAACGCATAACAAAAATGCTTGGGTCATCTCCACTCCACTACCATTTAGCATTATAACATATTCGTCAACTTCATGTGCTAATAAGTATGCATTTTGGATAAGCTTTTGGTAAGTAACAATACAAACGGATTGCCAATTTATTAAAATCAAGTTATATAGATATTGTCTCTGCATTAAACCTTGTATTAAATCTCAAGGAATGTCAACATCCTCGACAAGAAGACAGCTATATACTCTAGATGTGAGAACGAAATATGAACCAATGATGCATAATAGACAAACTAAAAGACAATAAATTGTCACTAGCATTGATTTGAAAGTCTTACTGTCAATTAAGGACGTGTCTTTTACATTTGTACCACTTGTTAGCGTACATCTAAATTAATAACTTCACCAGGGAACCATTATTTTCACACATAAATAATAATACTATAGTATTTAAAAAGTCACCCATGAGTCAGCATGATTATTCAATACTTTGAATAAGCTCATAATTGACGAGTGGATATTTTAAACTCAAAACAAACGTTAGTATAAGACCAAATTAGTACACAATATACTAAAAGCTCAGACAAAGACTCAGTTGTTATTATGAAGTTGGGCGAAGACAACATTCACATTCATTATAGTTAGAATTTCCTTTTAAAAAACATCGATAAACTTAAACCTAGTTTTATAAACACGGTATCATAAAAAAACAAAATGGGTCCTTGAAGTCATCGCCCTTGTTCTTATATATGGGCTCGTCCACTTCATAAGCCTAAATCTTAAAAATTTCTCCTTGCTTTACCAAGGCTTGGAGATTTCGAGGACGGTTTCTTTCTACACTTCCATAAATTTTCGTATTTTTCATATGTTCTTTTCCAACTTTCATAAATTTTCGGATTACGTAATTTCGAAGTCATTTTTTAAATTTATAATTAATTTTTGGATTATGATGCAGAAAACACGGAAAATGTAAAATGAAGGAAAACTACTCCTGCCCCTAAGAACACTAAATCGTGATTCACTAGAAAAGTAAATACCACACTTTCACGTCAGCAAAACAAAAAGCGCACAAGTACAAAGGAAGAATCAAACGTACCTACAAATGAGGAAACACGAAAGAACTTTGACCAAAGGAATGTAGAGCTTTGAAGAGAATGAAGGCCAAAATGAAAGTTCAAGCGATTTCAAATTATGATATCTGAAGGAAAAATTGAGATTCGTGAGTGTATAAAGTGAGAAACCAATCGCTTTAGGCCACATGGAACGATACGTGCAAAGATGTGACCGTTGAAAAATTATTTTAAGATGAAACAACTCATTCTAGAAACTTTCAGGTGTTTTGCTGGACAAACTTCTTTTACTTATGGTTGGAGGGTTATGTACCGTCATAACTGGGACGATGACCCCATGACCAAGCTTAAGTTACTGAATACTTTGAATGAACTTATCACCCATAGGATGAATCCTCAGATGATGTCAAACTTAAAAAATATGAAAATCAAATAGTTTAGGATTTGGATACCATGTAACTCAATCAATGTCACAGATCACCTATTAAACGATCGATATCAATATGGGTTGTTACCATCAACATTGCAGAAATATTTGTATAAGCCATAATTTTCGGGGTGACAAATCAAGGGAAGCGTATCCTCCTAACCTTCCATTAATTTGTGTATGCTAAAATCATGATATTTTGGTATATCAACCGTTGGGTTATGGGTATTGGGCCGATCCTTGATCATTTAGATATGAAGCTGATGTAAATGAATAATGTAAAGAAAATAACATAGGACAAAAATTTGAATTAATTAGCATTAATCAGACAGTAAAGAGAGAATTATAACGACAAACATGGAATTAAGACTGACTTCATATATATTAGGTAAAATCTCACAGATAAATTAAACACATCTCAATTTAAGGTAAAAGTACACCTGTTCTTGAATATCTTAAATGTTCAGGATTTAGATCTCCTGTTGATCTGTCTAGAATATGGATTTTCTTGAGAATGGATGTTGGAATCCACCTCTATTAGCACAAACTCAACCTGAAACTCACTGAGTTAAAGTCACTGTTTTGAAAAAAAAGAAAAGAATGTGAAGATCAAACCCATTCCTCCCCAATATCCGTTGATAACACTTTATATCTACCATGTGAGCAGATGTGTGTTCACCTAACACTTTATTATCCTTAAATTAAATCTGTGCACTTAATGTGCCAAAGAAAACATATTTGAACTTCACCGATTTGATGATAAAATTAATTATAAAACTACGTAGAATTTCATTTATGAAGGAAAGCAGAGAGTGAAACTTGAAAAGAGCACAAACGAAAAGCAAGGCCCGAATATCTGGCCTCTGGGGCCTTTGTATTTGTTTGGCTTGGGTTTAGGATGATCCATCTCCATAACTTTTCTTTGAGTAGAAGAAACAACAGGGTGTCCCAAAAATTAAGAAATAAATACCCTATTTTTCATTTTTCCTGTCAAACCACAGCTTTGAGATCTGTGATGCTATAAATATAAGAGCAGTGTTGATCCTCCCAAGTCTTTCCAACTACCAACTACCAACTACTTTGCCTTTTTTTATTTCTTTTCATTTCCATTTTGTTAACTTATTGGCTTCCAAAGTATATTATGGTTAACCATACTATGAAGCTTCCCAACTTTGTTCTTCTTCTCACTTCGGCTCTTCTCTTAGCCACCACCGTCTCATCGGATCCTGACCTTCTTCAAGACCTCTGTGTCGCCGACCCTTCCTCAGGTTCTCCTCCTTTTACACTACTCTATTCCTTTTTTTCTTTCTCATTCTATTCATTATACAAGCAGAGGACTCTGCAATTTTTCATGCAAGTGTATCCAATTAAGAAGAAAGACATTTGATTTACATTTTAAAATACCCTTAAAATAGTTCAAAACATTAAACTAAACAAATTTCTCTTGTGTAGTTTTTGGATCTGAAAATTTGAGCCTTTGCCTCAATTTTACCTTACAATTCAGTTTGAAATGGAAGAAAACGAAGAGTTTCTGATAAAAGGGCTCAGTTTGTCAATAAATTTCCAATTTTTCATTTAAACATGCAATGAAAAGAATTTCTCTTCCCCCTCTCTTTGTATTTTAGTAGTTTTTGTCCTCTGAATAATCAAAGTTGATCCTTTGAACCTTTTCTTTCTTTCCTTCGTTTGGTTTTCTTTAAACCACTCTAACTTAACATCACTGTCCAAGACATAATTCTTCTACCTACTACTTTAATTTTGCTTTGTCCTGACTCCACTGTTTGATCATTTTAACTCCAATATAGTATTCCCACTAACATCATTAACTCCTTTGATTTTTATTTTTTCTAAAAACAACCTTAACATTGTCATAATTGCAACATTTTCCAGCATAATTCACAACTGGCAAGTGCAACTGTGTAAGGTAGAGACTTCTTTTTCTAAATTCAATTTTTATGCACCTTAGCATGTTCTGGAAAGCTAAAAGTTTTGAATTTCAAGTGTCTTCTAGGGAAAAAAATGATTTGAATAGTATGAATTAAAATGTCAATACTGTATTTACTCTGATGGTAATTGGACTGTGATGGAAAACAGGTGGGAAAGTGAATGGATTCACCTGCAAAGAAGCATCTAAGGTTAATGCCTCAGATTTCTTCTCCAGCATACTAGCCAAACCAGGAGCCACCAACAACACCTTTGGGTCCTTGGTGACTGGAGCCAATGTTGAGAAAGTCCCAGGACTCAACACCCTTGGTGTGTCTCTGTCAAGGATTGACTATGCACCAGATGGCATCAACCCTCCTCACACTCACCCTCGTGCCACTGAGATTGTGTTTGTACTTGAAGGGCAACTAGATGTAGGGTTCATAACCACTGCCAATGTGCTCATATCAAAAACCATTAACAAGGGTGAAATATTTGTGTTTCCAAAAGGCTTGGTTCACTTCCAGAAGAACAATGCCAATGCCCCTGCTGCTGTCATTTCAGCCTTCAATAGCCAACTTCCAGGAACACAGTCCATCGCTACAACCTTGTTTGCTGCCACACCATCACTTCCAGACCATGTCTTGACCAAGACCTTCCAGATTGGAACCAAGGAGGTTCAGAAAATCAAGACCAGGCTTCTACCTAAAAAGTAGAAACCATTAAATTGGTTTGGCCCTCGTGTCTTGTCAAGAATAAATACACTTTATTCATTCTTTCTGAAAAAAATTGAAAACCATGATTCTATATATGATGTGAAGATAAATTGAAACCAAGTTATTCTAGAAGATTGATCGAGATAATGTAATAATTTCTCTTTCTGGATTTTGTTTTATCATCTTTTTAATCTTTTGTCACCTTACAATTCCTGGTTGAAACAACTTGATCAAGGAGAAGAATCAGAGCAAATGGGAAAGACACATTCATTTGTTTAATAATTTAAATTTGAAAGATGATTACATTTCCGGTTATTATTAATATATAACACCATCTTTGATCTAAAAGCTCAAAATAATAGGTTTATGACTTCTTACGTGTAGTTTGTTCATATTCAAAATAATACTCTATCCAGAAATTTTTAGTTGAAAACTCCATGATTATAACGTAAGCATCCTTCATTGTGCCTATGCCCGTTATCGCAGTAAACTGTTGTTAGAGTAAAATCCACGGCATTTGTATCCTCATATCTAAACTAATTCTTCAAGTTATGATGATTTTAGTATTTAATACATTGATTTTAAAATAATTTCTGCTTTCAATTTTTAATTTGTTTAAATATGCACTACAGTAAATGAAATTATTTTTCTAATTTCATTTTCTTCTCACTTTTTTTATTAAATTAAACAAAAAATTAACAGTGAATTTTATTAAATAAAACCATTTCCTTCTGTAAATCATCACAAGGTAATAAATAAAATCATGGAAAGAAAGGAACGGGGATCAAACTTTTCATTTGTAATAAATAAAATAATAAACTACAGTAAACTTATGTCATAATGTGTATATTATATTATATAGATTTTTTAATTAAAAAAAAGCTTTGCCTAGAGAACTCCACTTACAAACATTCCAAAGTTAACTTTAAAAAAAAAAACAACGATACATGTTTTTTAGTTAGAGAAAAATAAGTTAACTTTAAAAAAAAAATTCAAATTAGTTTACTTTTTTTATCTTCTTTCCTCTAAAAAACAGAGAGGGTAACATACTATGCTAAATAATCCAGTTACTATAAATGATTCTTTGTCGGCATAAGCAAAAGTAAAATGAGTAGAAGCATTATCAAAAAGGCTACAGCAATCTGTCACGAAAGAGAAACAAAGACTAATTCAATTGCTCTAGTCAAAATTCACTTATAATTGTTTGCTTATAAATATAATACAGTGCGGTTGTAAACATAATTGTTCCACAAAGTTGTTATCCTCATCACCCACAATGCTGAGTGTGTGAAAGTGGGTTGTGTTCCAAACAGTTTTAAGGTAAAAAATATCACTTCAAAGATGTCTGCTGCCTGCCATCAGGGATTGCATATAGCACAATGGGTTGTGCGGGGCGAATGAAGGGTACATCACACCTGAAATATCCCTTTCTCTCAAGTTGCAATACATCTCCACGCTGAAGATTTCGCATGTTGGAGTCTCCATACGCTAAAGTCTCCTTTTTGGTACATGGGTTAAGCACGTCAACGAAATCCTCCCCTTCTTCAAGCTGCAATCAAAGAATAACATGAAGTATAACTGTTAACAAAAATTTATTAATAGCAGTGATTACAAATAAAAGTGGGCCAGTGCAAATGGCATAGACAAATATCCATTTAGAAGAAAAAAAAATCTTCAGGGGAGTTGGGTGGAGGTGCCAACAACGGTTATAGTAGCCGAGTACTAAGAAGTAGCAGCTATGAATGGTTGTGAGGTCATTAATGGTAGGGGCTGGCTAGTGATGCTCGTGTGTAGGTCAAATGATGGTGGTGGTGACAGGAGGGGGGAGTGGGAATGACGTTTACTTTCTTATCCTATCCAGTTTTAACCTACCCCTGGTTAAAAATTATATCTGCATTTTTTTTTCTCATGTGTCATAGGACACTTTTTAGAAGTAATGCTAATAGATTCACTCTGCTCGGGTGATTTGGCTCCAACAATAAGATACAAACGGTGTATAAACATAACATTAACAAAATAAAAATTACTATTACGCTGTTTGCTTACAGAAAATTTTAATTTAAAAATACCACCTTGTTTCAATTTTCAAAGACTTCAGTAGGAAATAGTGGAAACAACTTGTATTGTTTTCAGTGTTTCTAACACAAACTTAGGAAAACAAGAAACAAGGAGTAAATAAGCTGGCAATTGCAATTAAAAGTTTAAAAAAAAACATTCTTTCAAAATCGTTTATATTTCCTAAAAATTTAGTGATAGAAACCAATGGGCTGAAACAACTGGATGAACACATACCTTTTTCTTTGTAATTAGGTAATCAAACTCCACCAATGTCAGGCTAACTAGTTCATCTATCTCAGGAAGCCAAGTGAGTTTCAATTTGGTGGTCTTCACGGATCCTTCAAGATGCAGAACACCACTCAACCCTGTTATATTTCCATCTTGGTTCTTCTCTACTTCCTTCACTATGGCATTTCCCCAATCCATCAGAGTTACCTCCTCACCTGCTGATATAGACTCTGCATCAACATGGTCAATCCAGATCCTTTTAGTATAAGTTGTTGCTTTATCTCCGGCAGCTTCATATTTCTTGTGTCGAGGTATGATGCGGACAAACGGTTTCTCAGGACCATCAGTGAGAGTCAACAACACACGTCTGTCTGCAATGACAGCAGTGTGTCTAGGACAGACAGGGTCAATAATCTTCTTATTAATGGTCCAGAGTTTGTCCCATTCCATGAGATTGAGATTTTTTGATGCCCCCTGTATAGTATCAGAGAAGAGTCATCAATGTTCATAAGCATATGACCAATATAAGAATGCACACACACAAAATCAAAACAATTGATAAACACATTCTACTCATCATTTCTAATTTGAAAGAGAATGCATACTTCTTTTTCTTTATTTAGTAAATGAAAGCAAGAACTTTTACTTACTTGCTCAACAATAAACTGTATCAGCGCTTCAATCTTCAAACCTCTACGCACAATTCCTTGAACCGTAGGAAATCGTGCATCATCCCATCCTTCAACTTGCCCATTTTGTACAAACCATAGAAGCTTTCGTTTGCTGAGGAGAGTGTAGACCATATTCAACCGGCTGAATTCATAGATAAGAACTTTTCTAAGACCCATGTCCTCTTGAATCCGGTAATACTGAGCATTGCGATCATGGTATTCACTAGATCGCAGGGCATGTGTGATTCCTTCTCTAGCATCAACATATGGACAAGCAAAATCATAAGTTGGATACACTTTATACTTGGATCCAATTCTATGATGAGACATTGGATTGCAACGATAATAAACGGGATCTCGAAGTGATTTGTTTGGGTCCTGCATATCCAACTTGCCTCGGACACAACACTGCAAGCCCCTCTCTGTTCCTGCAATCATTTCCTTCCACAATTTTAAGTTCTCCTCTACACTATGATTTCTGCATCTAGATTCTATGCCATCCATTCTCTCCTTTTGCATTTGTTCACGTGGAGTGTCATCAACATACGCTTTACCCTGGCGAATTAATTTTTCAGCCATTTCCATCAACTCAGGGAAGTAATCTGATGTATATGTAATTTCTTCATATTTAACACCCAATGTACTAATATCTATCAACAGGTTGTCCACAAATTCATTGCTTTCTTTAGCAGGATTGGTATCATCAAAACGCACAATAACCTGGCCCTGGTATCTCTCAGCAAAATATTTGTTTAACAGAGCTGCTTTGGAGTGTCCAATATGAAGATAGCCACTTGGTTCGGGTGCAAATCGCAAGCGAACTTTTCCAACTTCAGCCTCTGGAAGATCTATTTCTGCTGATGGTTTGCTTAATCCTTTGTGGTTTTCAGATACATCAACATTCACTTTCTTCACTCTATCAGTGATTACTGACTGGTCTTTTGACTTGTTTGCTGCTGGCTCTCCCAATCCTCTTTTGCCAACATATGCTGACGAGACTTCGTTCAAGGCAGTACCATGTTCTGTCACTATTGAATTGAACCATCGTACAAGATTTGTATATTTCTTTGACTTCCTTAGACTTTCCCATCTCTTTCCAGAACCTGCAAAACAATAGCACACATAGAATCTATCTGAATAGTCATACCCTATTGGCTGTCAAGCTAACATAATAAAAATAGAGAAATGGAAAAGATGTTTTTTGGCTATACACTACCACAGCATTATGTAAAATTATTGGCCACAACATAGTTCCTATGTTCAAAAGACACAGCCACACACTAAACTAAACCTAGTAGATCCTGCATTGATATAGTTTGTTGGCATGGATACAATACAACATAGCCATAAACTTAAAGTGCAATCTTAAACACCATGATTTTCTCTTTCATAGTCCTGTTGTATAAAAAATAGACGTCATAAAAAATCTTTACCTGCAAGACCTGCCCAGATTGCTATGTCTGCAATTGACAATGAATAACCAACCAAAAACGTACGCTTCTCCAAGTACTCGTCTATATATTTGCATGCATTCTCAAAAGCAGGGCTTGATGAGAGGATAGGAGCATACTCCAGCCATTCATCAATCTGAAAAAGCAGAAGGGAAACGAAGAAAAAAGATGATAGTGAGTTCCCAACTAGAAGCAAAAAGATTATTGAAAAAACAATTCAAGAGATTTATCTAAAGCGACACTATATATTTGTCATGAAAAATACTCATCCTTCCATTTTCACTAAAACATCTTTAAGAACTCTGCATTCTTATATTATGTTACACAAAGAAAATCACCTGGCTAGATTCAAATGCCTTTTGCCCATAGAAATTGGGAAGACTGGCAACCCGCCCAATATAACGTAGAAGAGAAAAAGTTCCTTGCAATTTTCGCCTGCAAAGTAAATGCAGTCGTCAACTAATAATAGATAGTAGACAAGGGTGCACTGCTAGTAGGAGAATAGGGGTTAACATCTAGGTATCACATAAACCCTTGTTTTTTCTCTCTTCAATTTAGAGATACTATTTAGCACAATAGACAAAGGAACCAAATTGAACATTGCCAAAATCCATTCAAAAGGGTAACCACACGGACATGACAGTCGCGTAAATACTAAACCTAAAACCCACATCACACTACATCATAAACGTACTAAATGTTTACCGTGGCTCCAAAATTGTCGACCCTACACAAAAGAGGACTTAAGAATTCAATTTGAAAAAAAATTGGCAGTCATCTAGGATTGAAAACGAACTTCAATGCACATAAAAAATACGACGTTTCTGATTCTTTATATTGAAGCATTTAACCAGTGCTGCTAGTTGTTACTCTGAGAAATAAACATAGTGGGTGTGAAAAATTGAAGACTTTGGAGAAATGAACTTTGGGGAAGCGAAAAGTTGAAGAATTTGCAGAAATAAACAAATAGAGAGGAGATCGGAAATGTACCCATCGGAGAAGAGAAATGCAGGGGCTGAGTCAGGAGAGAGAGAGGTATCAATCGAGAGAGATATTCCGGCGAGATTGGCTGCTGCGATTACCGGTAACGGCGGAGAAGATGCGGCGAAAGCAAAGGTTTTGATGTCCATGCTATGCTAGATTAACACTAAATAATACACACTACACAGAACTGTGTTGCTTGCTCCTTGGTAGGTTCGTCTAGGTTAAGGTGTTGAAGCAAAATTGGTTTTTATCTTCACTCTTCACTTCTCCACATTCCAATTTTGACTTTTTCTTTTCTTTTCTCCAACTGTGAGTCTTTGAACCCGAGCCCGTTACTCCTGATTTTCAAAGGCTTGGCCCAGTGAAATTTTTTCATATTGGGTTACTTTAAACCTATGTAAGACACTTACACGGATGCGACACGGACACGGACACAAATATACATATAATATCTAAAATGTAGGATATGGAAACACGAATTTATATATTATATAATTATGAATTATATAAATTGATAATAAAGATTTATGTGCATAAATATGTTCTAGATTATATTTTTGAGGAGAAAAATGTTCTTCATGACTGATTCAAAATGATTTGTTTCTTATTTTTATAATCATAATAAAAATTTATACAATAAATTTGAATTTTTAAAAAATTAATGTATTTTTTATTTTTAAAATTGTGTTAGAACCGCACTAGAATTATGAGAAATCTAACAAATACTTTTTAAATTGAACACTTCACGAATACGTGTCCTACAGGTGTCATATGAGTCGGTGTCCGATATGAGTATCTGACACCGATACGTCATTTAAAAGAATTGTCTTATAGCTTTAAACTAAACATTTCCATTTCAGCCCATAGTTTTGGCAATGTTAAAATATTACAAACTTTACTGTTCTAAAAATATTTATAAAAAATTGGGGGAAATTTTGAATTCTAAGGAAATGAAAGATATTTAAACAAATAAAAGTCTTACCCTATGTTTAGATCACAAGACAAAAATACTTTTATTATAAGACCCCTCAACAACTTTCCTTTTTCATAAAACATAAAACCAGGCAATCTATTAATTGCAAGTTATATCAACTTTATTTATGTCCAAAATATTTCAACTTTTTTTTTGTCATTTATAACTATTAACAAAGATAATTCCTCCTCTCCAAATTTGTAATTTTACTTTTATTAATATATCTCATTTTTTTTTATTTTTTTTGAATTTTGTAATATTTTTCTTAAATCAATGAAGTACTTACATTAAAAAAACTACTTATTATAGAATTAGAAAAATTATTTATTTATTTTATTGTTACATGAACATATTTTTTATAAATTTAATAATAATTTTTAATGAGAATTAATTATTCAAGACAACTTAAACAGCTTGATGCAGAAAAGAAGTTACGTCAAAAAAACGATGGGTAAGAAGTAGAGATAAAAAGCAGGAGAGGTTTTAACGTCTCATTTTGCAAGAAATGATTCGTGACGATTGCTGTTTGGTGAAGGATAAAGAAAAACTGGAGTGAGAATAGATGAAGGAATGAGAATAAGATTAATAATACATTATCTACAACGTACGTTACAAGAAGCAGTTAAAGAAACGTGAAACAAATAAAGAGTTACATTGGATGCAATTAATTTCTAGCTCCGTCCTCTTTATGATGTACAAAACAGATTGTGTTGCATCATCTTATTCTGTTTCCAAAACTTTAAGCTTTCAAATTATGGGCTGCAGCAAGTTCAGCAGAGAGGATAAAAGCTGATTTCCCTGCTTCCCTTAGATAGCGAACATCTCCATTCATCAGCTTCAGCAGCTTTCTGCTGATCAGTAGGCTCATACCCTCCTCCGATTCTAGTCCATTATTTCCAAACATCTGGTTCAGTAATGCTTCTGGCACCCCACTTCCACCATGTGTTATGCTACATAAATACCAAAAATAAACACTAATTAGTTCTTTATGTTGCAATGCAAACTAAGCTAAGCTGTTGTATATCATGTTATAATGGAAGTTTTATGTTAATCATGCATTCTGTTTATGTCACATGTTTTCTCCTGGGATTTAAATCACACAAATACACAGTACATGTACATGAACAGAAATAGCATATCCAGATAAATCAAAAATGTCTATGGAACAGTTACCTGAGCTCTAACTTAACAAGATGGACGGATTTCCCTAACTGTTCTTTGGTTAGAGAGCCTGCTACAGCAACCTGACCTCCATTTGGTGTGAAATTGATGGAAATAAGTAAGAAGTCAGCCAAGACCTGCTGAAGCCTAAGACTGTCACCGTATAAAGTTTCCATTACGATTTGCTCTCCAACGTCATTCACTATTCGGATACTCTTTCCGTTACTTTTTGTCATGACTTGGCTAAGGGAGGCAATCATTACTTCATGCAGAGTAAATTCAGCCATCTCAAGATCCAAGTAACTGTTAAACATAAGGGAGAGAAGGTTTATAAAACTGTTAATGAAACATGGCAAGACAAATAAATGAGGGAAAGTCTCTATTTTAAGTCATGTTTGTGCATTCACACACAAATTAATCTAGCACTACATATTGACTTTGAAACACAGCGTGAATGAAAAGAAAGCATCTATCTTTGATCTTCTTTCAAAAATGCTTATAATATTCTATATAGGTAACACCCTAAAAAAGCATGACAAAACTGCACAACAAGAACTATGAGATTGACAAAACATGATAACAACAAAAACCCAATATCTTTGCACGAATGAGGTTAACTTTCTAGTCTTGAGTTTCAATGAGGTTTCAAATTGGAACTTCTCTGCTTTAATAGGAGCTCCAACTGATCAACTCTTCACACCACATAAATTTGTTAATAAGGGGAAAAAATAACAATACCCGCATATCATACCCGTCTAAGATGCTGTCAAGATCTGAGTCATCAAGAATTTTGCTAAGCTGCAGCTGGCATTGAGCACTAGTATGCAGAAATTGTTTCTGTTCTGTTCCCATTTCAGTACCCTCCAACATTTTCCGGGAAAATATAATTCCACATAAAGGATTCCTGATCTGCCTTTTCATGTAAGTTAATGCATTCAATCTCTTCAAGGCAGTCTGCTCAGATAGGCGCTGAATATGTAGTGCTTGCTGGAGTTCCGGGCTAGCTAGCTGTAAGAAGCAGAAGACCCCAGTAACTATGCCCTCTACGTCCAACTTCTTACTCACAGAGAGTAGGCACTCTACATACTTGCCATTCCTAGCCAAGAAACCAAAAGCAACTTTCTCTGTTTCTGAGCCAGTCATGGCTTTATTAAGAACGATGCCCAAATTAACAAAAGCTTCTTGATTCTTTAGACGACAACAAGCCATCTGAGTGCCAAAAACCTCTCCCAAAAGCATTTTATCCATCACCTCCTCCCGCTTCCATCCAGTTAACTTTGACATAGCTGGATTCCACTCACAGCACCAACCAAATTCATCTGTGCCAAATATAGGGGGGATTAATGGATTGGGGTTCTGTACAATTGCCTTGTAATCACCTTCAATACGGGTGAATTTGTCCATGACATTCTTCTGAGCAGTTATATCATGGGCCACAAAGCAAACACCAACAACATTCTCTCGAAGATCCCTGCTTGCACAAGCGTTTACTACTAAACTAATAGGACCAGAATCTATCTTGGACCCGAATGTTTTGATCTCAAATTGAACATTCTTCTCTTCGTCACCTGATTAACACAACAAAGCAACAATTTGAAAATATGCAAAGTAGGTTAAAAGAATCTAATCCCATTGTATCAGAGAAATTGCACCAATTCCTCCCACCGAGCCCCCAAAATAAAAATGAACACACAAATCCTAGGGTGTTCCGTTTCTTCTAACTGTCAACAAGGCCTACTTTTCTTCTGAGAATTCTTCGTCAATGCAACATTCAAGGGAGGCTTTAGGAACATACTAGACAAAAGACACACACTAACTCGTCTTTTAAGCTTTTGCTTATGGATGACAGGGCTTGAAAAATAAAGAAAATAAGAGTATAGACAAGGATAAGATGGAGAAAGAACATACCTAGCAGTGCCAAGTCAAGCATCTTCTTGACTCTATCAGTTGAAGAATCCTCAACAAGTGTGAGTAAATGCTTTCCAATAGCTTCACCAACTGGAAGACCGGTCAACTCGGCAACTTTTATGTTCCACCCGTTGACCAGCCCATCGACATCAACTGCCAAAATAGGCACTGTTGCTGTTTCAATCAACCTAACCATCTCGCTTGTAACTGCTTCCAGTTCCTGCATCCCTTCGATCTTCAAATCACTTAGTTTTGTGTTGATTACGTTTGTCTGTAAATCTGTACTCTCAGTATCTTTGAATGCATTTCTCAGTATTAACTGCAAGGAATGAATAGCATCCATTTCATAGTCCTTCCACGGCAAGCTCCTTGCCTTCACGACTTGAAGGAAAGCCTTGAATGACGATCTCGGATGCATCCTCCTGCCATCATCTTTTTCTCCAACTTCATGCTTTGCACCACCCCATCGGATTTCTGCAGCAGTGTGTGACCGAAACCAAAATACTACGTCTTTCGAAGTTATTCTGACAGCTGCCATTCCACACACAACATCACCCATAGAAAGAGCCGATGGATAGCCTGCATCAGACAAGCTATCCGTACTCAAGCCTGTGGAATCCATATGGTACTCGGACAACCACAAAGCAATCTCTCTGATCTGGGATTCACTTGGTGTCACTCCTAATCTCCATACCTTGTTCTTATATAAGAGGGCTGCTCCATCACATTTCACTAGATCCATTATGTTAGGGCTCTGTGATACAATTCCAAGGGGTGCATCTCGCATCAGCATATCACACAAGAGTGTCTGTGTGCGCAGGATATTCTTCTCAATAATCTGATATTCTAACTCTATTTCTTTGTTCACATGGATGGCAAATACTTGAGCCAGAAATTCACAAGCATACCTAAGAGGAAAGGGAACAAACCTGGGAGTAGTGTTATGGCAAACTACCAAACCCCAAAGTCTCTTCCTCTTTTGTGGCTGAACAGCATCAGTATCCCCATCTTCTTCGTTGTCATTGACTACAACTGCCATGACAAGGGAAGCAATTGAATCCATGTTTGCCATGTATTGAGCATGACAACTATGAGGAGCCCTCAAGGTTGAACCACACAAAGTCAAATCAAATGGGAGTTTTTCATCTTGAAGAACCTTCACGTGTTTTGCGTAACAATCAACTATCATACGGACCTTGTTCTTCATAAATAAAAAGCGTGAAGCTTGGGGAATATCAGTGGCTGGATAATGCAAACCCAAATATGGCTCAAGGCCTGGCTTTGTTATCTCAGCAATCACCTCCCCGTGGTCATCCTCATGGAATTTATAAGCCATCACCCTGTCATAGCCTGTGAGTTCAAAAACTTCTTGAACCATTGTATCACATAATCTGTCCATGCTCCCACTAGGCAAAGATTGCAACCGGGTAATTGCTTTGGCAGCAAGCTTGTAGGACTGCAAGGCACCAGCTGCAGTCATGGGAACTTCATAAGGCTTGACTGGCTCAAAGTCAATGATCAAACTGCCAGTAACACGATGAATAATCGCATAAAAGGGCTTCCCAGAGGTCTTGCAATGAACAAGGATCGGATTAAGAAGTGAAACCTCCCCAAATCCTAGAGCCTTTTGCAATGCAGAAGCACTAGGCGCTGTGAATAGAGTTTTTATGTCACTGCCAATGCCAAGGGCAGGGTGGTCACCAACACTGGGGACAGCATGACTAACCATGGTCAGCATTTCAGGAGCGTTCTCACTGTATGCAATGACCTTACATGTTTTCTCATCTAAAGCCAACAAGCATCCAAAAGGCTGAATCATCTTTCCTCTCTGTATGTGATGGAGGTAAGCTGTCGTAACTTTATCAGACCTTGGTTGATTGACTCCATCAGCTGTACCAGAGACTCGAACCGAACTGGAGTAGTCAAAGGAACTACCAGACTCCTCAAAAGTTGCATGGAGCTTTGCATCTACAGTTGTCTGAGCAAGAACCCTAGCACTATGTCTTGATCTCCCTGAATTGCTGGACGATTGGCTGGGCCTTGAGGAAGACATTTTCACTCCAAACTGCACTTCAAATGTAAATATAAGAAGGGTAAGTTAATTAGAATCGTATGACAACCTCTGAAAACAAGTTAAATCCAATATCATTTATACCAATGCCAATCTCTCTGCTCCTGCTCACGTAACAATTTAACTGGAGAAGAACAAATTTTCAACACCTTTTAAATATGACAAAATATCCAGAGGCTAACGTGCTACTGCTAACTTATTCTATTACCCAATCACAGAACACCAACAATCCCCACATCTCAATAGATACACATCATTATTGCCCATCTCTTCTCTAGAGCCTATGTAAATTCTGAAACCCAATCATCCAACTCTACATGCTTACTGCTAGAATAAAACCGGACCCTATTATTCTTAATTTTGAAGAAAATTGATCATACTGTACATTAATACAGAGAACAAGTAAGAGCCGACAAAACAATTCCAGTAAAACAAGAACATATTATACTGAAAAAACAGACACACATGACAAACGTTAAAAAGAGCAAAGTGAATTGGATAACATATAAGGGGGAAGAAAAGACAGGATAGCACAGAGAAGGAGGAAGAGGGAGAAAGGTAAAAGTAAAATCAGGAGAATAGAGAGTAGAGAAAAAAGGTAAGCGTGGAAGGAACGAACCTTGAAAGGGAAAGAGTGAGAAGAAGAAAAGGAAGGAAGCAATGAGGATAACAGAAGCTGAGGGTTAAAATAAAGAAAAGAGGAGTGGGCAACAACACCCATGTCTCCCCTCCCTCTCCATGGAACCAAACTCCCTCTTCGAACTCACCACAACTGTGACCAGGGACCGCCATGCCATAAAGATATCATTTTTATAGTACCCACTTCCGCAACCATGTGAATGTGAATGTGGGAGTTACTGGGGGAACGAACTCAGACTAAAATAAAACATTAAACAAAATCATCATTATTCGTCAAACAGTTAAATGCTTCCGATATTTATGAGTGGCCAAAAAACAAAGATGAACATTTATTATTTTAGAATAACACTATCATTTTCCCCCTTCATCTGGCGAGTGCGTATAATATTAAAATGGTTTTAGAAAGGCTATGAACAGTAAGTTGGAGCTGCCAACAAAGATTCCTCGTTTAACTAAAAAATGTAAAATTTAGAGTAATTAATTCTGATAAGAGAACAGATTTGAGTAAAGTAATAGATATGGTTTTACAGGGGACAAAAGTTGAGATTGAGTGTGAGAAATGGCGCATTTATTTATGATAAAAAAAGTAAGAAAAAATGAGCAAGTGGGCTTGGCGTTGTTGTTGGTTCACTAAAACAAACAATAAGGACAGTTGTTGATCATGGATGGGAGGTATTACTACGCTTGTTGCCCCCTTCTTTCACTTCATCACTTCCTTTCAACACTCACCTTCCATTTCGGATTTCATCGCGCCTCCCAATTAGACCCATCTTACAACAACTTTAATGTGTCGGATGTTAAATCTAACTTGTTTTCATTTTCTAGATCCTATAGCTTACCCTAATCATATTAAATTAGGAAATGAAAAGGAGTGCGTGGAGTGGAAGAAAGATTGGTTTTTTATTTTATTAATATTTGTGGGGTAATTGGGTCTGATTGGATAGCCGTCCCATGCCTTGGCTTTGGAGATGAGAAGAGAATAATAATAGTAGGAAGAAGAAAGTGAGTTATGGGTGTCACGTGCATTCCTCAAACCTGTGTCATGTTGCAGCTCAAAAACTGGAAGATGGTGTCTGCGAGTGTGTGTGTGTGTGACACTGTAAAGTAAGTAAGAAAAAAAAAAGAGAATAGTTTGAAAATTCCATGCCATATTCTGGGTTTGAATTCAAGGCACTGTCATCTTTGGATCATCACAACAATAACTGACGTAAACCAACAAATGAGCCCATGCCTTGTAGCGCTGTAATCTTCCTCTGTAGGGTCTGCACAACATCTTTCTAAATCTACTCATTTTCCTACCCTTTAAGGTTTCTTCTTATTTTATTCATTTCTTTTTTATATAAACTTATCTGCTATTCTTTTATTCATAAAACAACAAACTGCTTCTCCCCACTGCACTTACTCCACCATTATTCTATTTTTTTCTAATTTTAAATTACTATGTTTAATTAATGAACACCTGTTTCAAGGATTGCCATTTATTTTAGACATCAATTATGGCCTTTGGCATTGGTCTTCTTGTCTTTCATTATTTGGAGATGACGGTTTCTACATTTGGGTTAAATTTCTATGCTTGCTAAAAGATCAATTTGGAAAACATGTCTTGGTTATAAATAAAATAAAAGTTTTTATAAATAATAACAAAACAAAGTGTGGTTTAATTTGATACTGTATTTCTAAACGACCAAATTAGAAATATTCTGTTGGTTTCCTTTTTTATGGAGGCACTCTAATCATTTTCATTTTATCATTGCTTCTTTTAGAGTTGTGTTATAACTTTGAAATTTAATTTCATGAACTCGTTGATCAATTTGATGATGAAAGATGTAATTGAGTGTTGAGACAAATTAGTAAAGGCCTAAATTATGAGTCAAAAGCTTTTTCACTAATATTAAGAAATATCTAATTGATGATAGGTTTATGAGTGTGGAGATTTGAGATTATTTGTTGATTATGAAAATTGATGTTATGTAAAGAGTTTAACTTTTAGGTGTACTTGAATCGTGGGTATTTTTTTGTATGATAAGCCAAAGAGGGAATATTAGAAGAAAGGCAATGCATAACCCTAACTCTTACATCCCTTTCAAACATTCCAATGGTTTCGATATTTGGTTCTGTGGGACAACATAAAAGTCTCACACCTTGTTGAACAACCATACATATGACTTATATTTTACAAAAGTCAAAGGTGATGTTATATAAGTTTCTTATCTTACAAATATGTAGCATACGTCAGATGTGGTGTTATACAAGTCTCCGAAAATCACTGAATAAATACATTTTCCTAACGTTATTACTCTTTTGATTTATTATTTCACTCACCAACTTAATATTGGAGTTTTTTTATAAATATATTTTATTTTTATCTCATCTTCAACGTATCCCATTTGTTTTCATCATCGGTGTTTGGAGATAAAAGTCCGAATTAAGGTTGAATCTATTTTCACATTATATTGGAAATAATATAAGTCGACAAAAATAATATAAAAATAAAATAAAATGTAAAGTTAGTTGCACACATTCAAAGTCGGCATTAAAAACTTTTAAAAATTAAAAATAAGAAAAAAGTGACAAGAGTTAAATTTTTGGAGACAAAGTGGACATAAATTTATATTAAAACATTAAAGAATAAGGTGAATTTTTGTCTGACTTTCAAATTTTCAGAAGAGAGAAAAACAAGTTTAAAGTGTTAAAAGAAGAAGAAAGGGCAGCACTCAGCAAGAGCACCCGTTTCTCACTTTGTCCACTTTTTTTCCTTATTTTTGACTGTACAAAATTATTAACTACTTCTCTAAAAGATAAATTATTTTTCATTAATTGATAACGTTATTCAAGAACTCCCCAAAGACCAAAAGCAACATCTATATGGAATAAAGATTTGTAAACTCAATTTACTTCAAACTTTACTAAACACAAAAAACATCCATATGATTGGTATATATACTAGTATTTTTTTTAAGAACTATAATTGAATTATTAAATTTGACAGGAGCAATGACATATTAATTTTAACCATACATATAGATAAATTGATAGATTTAGGGGAAGTAAACATTACAAATTATGAAAGTTACACAACACAATGGAATGGGATGTGGAAAGTGATTAACAAAAATTTTCCAAACAACAACCACCAAGACACTAACCTGAGTTTCAATATCATTTGAGTTTATCACCTCTTTAAAAAAAACTTTATAATTGAAATTATAAAGTAAACAATTAATTGGTTGGTGTTATAATTGAATTCGAAATTACAATTCATATTGGTTTGGATATGGGATTACAATTGAAATTGATATTATATTTAAATTTTGAATTACAATTAACATTAGGTTTGAAATGATATTGAGTTTCTAATTATAATTTATATGTGCAAGTTTTAAATTTAAAAATAAAATGGAAATGCTTTTAAACTAAACTTTTTTTTTCACCACTCATAATGTGAGCTTAATTGTTACTGCCATATTTTTTCTACTAATTAACATTCGCGTGATCCACTTTAAATCTAACCCTTTTTTTAATTTTTTTATAACATTGATTAGACGAACATAAATCTTTTAATTAAAATTCTTTATTTACTTAAAGTGTATGTTTTTTAACACTAATATTTTCTTTTTATATATTTTATTTATTTATCGTTTAACTAACCGACCTTATAATTAAATTATTAAATATTATATTGATCATTCAATATATTAATAATGTCATTTTCATCAAAATTCAATGATTTTAATATATATCACTATAAGAAAATTATTGAATAAAAATTAATTTTAGAAAAAAATAATTAATTGTTATAATAACTAAATTAGAGATTATTTTAAAAATTTTAAAAAATAGTTTCTAAATTAGTTTCGATTATTGTTAAATAATTTTTAAATTGATAGCAAAAACATTGATTGTTAATTAGATGCCAATTTAAAAATCATTTAAAAATAATATAAACTAATTTAAAAACCAAAATTTTGTTTAGTCTATAAAATGGTCTCTAATTTAGTCACTATTGTAACTAATTAATTTTAGTCTAAAAATTGATTTTTATTTCATGATTTTTTTTTATCAATTAGTGATTTATAATTTGTTTAACAATATTGCATGAAGATAATTTGAGAAAAAAAATACCATGTTTTTATTCTCTATTTTTTCATCGTTAATTTATCTTTGTCTCCTTTTAAAAAAATATATTTAAAGAAATAATTTAAAAGCTAGGGGTCAGAGCTATAATTAGTAATTTTTTTTCTTTCTCCAAAACAAAATTAAATATCAAAATCAATCCACATAACTGTTTAAAGAAACAAAAAAGTAACTATATATTTTCTTTAGTAAAAGGTACATTTACATGCACCTTATAAATGCTCATTATTTGAGTAGGGATATAGTTTAAACATTTTTAGCAAGATTAGTAAGATACTAATTCTTCCCTAAAAAATTTGAGTTTTAATTCACGGTAGAGGTTTTTTTTAACCTCTATTGAAATTTTAATGCATCTACTATATGTTCATATATTCTTTATTTTTTATTAAAATGATTAAAAACCATAACTTTTATGAGTCTTTGTTCTAATTTAATGCTGAGTCTCTTCTTACTGTAGCACTTTTTCTTTTAATATTGAAGAGATTTAGTGAATCTCTACAATTATTAGAAAAGAAAGCTAATATAAATTGGTAGAGCTAATAGTTTAGATTAAGCAGGTCAAATTTAATATAAAGCGATTAATTAATTTTGGTTAGTGTCATGATTATTGTAATTATAGGTTTATTTAGTCACTGTGTTGAAATAGATGTGTGGCTGGGAAAATAAAACGTTTCCGGGAGTTTAACCTCTTCTCTTTTTTCTTTTTCTTTTTCCTTTCGTCCAACTAAAATAAAACGTGTGGTCATCCTTCGTTTACAAAAGTAGACCCATTTCTATCCACAAAGTCATTTAGGTTAAACTTTTCCAACTTTGACTGAAAAAAAAGAGAGTTCATTTTGATGGAAAAAAACGACAAAAACAAATTTACAATAAAAAACATCAAGATATAACAGAGAAAAGTAGTTATGAGTTACTTTTTTAACGCATTTTCTTTATATATATTTGATAATATAATAAAATTAAGGGGTGAACTTAATGAGTAAAAAGTAAGACTTACAAAAAAATTATAATTTGTAGTCAATAATAAAATATTTAAGAGAATGTATTACAATGTAGCAAATAAATGAAGAAAACAAAAGCATGGAGCTTTAAAGTTCCTTGATTTCTAATAATTTATACTATAATAAAAAAAATTATAAAATTGTTCATGTTAAATTTATACTTCATAGTATGAGTGTAGTTTAACTTCTGCATATTTCAAATCTTTTAATATTGTTAAGTAAATATACATTAACTACTAAAGAATATTCTGGAACCAACTACTTTATCACATGGATAAGATTAATGAAATAAAAAGGAAAGATGATATCTTACAATCACATAAAAAAAGACAAAATCTATTTATTTTACTAAAAATGGTATATTCTTAAAAAAAAAAACAATAAATAAACTCACCAATATGAGTTATGGTACAATGGGTTAAGGGTTACAAGGTCACGGCACTCAAAGTCAGATTTGACACACCCTTATGTTGAGATTAGATTGAGGTGAGTTGGAAAGAAGAATAATAAATAAATAAATAATAGGTTGTTTAGATTAAGATAATAAAAATGGTATTAAAAATAATTGATGTAAAAAAATTAATATTAATTATATAATATAATTAATTATAAACATGTTTTTAGTTGTATTTTAGGAAGCAAGAGTATAAATTAAATTTTAAAATAATTAATCATAAATTAATTAATCTATATAATGAAATAATAAAATTAAGAGTGAAAAGGATTAGATTCAAATTCAATCTAAATTCAAAATTGAAATTAAACTCAAATACATATATTTTTTTAAAGAACATAATTAGATTATATTTTAAATCCAAATTCATATTTTTAAAAAATATTTTGGATGTTTATAAATTAATTTGATATTTTTTTAAAATTCATATTGTTTTCATCATATTTATATCCAAAATGATTTAAAACTATTATATAATATATAAGAATGATTTTTAGAATGAAAAATTGTTAGGTATTTCCTATTTTATAAAACGTGCAATTGATTAATAATTTTAAAAACAGAACAATTTTAAAAATCAAAGAGTGGATATAGTTGTCAAAGACACTCATACACTCACATATTTATAAGAATGTCTCTTTTACTTTACTTACATGGATAGACTCGTTTGTCATAATACTTAATTATTATTTAATTTTTAATTATATTTATAGTGTTGATTTATATAATGTCATTTTTGGTACTTAACATGTTTTAGGTTTTAAATGATATATTGACTCTCCAAACTAGAGTATCGTTGAGAGTATTGAAAAGAAAAAAATTATATTATTTTACTATTTTTTTACTAAGATCATCTCAACTTTGCCTATATATTGGTCTCCAAACATAAAGTATTGTACTAAAAAATAACACTTGATGTATTTTTCTATTTTGGTTAAAATCCTCTCAAATATGCATGTATATTAGTGTCTTAGGTTCAATGAAAGATATTTGACTAAGAGTCTTGATATGATTAAATTTGATTTATTAGTTTTTTAGTAATAACGGTGGAATCACTAGAGTTTTTTGAAGAGTCTAACTAAAGGTTATTCCTTATTGGGTTAATAATGTTGTCATCTTCAAGTTAATTAGTTCTTCAGGTAGGTGGTGATCATTCGTTAATGATGATAATGCTTTGATTTGTCGTATGGAGGTTGATTCAGATGTCTTTGTCACCTGGTAGTGATTCGAGTCAACACAATATTATTAATAATATCAAAAATTTATCGGCAAAACAAGAAGTAATTGATTTATCCTTTCATTTAAAATATAAATAAGTGAACATGTCATCAAATACTTTTCTAAATATTGATGAGTCTATATTTCAATTTTTTTTTGAAGAATGTGATCATATTACACAATATAATCAAATTTCACACTATCTTAATGTTCAGTGTTACATAATTAATAATATGTATAATGATAAAAAAATTCACTGACTTCTTTTATTATATATGTCTAAGCACTTATATCCATGTATTTTTTTACTTTATCTTTAGGGGACGAGGAGAAATATTGAGTGATTTGAGAAGCAATTGAACCATATAAATTGGTGATGAATATTTAGTTGTCCCTCATAATTTAATACATTAAATAAATGGTGCATTTTGAAAACTGTAGAATTTTCGGCCTTTTGTGAATGGGTAAGCATCCGTGTCTCTTCATCCACCACCAGTGTACTTAGCTCAATATCTTACCAACATTTCAGCACTCTCAAAAGTACATATATTTATATATTTATATATATATATATATATAAACAATTATATTATATTGGAGAGTCGTACCATAATTTCTCAACCCAATAAAGGTTGATACAAAAAATAAAGGAGTCCAGATATGATAAGTGAGGCTATTTATTGTTGTTTCATTAAGCAATTTCTTCTATTGTGGAGTTCTTACTCTCAGTCAATTTTGTTCTTTTCTCCCACCACTATATTATGACACAATAAACAATTTTTTTTTTAATTCTGGAGTTTAAATTTAGATTTTTTTTATTTAATAAATTATTTATTATTAGGGAGTGAAATTTTAGTTTAATTTAATTTTAATAAATTGGTATGAAAATTATTCTTATTTGTAAATTTGTAATGTGACATCTTAATTCATTTATCTTAGACTAAACAAATTCATCTTATAAGTTAAAATAATACTTATAACTAGTTTGATTCTTATAAGGATAAGAAAGTCTAAATTGAATAATTTTAATTCTATAAAATTATGTTAGACTTAAAAGTTTATTTTTAATATTTTTTTTTTATAATTTTTAAAATAATTTGGAAATTATAATTTAAACTTAAAAGTCTATTTTTAATATTTATTTCTATAATTTCTAAAATAATTTTAGAATTATAAAATGGAGGCTAAAGTTTTTATAGGTGGGACCTAAGGCATCCTAATATAGGATAATAGTTTTTCCTGTGTTTGTCTTCTTTGAGAAGAAAGTGAAGTAATACACTAAATTTCACTTACAATTAAGTCAAATACTTGGTTTCTGAATTGGGAATGTGAAAATGGCCTGTGGAAATTAATAGACATGAAATATGGGTTGAATTGATAAATTTGATGTTTAAAAGTATGATACACTACAATAAAATAAAATTATGAAATAATAACTAATTTTATAAATAAAAAATAATTAATTACAATAATAATTTAAATAGAAATCATTTTATAAATTAAAAAAATTGGTTTCTAAATTAGTTTCTATTATTGTTAAATGATTTTTAAATTGGTATCTGTTCCGTCCGGTGGACCTGTGACGTCTTTGCGCGCGACCTCAGCCGTCAGCTAGGGACTCCTTCCCACTGGTTACCTGTGGATTCCTGCAAAAAGAGGACAAAGGGGCGCCCTAGCGGCCGTTTGCACTCCGACGCTCAAGTCAGCCAGCAAGAAACACCAAAACTGTGCACCTCCGTATCTGAGCACCGCGTATGACACTCTGAAGGTGGTAAAAAGAACTGTGTATTGCGTGTATATTCTCGCTCTGACAAACAACCTCTTTTCCAGTCCCTTGTGTGCAGCCTCACGACTTCGAGCAAGCAACTGGAGTGTATTCTGGGAAAATTTGCCAAAACTCCCAACCCCGTTCCCAACATTCTCAGCGCTATTTAAACTACCCAAGCATTTAAAGCGCCTTAAAGCGCTTTTAATCACAAACGTAACGCGCTCAATTAAGGCGTCTAATTAGAAAACGTAGCGCAT